>Ga0114959_10002856_pt1 | contig 13902 bp, 8 predicted proteins | sample C_130625_EF_Meta_FD_87317 | JGI IMG/M metagenome (GOLD analysis project Ga0114959, IMG submission 87317) | Freshwater microbial communities from Lake Croche, Canada to study carbon cycling - C_130625_EF_MetaG | ecosystem: Environmental > Aquatic > Freshwater > Lake | place: Lake Croche, Canada...
GATATAATTAAAATAATATTAAGTTTACCATTTTATTTGGTAAATAATATTGAAATTATTGAAGAAAAACTAAATTGTATATTAAATAAAAACCATTGGAAAAATAATTTTACAATGGATATATTAAATGGTAACAGTGAAGAAGAAATAATAAATAATTTTATTACTTTTATTAAAAGTAATAATATATTACAAAAAATTATAACTGATCATATTTATTTATCAATTAGATATTATATAGTTAATTTACATTATTTAAAATTAATAGCTACAATTAATATAGTTTTTGATGGAATACCATCTTATTCTAAAATACTTGAACAGCGACGAAGAAGATTAAAAAATTATTTAGAATCAAAAAAAAGAAAAGAATCATTTTCCTTTTTTGTCAAGAAAAATAATGAAACAAATACTTTAAATGAAACAAATAATACTTATTTTGAAAATTATGAAAATAATTATGATTTAAAATATAGTTTACATAAATGGATTAAACATCGATTTACTATAGATAAATCATTTGGACCAATATCACCATTAATTAAAGAAATAGAAAAAGATATTTATATTAAATTAAAAAATGATTTTAATAATATAATAATAAAAATAAATTTTGGATCAATTAATGGTGAAGCAGATTATAAAATATTTAATGATATTTACAAATACAATTATGAAGGAGATATTATTATTCATACTATTGATTCTGATTTAGTTCATCAAATAATAGTTCAACAAAATTATTTTAATTTGATAGATAAAGATATTTCATTATCAGTAGTAAAATATAATAGTAATAATAATATTGTTCAATATATTGAAGGTCAAATTATAAATAAAAATTTAATTAACATTTATAATAATATAAATAATATTACAACAGCATCATTATTTATTATATATGATTTAGCATTAATATTTTATTTTTTTGGAAATGATCATTTTCCATCTTCTGATGAAATTAGTGCTGAATTAAATTTAGATTATTTTTTTATAGCACATTATAAAACATTTAAATGTACTAATTCAATTATAAAATTAGATGATAAATATAATATTATGTTTGATTTAGATAATTTTAAATTATATTTGATAGAAATTTATAAAAATAATGAAATTAATAAAACAAAAATTAAATTAGGTAAATACTTTAAATTGAATTATAATTTATCGACTTATTTAACTGATAAATTAAAATTAGATTTTGATAAAATAGTATTATTAGCAAAAAAAGTATTATTTGATAACGCTCAAAAATATGATGATTTAGATGAAGATGATTTACGTTTTAAATTAAAAAATAAATATAAAGAAGTAGATTATCCATTTGATAAAGTTAATTTTGATAATACTTTTGAAAGTAATATGGAAAAATTATTAGAATGTTTAGATTTAACGGATACTGAAGAAAATTATTGTGGTTTACCATTGTATACTAAACAATTTTATTTATCAGATAATGATCATGAAAATTTATATTTACATTTTAATGAATTAATAATAAATGAATTATCAATTAAATATCCAATTATATTTGATACTAATAAAATAGATAATAAAATAGATAATAAAATAGATAATAAAATAGATAATAAAATAGATAATAAAATAGATAATAAAATAGATAAAATAGATAAAATAGATAATATAAATTCATTTTTAAAGAAAATATTTCATTTAACAAATTCATTATTTGGTGATATGACTAATTATAATTCAAATAATTTTACACACTATTCTGGATATGAAATACCAAAATTAAATGAAATAATAAATTTTTTAGATAATAATCAATTAGATTTACCCAATAAATGGATAAATGAAATTGAACAAGAAAATTATAGCGTTAATAATTATTTTAATTCAATAAATCATTATTTAATAATAACACCATATATTAAAGAAATTTTATACAAATTTAAAACAATTGATTTCAAGTTTTTTGTAGATAATATTAATATTGATAATTTATGGTTAGATTTATCAGATAATATTATTTTATATAAAGATATTAATTATATAAAATTTTTAGATGTGTGGAAAGAATCATTAATAAAATTATCATTTAATATTAAAATCAATCCAAAAATATTAGCTGAATCTGAACAATATTTATTAAGCTGGATTTAATAGTACTTTGGGTTCTTTATGGCTTAAATAGATAAATAAAACTCCAAAATATAAAATTAAAATAAAATTTTCATTAATCATATATTATATATTAGATTTTTTATTTAATATATAAATGTATTTAATATATTAATTAACAGCCACCTGTATCACCACCACCACGTACATTAAGACAATTAACTCTATTATTTGTTAGAATTTTAAAACCACCAGTTGCACTAATAGTACTAGCTGCACCATGCCAATCGTCATTCGGAGCAAGCGTCATCATTTTACCACCCTGATTTAACAATAATATACTATTCATTCTAATAGCATTACCATTTGAGCCAGTTATAGATCCTCCTGCATTACTAAGATTTATTACATCTGGATTACAATTATTTACCGATAATGTACCCTTAATTTGTGCATTACCATTATAATCCAAATATGCATTTAATACACCATCTTTTTTAATATATATACCATTACTATTTATCGAAACATTACCACATTGAATACTACCAGTAACATTTAAATTATTATTAATTGTTGTTGCTGTATTTACATTAAATGGAGAATTAACTACAGCACCAGCAAGTTCTAAATTTTTTCTAATAATTGCATTTTGTGGAATTACAAGACTATTACCGTTTGCACCTGTTATTTGTCCTCCTGCATTAGTAATATTTAAACTATTACAATTTACCGCTTTAGCAGCAGTAAAATCACCAGTATTAGTTAAATTACCGGGTACAGTAAGACCACCTGCTTGTAAACTAGCCGCTATTGCTGATAAATTTCTAATAGCTTGGATATCAGCTTGATAAATAGCTTTTATTTGGTCTTGTAAACTTTGTGTTGTTGGTGCAGAAGTAAATTGTTCCATTTTATTAATTTTATATAATACATAAATTGTTAATATAAAATTAACAATTATTATTACCATTAAAAAATTATTATTCATTATATTTATATATAAAAAAATAAAATTAAATATATTTAATGAATATTATAACATTTAAAAATTTAAGATATCATGAAGAATGTCTTGATATTGATCCTGATATAATAAATACTATAAATAATTCATTTTTAAATTATAAAACTTTTACTCATAAAAATTTTAAATATAAAAATCAAAATATAAAAAAAGCTTCATCAGTTTTAAAAAATCCAAAAATTCAAAGTATAAAAGATAAAATATCAAATAAAGTAAATTTAATATTAAATAAATTATCAGAAAATAATTTAAATAATTTAGTAATAGAATTTATTGAAAATATTAAAATAACAACAATTGAGCACTATAATGAATTTTTAAAAACAATATATATAAAAATATTATCAGAACTTAATTTTATAAAAAATTATTTAAATTTTTTTATATTAATATCTGGTACATTTTCTTTTTTAAAAAAAATGAATATAGAAACTAATATAGAAAATAATATTAATATAGAAACTAATGTAGAAACTAATATTGAAAGTAATATTGAAACTGATATAGAAACTAATAATTATTCTAGTGAATATAATATAAAATATTTTTTTAATTTAATTGAATATAAATTTAAATACGAATATGAAAATTTACAGTTGGATGATGAATATTTATTTTTAATAGATTTAAGTCATTCAAATAATTTAAAATTAATCAGTGAATTAATTAAATTAAATTATATGAATAATAATTTTAAAATTTTTATAGATGAATATATAATTAATCAAAAAGTTTATTTAGCTGATATATGGGAATGGTTTAAAGATAGTAAATTAAACGAAAATCAAATAAATAAAATAAAAATAATTTTAAAAGATGATATACAATTAAGAGATAAAGTATTATTAGAAAATTTAATAAATGATAATAATAAATTAGTTTTTAAGAATATAGAAATAAAACCAAAACAAATAAATAAAACAATACCGACATTTATACCAGAAAATAATAAAATAATTTATAAAAATCACGAAAAAAATCAAATTAATATTTATGAATTAGATAATATATTAGAAGAATATTTTTTTATAAATAATAGTGATAGTATAGACTATTATATAGAAACTAATTGTAAAGATACTGTATCAAAAAATAAATTATGTGAATATATAATAGATAAATATTTTAAAATAGAAAATGATAAAATATTTATTTTATTTAAAAATTTAATAAGAAAAAAACTATTATTTAAAAGTAATTTATCGAGAGGTTTATTAAATATATATGGTACTTTAGAAAAAAAATCTGTTGATTTTTTAGAAAAAAAATCTGTTGATTTTTTAGAAAAAAAATATGTTAATACTTTAGAAAAAAAATCTGTTAATACTTTAGAAAAAAAATCTGGTGAATCTTTTGATGTATATAAAATAAAAAAAATGTTGATATTTTTAAAAAATCAAGGTATAACTAATGGATTAGAGCATTTAATTAGTAAATATATAAATTAACAGCCCTCGTTAGAACACATTTTAGCGACAGATGCCTCTCCGAATATAGGAGCTCCGAATTTAGGACGGGGGGTTGTGGGAGCGCCACCACCACCACAATATATAAATCGTGAATTAGCATTTTGTCTAACACCTAATGTACAATTAGTAGAACCTAAATAAACACCTGTATTACCATCTCCTGTATTTATAAATTTTAATGCATATGAAGCTTCACTAATATTCCAATTTCCAATATTTATATTTGATGTCTTTACTGAACCACCAGTTATAACACCAGTTGATGATATACCTGCATTTGCAGTTAAACTACCACTTGTTGTTATATTACCAGTAGTAACTGTTTGACCGGGTGATAAATTATTACAATTAACTGTATTACTTGTTATAGTACCATTTGGATTTATAGTAACACCACCACATGTAATAGTACCCTTAATATTTAAATTGCCATTAATAGTTGCATTTTGTGGAATTACAAGACTATTACCGTTTGCACCTGTTATTTGTCCTCCTGCATTAGCAATATTTAAACTATTACAATTTACCGCTTTAGTAGCTGTAAAATCACCAGTATTAGTTAAATTACCGGGTACAGTAAGACCACCCGCTTGTAAACTAGCCGCTATTGCTGATAAATTTCTAATAGCTTGGATATCAGCTTGATAAATAGCTTTTATTTGATCTTGTAAACTTTGTGTGGTTGGTGCAGCAGAAAATCGTTCTACTTGATTAATTTTATAAAATAAGTACATTGAAAATAATAAATTGATAATCAATATTATAATAATTAAATTATCCATATATATATTATTTTATATATTTAATTTTTAAGATATAAACAAATTTTTGATATACAACCACATAATTGTAATAAAGTATCAATACCACCATTAACTCTAATATATGTTAAACTTATTATTTCATAAATTTTCAAAATATATTCATGTTCAATTTTAACATCCGATATTTTTGAATCATCCATTAAACATTTCATAAATGTTAATAATATATCATTTGGTGTATAACCCTTATTATATAATTCAATAATAATTTTTAAAGAATTATCTAAATCACCAATTAAACAATAATTTAAAATTTTATTCATATAATCTGTTTTAGGTCTATCTAAAATAATATTAACATTAACATCATTAAATTCTAAACCAGAATAATAAATACATTCTAAATTATTAATAGCTTGTCGAATATCATAATCTGATAAAAATAATAATTCATCAATTGAGCTATCGGTATATAAAATTGATTCATTAATACAAATACTTTTGATTTTATTAAATAAATCAATTTTAGTAATTTTAGAATATCTAATAATCATACAACGAGATTGAATTGATTCAGTAATTTGAGTACAATCATTACATATAAATACAAATCTAGTATTTTTTCTATATTCAGAAATTATATTTGATAATAAATTTTGAGCTTTACTAGTTATTGAATCAGCTTCATCTAATATAACTAATTTAATAATATTATTTTTTGTTTTTTTCTTACAAAAAGGTAAAATTTTATTATTTATTATTGATAAACCACGATCATCTGATGCATTTAATTCTAAAACATTTTCATTTATATCTTGTTCTTTAAAGATTTCTTTAGATAAACAAATAATAGTTGATGTTTTTCCTGTACCCGGTTCTCCGGTAATAATCATATTTGGTATAGATTTCATTTCCAATATTTTATTAATTTTTTGTTTTATGAATGGATCTAAAATTATATCATCTGAATTCTTAGGTCGATACTTTTCAACCCACGGTAATTTAATTTGAGAATAATTACAAGTACTTGTTTTTATTGAATTACTTGTAATATTAAATATAGAATTAGTATTCATATTATATAATTAATAACTATTATTTATATAATTTATCTTAATTATCTTATTTACTTTCAGTATCATCAATATATTCATAATCTTTAATTTTCTTTGATGATTTTTGTTTAATAATTGTAACTGGTAATTCATCATCATCAGTGTCTTCATAAATAAGCATATCTTTTATATCTAATTTATCATCTAATTTATTATCTAAATTATCATCTAATTTATTATCTGATTTATCATCTAATTTATTATCAAGTTGTTTATTTTTTGATGTTTTTCTAATAGATTTTTTTTTTAAATTTTTTTCCATTATTTTTAGATATAAATTAATTCTAAATAAAATTGATAAAAAATCATATATAAATATATTATCATTTATTATATGATTAATAACGGAATAAATAATATGATTAATAACGAAATAAATAATATGATTAATAACGAAATAAATGACGAAATAAATAACGAAATAAATAACGAAATAAATAATATGATTAATATATGTACAATTGGATCAGTTGCTGATGGAAAATCTTCGATGGTTAAAATGTTAACAGGAGAAATAACACAAAGAGATAGTAGAGAACAAGAAAGAAATATTACAATTAATGCGGGGTATGCAAATTTAAAATTATGGTCATGTACAATATGTAATACTGTAAATGCATCAAATGAAAAAATAACAGAATATAATTGTAATAAATGTAATACTATATGTTTATTAAAAAAACATATATCATTTGCAGATTGTCCGGGGCATCAAGAATTAATAACTACATTATTAAGTTCAGTTTCAATTGCAAATTCATGTATTGTTGTGTGTTCAGTTGAAAAACCATTAAAAGAAAAACCTCAATTAATTCAACATTTATTAGCAGCTAAATTTTCTAATTTTAAAAATATAATAATATGTTTAAATAAATGTGATTTACAAACAAAATCGATCGTTTTAGAAAGATATAATGAATTATTAAATTTATTAAAAGAAATAAAATTAGATTATTCAATAATAATACCAACATCATTTACTAATAATTGTGGTAAAGAAGAATTAATATCAGCTATAATTAAATACTTTAATTTTGAAACTAGTAATAATGATAAAACACTATTTAGAATTACTAGAACATTTGATATTAATAAACCCGGTACATTATATAATCAAGTTAAAGGCGGTTGTTTAGGGGGAACTTTAATATCTGGTGTTTTAAATATTAATGATGAAGTAGAAATTAGACCCGGTATAATAGATTTAAAAAAAAAAACACACCAACCAATTATAACTAAATTAATATCGTTTCAAACAAATAATTGTAATATAGAAAAAGTTACAGTTGGTGGTTTAGTATCAATTAATACAAATATAGATCCATATTATTGTAAAAATAATAAAATGTTATGTGGTCAAATAATGGGTAAAGTTGGCGAATTACCAGATGTTTATACAAATATTAAAATATTATTCACTAAAATAAATGATATTGAATTAAAAAATGGAGACCTATTAAACTTACAAATTAAAAATATGTCAGTTGAAGGTCGCATAATGAAAATAAAAAATAATATATTAATAATTGAATTACAAAAACCGGTTTGTATCGAAAATAATTCAAAAGATATCGAAAATAATTCAAAAGATATCGAAAATAATTTTAATGTATTAGTTTGTAAAAAACAACCGAATATAACAATTATCGGTTATGGTCAAATAATTCATAATTAAAGAGTGAATAAAATATTATATAAAAACTAGATTAAATTACTAGATATGAAAATTTTATATTTTTTATTTATATCAGTTAATGCTTTAATAAATCCACTTTTTAATAGAAATCATTTAACAAAAAATAATAGAAAATTAAATATAAAAAATATAAAAAATAATATAAAAAATAATGAAAAAATTAACGATTATTTAGATTTGATTAGAGCTAAAAATATATTACCAACTATGTCATTAAATTTAGCAGGTGGTTTTATTGCAAATCCAAATTTAATAAATTTATTAACTAATCAGGAATTTATAATATTTACAATAAATACACAATTAATTTTATTTTGTAGTATGATAATAAACGATATATTTGATTTAGATGTAGACAAAATAAATAATTCGAATCGTCCTTTGGTAAAAGATAAAATTAAAGTAAAAGAAGCTTTAATTTTATATTTTTTATTATTAGGTATTATTCAATATTTAAGTTATATATATTTAAGTCCTGAAATACAAAATATAATTAACTATTCATTAATCTTTATTAATTTATATACTCCATTATTAAAAAAAATACCATTCATTAAAAATATATCATGTGCTATAATAGTAGCAGCAGCTGTATATTTTTCTGGTGATATATTTAATAATAATTTATTATTAATTGTTGCAACAATAACAATATTTTTTGGTTCAGTATTATGTGAATTATTATTAGATATTAAAGATTACGAAGGTGATAAAATAAATAATATATTTACGTTACCAGTATTATTAGGAAAAAATACTGCATATAAAATAGGTCATATAATATTATCATTACTTATATTTTTAACAATATTATTTTTAGATACAATATTTAATTTATATTATACACCAAATATAGTATTTTTAATAGATACAATAAATACAATAATATTATTTCCATTAATTGTTAATTTTTTGAATATAAAAAAATTAAATTATTCAAAAAAATCAATTGATAAATATATGAATGAATCAAATATTATATTATTTTTTATTTTATTATTTTATTCTGGATTAGCTTATTTAATTAATTGAAATATTTATTTTTTAGTTTTAAATATTTCTTTTTATATTTTATATAATTTTCATAATTTGCACCAGCAGTTTGGAGTTGATTTGAAGGTTGATTACCATTAGTTTGATTCAGATTTGGATTTGGATTTAGGATTCGAATTGAATTATCCAGTTTTATAACACTATCTGAAAATTTCCTTAAACGTCCATTAAGAGAATTATCTAATTCTTCATACAATTCTGCATAATCACTAGTTGGAGTATCAGTCAAATCGTTTAAATAATATATATCATCATGTGGTTCGTCATAAGATACACCCGGAATTTCTATCTCATCATGTGGTTCGTCATAAGATACACTCGGAATTTCTATCTTATCAACTGGTGTTTGTGCTATTTCTGGTGCTGGTGCTACTGTTTCTGGTGTTAGTTGTGCTACTGGTTCTGCTGGTTCTGGTGCTGGTACTACCGGTTCTACTTGTGTTGAGTTCGTGCTGAGTTTTTCTTCATAAGTAATAGCAGGTTGATCAAGATCAGTATCAGTATCAAATTGCGCTGGGCTACCAGTATTTATTTCGTCTTTTGCTTTTATTACTGGTATTGGTACTAGTATTTTTTTAATCTTATCTAGATCAATATAATCATAATATTTCGTAAAAAGTGAATTAGTTGTTAGGTTATCGATAATATTTTGATCGCTTACATCAATCGATTCTTGGTCATTCCTTATATAATGTATTATATTCTTTATTATATTATTTAATATAATATCTTTAATTTTTATAAACAATGTATTAGATGTATCATTTGTTCCACCAAATAAGTTATAAAATAATGATGTAAACTCATTAATAATTCCAGATTTACCACCAATTATAAATTTTTTATATTTATCTAACTCAATTGTTTGATTATCAAGTTTATTTAGAAATTGATATAGAGTATTTAAAAAAGGTTCATCATTTTGAAATTCGGATAATTCATTCAGAAATTTTAAATTAGCATTTAAATACTCTTTTAGTAAACCTGAAACATTTTCATCCAAATTTATTCCGTTAAGCAAAAATGTTTTAAATAATTCAAATAATGTATAGTATTTATTGTAATGTTTTTCTATTTTGTCCAAAAACTTGTTATATGTAGCTTCCCACTCTTCAGGCAAATTTTGATGTAGGTTCGAAGAGTCAAATTTAGTTTTACTTAATTGCAACGCTAAATCTAATATTATACTCTCAAGAGTAAATTCTTCATAATTTTCGTATTCCATATCATAATTTTCGGAGTCAGTTAATTCAAGCAAGTCATATATTTCATCACGTTTGGGTATTGTTTGTTCTGTGGATGTTGATACTTGTTGTGGTGCTGGTGCTAGTGGTTCTTGTGCTTGTGCTGTTGCTGGTGCTGGTGCTGGTACTGGTGTTGTTGGTGATGTTGTTACTGGTGCTGGTGCTGGTGCTGGTGCTGGTGCTGGTGCTGGTACAGGTTCTGGTACAGGTTCTGATGATTCTAATAAATCTATTTTTAGTTCTTGGTTTTTTAAAATTGTGTAATCTTCAGGTGATACTACTAGGTTCGGTTCTGTTGCTGGTGCTGGTGCTAGTGTTCTTAAGCGGTTTGTTTGTTTTGTTGGTTCTGGTTCTAGTTCTGGTGCTCGTATTTCTTTTTGTTCTTGTTGTTCTTGTTGTTCTTGGATTTGTAAATTATGTTGTGGGTTCCGTAAAAATGAATCATTTTCTTTTGGTGGTGTTTCTGGTGATGATAATGTACCTACAGATGATACTGGTGTTGTCGGTGACGGTGTTGATAATGATGATATAGCTACTAATTTAGCCGCGGTAGCAACTGGATTTTTACCTACTTTTTTTTGTAATTTAATTAATTTTTCTTTAGTAATTTTTTCTAAATAATATAAAAGAAATAAATTTTTATTTATTGAATAAATTAAATTTAGCATTTTATTTTCTTTATTATTACCACTATTATTAGTAATATTAGCGTACATATCACCAATATTGTAAATACTATTTATTTTTTTAGTTGGGTCAATATAATATTTTGTAAATACTGAATTTAGAGAATTTAATTTATTTGATGACTTTTGAGATAGTTCATCAATTAATAGATTGTTTTTGATAGTTAATATATTATTTAATGAATCTAGATCATTTAAATCTTTTGCATATTTATTTGGATCTAAAAATAATTTAGATAATTCTTCGGTCATTATATAATATATAGATAAATTTTATTTAATATTTTTAAATATAAAAAACTAAGAAAAAATTGATAAAGTTATATTATAAAATAATCTTATAATAAATATGGCTTTAGAATTTCAAATTTACGATTATGAAGAAGATCATGAATCAGATGGAACAAATACTAAATATAAATTAGGTGATTATATAATCCATCTATTTGGTCGAACAACAGATAACAAGTCTGTATATGCAAAAGTAATTGGATATACGCCATATTTTTATATAGATATACCTGAAAAATGGGAACTCAACTCACGATCTGAAAAAGAACGAAAAATACAAGTATTAGAAGAATGGTTAAGATCGAAAGATAATAACAAAATATGGCCGGTATATAAAAATCATTTATTAAATGTAGAATTAGTAAAATATAAAAAATCAGAAGGATTTAAATATGATCCAATAAAAAAGGAAGAATTAAAATATCATTTTATTAAATTAAGTTTTGCAAATTATGATGGTATGAAAAAATACACTAGTTTTTTTGAAAATAATGAAATAAATATAGCAGGATTATTATCTAAATATAAATTTAAAACTTATGAAAGTAATCTAGCTCCTAAATTAAGATGTTTTCATCTTCGAAAAGTTAGTGGATGTTCATGGGTTAGTATAGAATCTTATAAAAAAATAAAAACAGCAAATAAAGAATCATATTGTAATATCGAAATAGTTGTTGATTGGGATAAAATAAATCCAATTAAAAAAGATTATAATGCTAAATTTATTATAGCTTCATATGATATTGAATGTTATTCTCATGATGGTCAATTTCCTCAAGCAGTTCGAAAACAAGATAAAATAATTCAGATAGGAGTTACTTATAGTTATCTTGGTGAAAGTAAACCGTATAGAAAATGGATTGTATGTTTAGATAAAACAGATCCAATTGAAAATTGTGAAGTAATATCAGTTAATTTGGAAGAAGATTTAATTACTGAATGGATTGAAGAACTTAAAAAACAAGATTGTGATATAATAACTGGATATAATATATTTGGTTTTGATGAAAAATATATATATGATAGATGTGATAAAGTATTAAACATGAAATCTGAATTGATGATGTTGAGTAAATTAAAAAATTATGAATGTAAATTTAAAGAAATGAAATTAGCATCATCAGCTTTGGGCGAAAACTTTTTAAAATTTATAGAAACACCCGGTCGAGTTCATATCGATTTAATGAAAGATGTTCAAAAAACATTTAACTTGCCATGTTATAAATTAGATTATGTAGCATCATATTTTATTAAAGGTGAAATAACACAGTTTGAAAAAAATAATAATGAATATATATTTACATGTTATAATGTAGATGATATTGAAATTAATGATTATTTACATATCGAAATAAATAAAGGTTTTGTATCTGATGATGTAGGTGACAAGTATTTAATTAAAGATATTGACCGAAAAAATAAAAAAATAACAGTCTATGGTGATTCTATATTAGATGCTGAATTAGAAATATCTGATAGTAAAATAATATGGTCACAAGCTAAAGATGATGTTGAACCAGCAAAAATATTTGAATATCAAATGAAAGGGTCAAAAGAAAGATCTATTGTTGCAAAATATTGTTTGAAAGATTGTAGTTTAATAAATTTATTAATAAATAAATTAGAAATAGTTACAAAGAATATTGAAATGGCTAATGTATGTTTTATTCCATTAAATTATCTATTTATTAGAGGTCAAGGAATAAAACTATTTTCATTATGTTTAAAAGAATTTATGGAAAAAGGTTATGTATTTCCCGTTATTAAAGTAAAGAAAGATGAAGATGGTAATGTCGAAAAAGAAGATTCATATGAAGGTGCAATTGTATTTGATCCAGTACCAATGATTGATTATGAAGCAAATAGTACAAAAGATTATGCATCACTGTATCCATCTGCTGATATGCAAAAAAATATGAGTCATGAAACAATTATAACAGAAAATGATAAAAGTTATGATAATTTACCTGATATAAAATATTATAATGCATCATATCAAGAAACTGATGGAACGATTAAATTTGTTAGATTTGCAAAAATTGGCGATCAACTTGGAGTTATTCCATCTATTTTAAAAAATTTATTAGGTGAACGTAAACTAATTAAAAAAATAATGAAAAATGAAAAAGATCCATTTAAATATAAAATTTTAGATGCCAAACAATTAGCTGTTAAAATGACAGCTAATTCATTATATGGATCTCTTGGTGCGCCAACATCTGCAGTAGCAAATCGAAATATTGCTGCTTGTATAACTTCAACTGGTCGAGAAATGTTATTATTTGCTAAAAAATATGATGAAGAAGTATTACCGTGGATATTTAATGGTTTAGTAGAAGCGTATAAAAATAATAATATCAAAAAAGCAAATAAAATAATCGATTTAGAATTAAAAAATAAAGATGAAGAATTTATTAAAAAATTAAAAAATTATTGTGAAAATACAATAAATAATTATACATTACAACC
>Ga0114959_10002858_pt1 | contig 13900 bp, 17 predicted proteins | sample C_130625_EF_Meta_FD_87317 | JGI IMG/M metagenome (GOLD analysis project Ga0114959, IMG submission 87317) | Freshwater microbial communities from Lake Croche, Canada to study carbon cycling - C_130625_EF_MetaG | ecosystem: Environmental > Aquatic > Freshwater > Lake | place: Lake Croche, Canada...
AGAGCCCCTGGACCCGATGAGTCTTGATCCTCTTGTCGAGGGTGGGTTGCGTCCGGGTCAAGAGACCCGGACGCAACCCACCCTCAACAAGAGGACTAAAACTCGTTGGGTCCAGGGGCTCTGCTCCTGGCGGGGTCCAGGGGCAGAGCCCCTGGCCTTACTTCCCTTACTCGGCGACGACGTCGCGCGCGCGTTCGGCGATGCGGGCGGATTTGCCGCTGCGGCCGCGCAGATAGTACAGCTTCGCGCGACGCACATCACCGCGGCGCATCACCACGATTTCGGCGATGGTCGGCGCGTAGAGCGGGAAGACGCGCTCCACGCCTTCGCCATAGCTGATCTTGCGCACGGTGAAGTTGCTGTTGAGGCCCTTGTTGGAGCGGGCGATGCAGACGCCTTCGAAGTTCTGCACGCGGGTGCGCTCGCCTTCGACGACCTTCACCGCGACGCGCAGCGTGTCGCCGGGCTGGAAGACGGGCACGGGGCGTTCGGCCGTCAGCTTGGCGATCTGCTCGGCCTCGTATTGCTGGATGATGTTCATGATGCGGGTCCTTTCGTCGACTGGTAGGCGGCCCAGAGATCGGGCCTGATGGTCTTGGTGATGGTTTTGGCTGCCTCGTGGCGCCAGGCGGCAATCGCCGCGTGATGGCCGGAGAGCAGGATGTCGGGCACGGCGCGGCCGCACCATTCGGCGGGGCGGGTGTAGTGGGGGTATTCCAGCAGACCGTCCGAGAAGCTCTCGTCCTCGCCGCTCTCCGCCGCCCCCATCACGCCCGGCAGCAGGCGGATGCAGGCATCGAGCAGCACGAGGGCCGCGGGCTCGCCGCCGGACAGCACGTAGTCGCCCACGCTGATCTCGGCCATGGCGCGATGCTCGATCACGCGCTGGTCGATGCCTTCGAAACGGCCGCAGAGCAGAATCACGCCCGGTCCTGCGGCGAGCGCCCGCACCCGGTCCTGCCGGAGCGGACGGCCGCGCGGGGTGAGCACGACGATGGGGCGGTCATCGGCGATCTCGGCAATGGCAGCCTCGATCACATCCGGCCGCAGCACCATGCCGGCGCCGCCGCCGAAAGGCGTGTCGTCCACCGCGCGATGCCGGCCAAGGCCATGGGCGCGCAGATCCCGCGCGTCCAACGACCAGAGCCCGGCCTCCAGCGCCCGACCGGCCAAGGAATGGCCAAGCGGACCCGGAAACATCTCGGGGAACAGGGTGATCACCGACGCCGCCCAGCTCATTCCGCCGCCTCGCGTTCAGACTCGGGACGAACCTCGATCTCGTCAGGCAGCGAGACGACAACGCGGCCGCCGGCAATGTCCACCACCGGCACGCAGGCGCGGGTGAAAGGCACCAGATGCGGGCCGATCTCCAGGCTGGCGCCGGCGCCATAATCATGCACCATGGCAACGACGCCAAGCGCACGCCCCTGCCCGTCCACGGCTTGCAGGCCCACGAGATCAACGAGATAGAACTCGTCCTCCTCGGGGGCCGGCAGCTTCTCGCGCGGGATGGACAGCCGGACATTGACGAGAGCGGCGGCGGCTTCGCGCGTGGTGATCTTCACGCGCTTGCCCTCGATGACCTCGGACAATTCAGCCACCCCCGGCTGGGCCCAGCGCACGCGGAACCGGCGGCCGCCCTCGGCCTCCAGCGCCCCGTAGCGCGGCAGGTCTGACGGGTCGGCGGCGTAGCTGTGCAGATGCACCAGCCCACGCACGCCGTGCGGCCGCCCGATCACGCCCAGCAGGATGCGGTCCTGCGGCAAGTCTTAGCCAGCGGCCGCGGCGGCGGCCTTCAGCCGCTCCTGCGCCTTCTTCTTGGGAGCGGACTGCACCGGCTGCTCGTTCCAGGTCGGCATCGGGATGATGCCGGCCTTGCCGAGGAAGCGGGCGACGCGATCGGTGGCGACCGCGCCTTCGCCGACCCAATAGGTCAGACGCTCGGTGACCAGACGCACGCGATCCTCATGCTCGGCCGGCAGCATCGGGTTGTAGCTGCCAACGCGCTCGATGAAGCGGCCATCGCGCGGGCTGCGGCTGTCGGCCACCACGATGTGGTAATAAGGACGCTTCTTGGCGCCGGCGCGGGCCAGGCGGATCTTCAGACCCATAAGAACTCTCTCCGTTGTGTGGTGTGGTTGGGTGTCAGAATGGACGGCGCCCTTGCGGGGCCTTCTGCTGGGGCATCAGGGCCTGCAATCCTTGTCGCATCAGCCCTTTCTGCCCGAGTTTGTTCATGCGCTTCATCATGTCGGACATGTCATCGAACTGTTTCAGCAGCTTGTTGACCTCCTGCACCGATGTGCCGCTGCCGGCGGCGATGCGCTTCTTGCGGCTCGCCTTGATGATCTCGGGCGATTTCCGCTCCTTCTTGGTCATGGAGCTGATGATGGCGATCTGCCGGCCGATCATCTTGGGGTCCATCTTGGCGTTGCCCGCCGCCGCCGCCAGCTTCTCCCCGCCCGGCAGCATGCCGATGATGGACTGGATGCTGCCCATCTTGGTGATCTGCTTGAGCTGGCTGGCGAAATCCTCCAGGTCGAACTGACCCTTGGCCATCTTGCGGGCGAGCTTCTCGGCATCCGCCTGGTCAATGACCTCGCTGGCCTTCTCCACGAGGCCGACGACGTCGCCGAGGCCCAGAATGCGCGAGGCGACGCGTTCGGGGTGGAAATCCTCCAGCGCATCGAGCTTCTCACCCGAACCGGTCAGCTTGATCGGCGCCCCGGTGACGGCGCGCATGGACAGCGCCGCACCGCCGCGGCTGTCACCATCCATCCGGGTCATGACGATGCCGGTGACGCCCACCGCCTCGTTGAAGGCGCGCGCGGTGTTCACCGCGTCCTGCCCGGTCATGGCATCCACAACGAGCAGGGTCTCGGCCGGGTTGGTGAGCGCGCGGATCTGGCGCACCTCCTCCATCAGCGTCTCATCGATGGAGAGACGCCCGGCGGTATCGAGAATGACGACGTCAAACACCTCGCGCCGCCCGGTGTCCATCGCCCGCGCCGCGATCTCCAGCGGAGTCTGACCCGCAATGATCGGCAGCGAGGACACGCCGGCCCGCTGCGCCAGCTGCTGGAGCTGCAACTGCGCGGCCGGGCGCTGCGTATCAAGGCTCGCCAGCAGAACCTTCTTCTTCTGGCGCGAGGCAAGCCGCAGCGCGATCTTGCCCGAGGTGGTGGTCTTGCCCGAACCCTGCAAACCCACCATCAGGATCGGCACCGGCGCCACGGCCGCCAGGTTGAGCGGCACATTCCCCGCCCCACCCAGCGCCTCGACCAGCACGTCATTGACGATCTTCACCACCTGCTGGCCGGGGGCGACGCTGTCCATCACCTCCTGACCCACCGCGCGCACCCGCGCCTTGGCGATGAAGTCGCGCACCACCGGCAAAGCGACGTCCGCATCCAGCAACGCCAGCCGCACCTCGCGCAGCGCCTCGGACACATCGAGCTCGCTCAGCGCCCCGCGGGCGCGGAGCTTGTCGAACACGCCAGAGAGTTTGCCGGACAACGAATCGAACACGAAAACCCCAACGGAAAACGCGCCGCTGCGCGAACACTCGCGGAGCGACGAAATGAGAGCGGCCTTGTGTGCCCGGCCGTGGGTTATGTCAAGCAGATGACACGGGGAGGAAGAAAGAAAGGTCGGGCTCCACCCGAACCCGCAATCATGCGTCAGCACGCCTCCGGCGTGAGGGCCGGGCCCGACCCTTCTTTCTTACACCCCCACGATCCGTGCGAAGCTGGCGGCCATGCGCTCCACGTTGGGCTCACGCCCGGTGAACAGCCGGAACTGTGCCACGGCCTGGTGGATGTTCATGCCCCCACCATTGTCCACCCGTGCCCCCAGCGCCTTGGCGCGGCGCAGCAACTCGGTTTCGCGCGGGACATAGATGACGTCGGACACCCACAGATCGGGCCGCAGCAGCTCCTCGGGCAGGGGCATGCCGGGATGGGCGGTCATGCCGATCGGCGTGGCGTTGACCAGGCCGTTGGCGCGGCCGACCTCGGCGGCGAGGTCGGTGCCAACCACGGCGCGGCCAGGGCCGAAATGCGCGGTAAGGCGCTCCACCACGGAAGCGGCGCGGGCGGGATCGACGTCGAACAGCACAAGCTGGCCGTAGCCAAGCACGAGGCCGGCATGGGCAACCGCGGCCCCTGCCCCGCCGGCGCCGAGTTGCACCACGCGGTCCAGCACCACACCCGCCATGTTGCGGCGGAAGCCTTCGGCAAAGCCGGTCCAGTCGGTGTTGTGGCCGATACGCTTGCCGTCACGCAGCAGCACGGTGTTCACCGCCCCCAGCGCCTCGGCGTCTGGCGACAACTCGGTCAGATGCGGGATCACCGCCTGCTTGCAGGGATGGGTGATGGCAAGGGCAGTGAAACCGCAGCGCTCCGCCGAAATCAGCAATTCAGGCAGTGCCTCTGGCGTCAGTCCAAGGCGGGTCAGGTCGATGAGCCGATAGACATAAGGCAGGCCCTGCGCCAGGCCCTCCGTCATGTGCAGTTCGGGGCCGGCAGAGCCCTGGATGTCGGCGCCGATCAGGCCGATCAAGGTCGCGGTGAGGGTCAAGGTGCTCTCCAGATCAGTGATGCGCCAGGATCTCGCCGAGAAAGGCGCGGGCGCGGGGATGGGATGGCGCGCGGAAGAACGCCTCGGGCGCTGCCTCCTCCAGGATCGTGCCATCTGCCATGAAGATCACCCGGTCCGCCACCTGGCGGGCGAACCCCATCTCATGGGTCACGCAGATCATCGTCATGCCATCCTGGGCAAGGCCGATCATGGTGTCGAGCACCTCCTTGACCATTTCGGGATCAAGCGCCGAGGTCGGCTCGTCAAACAACATCGCCTTGGGCTGCATGCACAGCGCGCGGGCGATGGCAACGCGCTGCTGCTGGCCGCCAGAGAGCTGGGCGGGAAATTTGTCGGCCTGGTTGCCGATATGGACGCGATCCAGATAGCGCCGCGCCAGCGCCTCGGCCTCCGCCTTGCCGGTCTTGCGGGCGCGCATCGGTGCCAGCATGCAGTTCTGCAGCACCGTCATATGCGGAAACAGATTGAAGCTTTGAAACACCATGCCGACCTCCTGGCGAATGATGTCGAGCGCCTTCTGATCGTCATTGACCGTCACGCCATCCACCACGATGCGGCCCTTCTGGTAGGTCTCCAGATGGTTGATGCAGCGGATCAGCGTGGACTTGCCCGAGCCTGACGGGCCGCAAAGGACGATCTTCTCGCCTTTGCGCACCGTCAGGTTGATGTCCTTCAGCGCTTGGAAGCTGCCATACCATTTCTCTACCGACTCCATCTGGATCAACGGCGTGTTGGCTTCGGTCTGGGTCATGGCAGGTTTCCTCAAGGGTCAGGCAGCGATGAAGGGGACGCCGTCGATGGCATCGGGGAAGCTGGCCGGCGGCTCCTGCTTCATCCAGGTGGTGTAGGCATGGGCGAGCAGGCCGTTGGTCTTGATCTGATCAACGAAGCTGTTGGCCGCGGTGTTCAGCTCCTTGTCACCCAGCCGGGTGCAGGCGCCGTTGAACAGGCGGGTGAATTCGAGCTTGGTCTCGAACACGCCGGGCTTCGTGGCACCGATGCGGTCGAGGTAGAACATGTTGCCGCCAACCGCATCCACCTGGCCGGAGAGCAGCGCCTGGATGGTGGCGGCATCGTCGTCAAAGCGGCGGATGGTGGTGCCGTCCGGCGCGTTCTTGGTGATCTGGGTATCCTGCACGCTGGCGCGCGGCACGCCGATGACCAGCGGCTTCATGTCGGCATTGGTCTTCACGGTGGCGGATTTGGCGGCCACCAGCTGGATGATGTTGGCGACATAGGGCTTGCTGAACTGCACCACCTTGGCGCGCTCCGGCAGCATCGCCATGGTGGCGAACAGGATATCGACGCGGCCGGTGGTCAGCGCGGGGATACGGTTGGCGACCGCGAGCGGCTGGAACTCGGTCTCCACGCCGAGGAACTTGCCGAAGGCGCGGCCCAGCTCGGCGTCAAACCCATCCGCGGTGCCGGAGGTGTTGACGAAGCCCCAAGGCGGGTTGTCGCCCTGAATGCCGATCAGCACCTTGCCCCGGCTCTTGATGGTGGCAAGGCTCTGGGCGGCGGCGAGGGTGGGGAGCAGCGCGCCGGCGGCGGCGGCACCCAGAAGATGGCGGCGAGAGAGGGTCATGGACGTGTCCTTTGGTGTGTGTGGCAAAACAAGTCAGCGAGCAGCGGCGAATTTCGCCTCAAGCCGGGCGCTGTAGAGCGACAGCGGCCAGCACAGGGCGAAATAGATGGCGCCGACGATCCCGAAGATCAGAATGGGCGCAAAGGTCTGGCTGGAGACGATCTGGCCGGCACGGGCCAGCTCGATGAAGCCAACAATGGCGGCAAGCGACGTGCCCTTGATGAGTTGCACCGCGTAGCCCACGGTTGCCGGCTGGGCGATGCGCAGCGCCTGCGGCAGGATGATGTCGCGCAGGCGGGACAGCATCGGCAGGCCCAGCGCGATCGCCGCCTCGGTCTGGCCGCGCGGCAGCGCCTCTATGGCACCGCGCCAGATATCGCCCAGAAAGGCGCTGGCGTTCAGCGTGAAGGCGATGGCCACCGCCGCCCAGGCCGGAAGCTGAATGCCGATGAGGCCCAGACCATAATAGACCACGAAAAGCTGCATCAGCAGCGGCGTGCCCTGAAAGACGGCGATGTAGAGCATCATCGCCCGGCGCAGCGCGGCATTCTGCGCGGTGCGCGCCACCGCCACCAGCAGCCCCGCCGCGCCGCCGCCCGTGAAGGCGATGAGCGACAGGAAGATGGTCCATTTCAAACCGGTCAGCAGAAAGAGAAATTCCTTCAGGCCGAAGGCGATGTTCATGGCCGGCTCCTCAGCGCGTGGGGTAGCTGAAATACTGGCGCGAGAACGCGGCAAACGCGGTCATCAACAGCCAGGAGATCGCCAGATACATCAGGGTGACGGTGAAATAGACCTCAAAGCTGCGAAACGTGTCGCTCTCGATACGCTGCGCCACCGAGGTCAGCTCATAGGCGGCCACCGAGGTGCAGATGCTTGAGGTCAGGGTCAGCATGATGAACTGACCGGTGAGTGAGGGGTAGATGGCGCGCAAGGCGGGCTTCAGCACGATGAGGCGGAACACCTGCGCCTTGTGCAGGCCCAGCGCCAAGCCGGCCTCGATCTGCCCCTTGTGGATGGATTGCACACCACCGCGGATGATCTCAATCGCATAGGCGCCGCCGTTGAGGCCGAGTGCCAGGATGGAGGTGACGGTGGGGTTCAGCCGCAGACCGGCGGCCGGCAGGGCGAAATAAAGGAAGAATATCTGCACCAGGAAGGGGGTGTTGCGGGTGATCTCGATGAAGGCGATCACCAAACGGCGCAACCAGGGCAGGCTCGATCCGCGCGCCATCACCCCTGCCACGCCGATGATCAACGCCAGCGACATGCCCGACAATGCCAGGGCCATGGTACCGAGGCATCCCATCAGCATCTCAGGCAGGTGGTCCATCACCACCGCGAAGTCGAGATCGGGCCCCACTTTGTTTCCTCCTGTTTGACCTATTTGTAAGTAAGCGTTTAATTCATGTCAACGCCATGGATCGGGGTTTTGCATCTCGTGAGGCGCGCTGGCCTTCCCGATCACGCCATGCCAGGAAGCAGCATGATCTCCGTTGACGAAAAACCGCCGCGCCGCACCCGCGACCCTGAGGCGACGCGGCGCGGCATCCTGGATGCGGCGTTGAACGAATTCGCCGAGCACGGGCTGAGCGGCGCGCGGGTGGATGCCATCGCCGCACGCACCAACACCACGGTGCGGATGATCTATTATTATTTCACAAGCAAAGAAGGGCTCTATGTCGCCGTACTCGAGGAGCGCTACGCGGCGGTGCGGCGGGCCGAAGCGGAGTTGCAGGTTGATCGGCTCGATCCGGCGGCGGCAATCTGCCGCCTTGTCGAGTTCATCTTTGACTACCACGCGGCGGATCCGCGCTTTGCCCGGCTGGTGAGCATCGAGAACATCCACCACGCCGCCTATATCAGCCGCTCAGCCTCGATGCAGACCACCAATGCGAGCGCGATCGACACCCTGGCCGACGTGCTGCGGCGGGGTCAGGCGACAGGTCAGTTCCGCAGCGACGCAACGCCAATCGGATTGCATCTGCTGATCACCTCGTTCTGTTTCTTCCGGGTGGCGAACCGGCATACGCTGCGCAGCATCTTTGGGCAGGACCCGCTGGCGCCGGAGTTGCACGGCACGCATCGGCGAATGGCGGTGGATGCGGTGATCGGGTTTCTGATGATGGGTGACGCAAGGCCAGGAGCGTCACACGGCGTGTAACGTGTGAGGTATGACGCTCCTGGCCGCGCCGTCAGGCATCAAAAAACACCGTCTCGCCGTCGCCCTGCAGACGGATATCAAACACATACACAACCAGGTCGGCCCGCATCTCCCGCCGTGCCATCAGCGTGTCGCGCCGCTGCGGCGGGTCGATGATGCGCAGCACCGGGTCGGCGGCGTTGGCGTCCGTCTCGTCAGCGAAATAGATGCGCGTTTGCAGGCCGGTGTTGATGCCGCGCGCCGCGATCCAGACATTGATATGCGGCGCCATCATGCGATGGCCGCTGCGCCCGATGACGGGGCCGGGTTTGATCGTATCGAAGCGGAACAGCCCGGTGGTGAAGTCAGTGCCCGCCCGACCCCAGCCGCGAAAGCTCGGATCGATCGGCTTGTCGGTCTGCGGGTCGGCCGGGTGGTTGTAGCGGCCGGCGGCGTTGGCCTGCCAGATTTCCAGCAGGATGTCCTTGCAGGGGGCGCCGGTGCCGTCAAACACCCGGCCTTCGATGATGATGCGCTCGCCCACGGTCTCCTGCGTGGTGAGCACGTTGCTGAACGGCTTTTCAAAGATGTCAAACCCGGCCTGATGCGGAATGAGGCCGATATGCACGTAGGGCCCCGCGGTCTGCGAGGCGGTCTCTTGGAGATAGGTGAGCTGGGTCATGGCGTCAGTTCCCGTAGAGCTTGTTTTCGAACACGGTCTGCCGGCGGCCGCGCAGCACGATGTCGAACCGGTAGGCGAGGCTGTCGAGCGGGACGGCGGCGTTCATGTCCAGCAGCGCCACCAGGCGCTCGCGCGCGGCGGCGTCGGGAATGGTGTTGAGGATCGAGTCGTGGCGGATCAGCGGATCGCCCTCGAAATACATCTGGGTGATCAGACGCTGGGCGAAGCCGTGGCCGGAGAGTGCGAAATGGATATGCGCCGGGCGCCAGGAATTCACCTGGTTGCGGAACGGATAGGCGCCGGGCTTGACGGTGCGGAACACGTAGCGGCCCTCGGCATCAGTCAGCATGCGGCCGCAGCCGCCGAAATTCGGGTCGATCGGCGCAAGATAGGTGTCGTTCTTGTGGCGATAGCGACCGCCGGCATTGGCCTGCCAAACCTCGACCAGCGCGTTGGGAATGCCGCGCCCGGTTTCGTCCAGCACGCGGCCATGGACGATGGTGCGCTCGCCGATCGGCTCGCCGGTCTTGGCGTAGTTGAGGATGAGATCATGGTCGAGCGCGCCGATATCGCCGTGGCCGAACACCGGGCCGGTGACCTCGGAGAGCGAGTTCTGCAATGACAGCATGGCCAGACGCGGTGAGCGCAGCACGCTGGTCTTGTAGCCAGGCGTCAGCGCCGGGGGTTGCAGGGTGCGGTCACGCTGGAAGAATTCAAAGGGTTGCGATGGCAAGATGTCTCTCCTGTGTCGTGAGATCAGGTGTCAGGCACGGCCCGCGGCATGGCGGCCGGCGATGAAGCCGAAGGTCATGGCCGGGCCGAGATTGATGCCGCCGGCCGGATAATGGCCGCCCATCACGCTCGCCATGTCGGTGCCGGCGGCGTAGAGCCCTGTGATCGGCTGGCCTTGGGCGTTGAGCACCCGGGCGCTGCCATCGGTGCGCAGACCGGCGAAGGTGCCGAAGCTGCCGGGCTTGACCTTCACCGCGAAGAACGGCCCGGGCGCGATCGGCGCGACGCAGGGGTTGGGGTGGTGGGCGGCATCGCCCTGGAGCCGTTGATAGGGCGTGGTGCCGCGACCGAATGCGGGGTCCTCACCGTTCACGGCATGGCGATTATAGTCGGCGACGGTCTGTTCGAGCCCGGCCACGTCAATGCCGCAGGCGCTGGCCAGTTCGCCAATGGTGCGGCCGGCGCGCAGATAGCCGGAGCGGATCAGCGGTTCGACCGGAACCGGGGTGGGTCTTGCAAAGCCAAGCCCGTAGCGGCGCTGAAAGGCACGGGAGCAGATCAGCCAGGACGCGACCTCCGCCCCCGCCGGCGACGCGGTCAGCATGGCTGCGACATAGTCGTGATAGCCCAGGCCCTCGTTGCAGAAGCGCCTGCCATCGGCCAGAACGCCGATGATGCCGGGCTTGCCGCGCTCGATGATATGGGGAAAGCGGCCGATGCTGCCATCCGGGTGGCGCACCTCCGAGACCGGGCACCACGCGCCGGGTGAGGCCAATGTGAGATCGACCTGTCCGCCCACCTGCTCGCCCATCGCCAGCCCGTCGCCGGTGGCGCTGGGCACCGCGAGCGTCAGATGATCAGAATCGGCGGGGAAACTGTCCTTGCGACGCAGCGCGTCATGCGGGAAGCCGCCGGTGGCGAGCACCACGCCGATCCGGGCGCGCAGCTCGATCTCGCCGGATGGCGTGCCGAGCACGGCACCGGAGACGCGCTCACCATCGCGCAACAGCGACAACACGCGCATCTCGGTGCGCAGTTCCACTCCCAGATCGGCCGCTGAGCGCAGCAGCCGTGCGATCAGCGCCTGGCCGTTGCGCAACTGCATGCCCCGGCCATGCCGCGCCAGATCCAGCAAATGCCGGCCGACGCGTTTTGCCACATGCGCGGCGGCGCGCGGCGAGCGGGTGACGTTCATGAACGAGGCGAGATCGGGTCCGGCCTGAATCGTCATCCCCATGTAGCTGGTCTCGCGCAGTGGCCGGCGCAGGCGATGCACCAGATCGCCAAGCTGTCGCGCGTCATAGGGGGCGGCGATCACCGAGCGTCCGCCGGTGCCGGCCCCTGGGGCGTTGCCATAGGTATCCGGAATGCGCAGGCCAGGTTCAAAGCGGAGCTGGGTGTGGGTCTCGAAAAAGCCCACCATCTCCGGTGCGGCCACCAGGAAGGCGCGGACCCGTTCCTCGTTGAAGTTATTGCCCAGAACATGGCGCAGATAGTCGAGCGGAGCCTCCACGTCCTCCACGATGCCGGCGCGCTGGGCCAGGGGGTTGCGCGGCGCCCACATCCAGCCTCCCGACCAGGCGCTGGTGCCACCGAGCACGGCGTCCTTTTCCGCGACGATCACCGAGAGGCCGTGATAGGCCGCCGTCACGGCCGCTGACAGGGCGCCGGCGCCGGAACCCGCCACCAGCAGGTCGCAATGCAGCGTCTGGACTGGGGTCATACGATCCATCCTATGCGCCGAGCAGGCGTTTGGCGGCGGTCAGCACGCGCCGCGCCACCGCTTCCTCGCCCTCGGCCTCGGTCATCGCCGTCATCGGCACCTCAAGCGCGATCGGGATATCGGGCGGCAGGTTGGCGAGAATGCCGCGAATATCGATGCCGCCTTCGCCCGGCGGCAGTCGCTCGACGCGGCCGGCATGGAAGAGCTGCTCGCGGGTGAAGTTGGACCCTGCCGGCGCGTCACAGACATGGACGAAGGGGAAGCGCGAGGCCGGCACACCCGCGAACTGGCCGGCATGGCTGGCCGAGCGGGCGTAATGCAGCGTGTCGACGAGGATGCCGCAGTCTGTACGGCCGGTGGCTTCGACCACGGAGACGGCATCGCCAAGGCAGGCCACCTCGGTCCAGGGGAAGAACTCGAGGATGGCGCGCAGCCCGTGGCGTCCGGCGAGATCGCTGATCGCGCCCAGCCGGTCGGCAAGGCGGGTCAGATCGGGGTCGTAGGGTGCGGTGATGACGTAGCGGGCGCCCAATTCCGCACCGGCGGCGACGAAGGGCTCGAGCGCCGCCACATCGATCTCGGGCGTGATCTTGACGAACTCGATGTCGAGCACGCCGACACCGGTTTCGGCGATCGCCGCCTTCGTCTCACGCAGCAAGGCGGGGTCGTGCATCAGCGGGTAGCCAGGGCTGTCGTCAGTGACGGCGATGAGACGGAGACCCACGCTCTGGTAGCCTGTACGCTGCGCGAGGCGGATAAGCTGCGGGGGTGGCAGGCGGATCGCGGTCAGATGCGCGATGGAGAAATCCGGCATGGCGTAGGTCTCACGCTTGAGGTGCGTCTTGGTATTTGGAATTGGATTCCAAGTCCAGTATGTTGGGGGTAGAGGAAGGAAGCGCTGGGCCGCGTTCGGACCCGGCAAGGGGAGAACTCTTGGAACCCGTTCTTTTAGGGGGTATCGACCCTTCCCAAGGACAGTGCTTGCTTCCCTCATCTGGCCCGCGCCGTTCACCCGCCCAAAGGCAGACCATGGACCACCCCAAGGACCCCGCACCCCAAGGCCAGATCGAGCGCGCGCTGGCGGTACTGGAGATGCTGTCGGGTCATGCCGATGGTCTGGCTTTGTTCGAGATCGCCGACCGGTTGCGCATTCCGCGCAGTGCCACGCATCGCGTGCTTACCGCACTCGCAGCCCAGGGCTATGTGCGGCAGGATCGCAGCCACGGCACCTATCGCATGACAGCGAAGATCGCCTCGCTTGGCTTCACCTTTCTCACCGCCTCCGGTGTGACCGACCTGGCACAACCGGTGCTGGATCGGCTGGCGCGGGAGAGCGGCGAGCTGGTGCGGCTCGCGATCGTCGATGGGCGGGCACTGACCTGGGTGGCCAAGGCGCAGGGCTCGCCGCACGGGCTGCGCTATGATCCGGAGATGGGCCAGGTCGCGCGGCTGTGCTGCTCGGCGACAGGGCTCGCCTGGCTGTTATGCCTTCCAGACGTCGAGGCGCTGGCGTTGGTGGCGGAGCAGGGCTGGGGGCAGCCTGACGAACATGGCCCCAACGCGCCGCGGACCGAGACGGCGTTCCTGAAGCTGCTGCATCAGGCGCGGGCGCGGGGCTACAGTCTGGTGGTGGAGAGCTTCGCGCCCGGCATGTCCGCCATGGCGGCCCCCGTGGTGCAAGCGGGGGGGCGGGAGATCATCGGATCGGTGAGCATCGCCGGGCCCACGGTGCGGCTGACCGAGGCGCGCATGCAGTTGCTGGCGTCCACCTTGCTGGATGCGGCACGGGAATTATCTGTCGCGATGGCGACCTCGCCGGTCTGGTCCGGTCGGCGGCAAGATATCTTCGTGACACCGCAGGCCGGCTCCTGACGCGATCTGCCGGTCGGGATATTCTGCAACACCAAAGGCCAGGAGAGCTCAGATGAAAAGATACAGTTTGGTCATGCCGGGCGAAGGCCTCAGCTATGACTGGGCGCGCGACCACACCTTTGTGAAGGTCTCCACGGCGGATAGCGGCGGCGCTTACACGGTGATGGAGGACAATCTCAAGCTTGAGTTCTCGCTGGGGCTGCATCTGCATCATCGCACCGCCGAGACGTTCTATATGCTCGATGGGAGCGTTGATTTCTATATCGATGGCGACTGGATGAATGCGGGGCCCGGCGCCACCATCCATATCCCGCCGGGCGTGCCGCATGCGCTGGAACTTGCCGGCGGGACTCCAGCCCGCATGCTGATGGTGATTCAGCCTTCGGGGTTCGATCAGCTCCTGGCCGAGATGGCAACGATGACGGACGCGCAGTTCGCTGACGCCGCGTTGATGACCGCGCTCAACGAGAAATACGACATCATCAACATTGGCGGCGTGCCGGCGCGTTAGAGCGTGATCGCAGCAGGTTCTATCAACCGGAGGCGTGAATCACGCGACAAATC
>Ga0114959_10002859_pt1 | contig 13898 bp, 8 predicted proteins | sample C_130625_EF_Meta_FD_87317 | JGI IMG/M metagenome (GOLD analysis project Ga0114959, IMG submission 87317) | Freshwater microbial communities from Lake Croche, Canada to study carbon cycling - C_130625_EF_MetaG | ecosystem: Environmental > Aquatic > Freshwater > Lake | place: Lake Croche, Canada...
CGCAAAGCTCCTCGCGGATGAGGCCAAGTCGGGAGTCGCACTTCTTGACATGGATGCAATCAGTCGAGCGCTGTATAAGCTTAAGCGACCCAAAGACCTGGCGACCGATCCTATGCATCCCGATGATTTTCTATCGCGTTGGTATGCCCAAGCACTTGTGGCGACCATTCAACCCAAATAGCTATGTCCAACTTCCTTAACTCAAAGCTCTCCGCGATTTGGCATGGTGGCGAATCAACCCGGAAGACTTGCCATCTAAACCCACCATTCTCCCCGCTTGAGAAAGGTCTACACAAGGAAAACCGGCCGTAACTAAATCAATACAAGGATCGATTCCTTCAAGAGCATGAATACCGTGATGCACTGCGATTGAAGGAAACCGATGACCCAAAACGGCTTTGGCAGCCTCGTCGATTTCATATGCTGCAACTGTGTGATGTCCCGCGAGTTCAAGGCCACGTTCAATGCCTCCGACCCCTGCAAAGAGTGCAAGTACACTAAGACTGCGGGACTTTTCTTGCGTACCGCGTGATCTCTCGCATTCAATTCGTGGGGAGACGGTTGCGATCACTGACAGGATTGTACTGGACTCCTCTGGAAAAACGAACCCAGCGCTGGCCGAAAACGGCGGCATGGCAAGCGACTCATCCCCATGGCGAGAGACAAGTCGCAGCTGTAACTATCGCAATTTCATATCTTTGGTGGGACACACAGTCGATCAGCAGCACACGAGGTTGCTAAACGCGTCCAGGAACCTCCACCAAAATTTCAGATTTGACGTTTACACGGCCGTTTCCGCCAGATTTAGCATCAAATCGAACGCTTCGAACAGCTCAACTTCGAGCTGTCCATCTGCTCAAGACGAGTTCGAGTAACTCCCCCTTCTCCTCGGGGTTCTCGCTTGTGATGCTGAGATGGGTTGGAGAATCAAGATCTAAAGTCATAATCAGTGCACCTTTGGCCGGTAGGGCTCTTGATAGCTCGAATTCACTTAGAAGGTAGTTCACGATGGCATTGAAACCATTTTCCCAGAGAAGCGAGCGCGAGCAGGTGGCCGCCCTTCGATCGCTGGTCGTCAGCAAGTTTGAAAGCGAAGATCGACCGTTAGCCACCTGCCGCAAGATTGCTCATCAGCACAACACAACTTTCTGCGCCGTCGGGCGGCAAGGAGAGCACTGGTTTGTGCGGCTTTCCCGCACTCCAGCACGTACACCGGAGCAGGTGCAGGCGGAAGTCGAGTGGGTGCAAGATCTTGCGGAAGAAGGGTTCCCCGTCGCTCGGCCAGAGCCTTGGGCGGAGGGTGAGGTGGTGTGCGGCCTAGAGGCATCGTGGCTCCCTGAACCTCGTCTTGCCGTGCGGTTCGGTTGGTCACGGGGAGTGGTCGCACGTCGGCCCAGCGTAGCCCAGTGGCATGCCATTGGAGCCCTTTTGGCCCGATTGCACGAGCACACCACAAACCGACCAGATCTTGGACAGGGTCGGTGGAACGTGGACAAACTCGTGGGAAATTCTGGTACGGAGGAAGAAGCCCTGGAAGACGCCCGGCTTTGTCTCGGCGATGTTGCGGCAGATGCACTTAGCCGGGTTAGAGGCGCATATCATGAGTTACGCCCTAAACTCGGACCGGTCCAGTTACTTCATGGAGACCTGCACCAGTTGAATGTGCTTTGGCAAGACTCGCAACCCACCGTCGTGGACTTCGATGACTGCGGTTGGGCTCCACCTTTGTACGACCTCGCGGTGCCAATCGCGGAGTTTCGGGATCATGGGGACTTGTCACTGGAAACCGCCCTGTTGAACGGCTATGCCTCTGTGAGACCCTTGCCGCCCGGGCTGGATGATCTCGGGACAATGCTGGACGTCCGCCGGGCGCAGCTGATCTATTGGGTACTGAGCGAGCGGCACACGCCGGGTTTCTTCCCAGACTGGGAGGTCTGGGCGAATGATCAAGTCTCTCGCCTCCGAGCGCCTCGCTAGTTTTCTAGGACAGCATCGTGGGCCCAGATGCACCGTGTTCCGATTGCGTGAGAGGAGCCTAGACTTGTCCAAAACCCGCGAGAATTTGACAATTTGAACGTCTGTTTTCTGTCCTTGGGTCTCGCGAGTAGAATCGCTCCATGCTTGGAATGGTCATCGCAGTAGCGGCCGCCCCCGTTAATCTCCGCCCTCCGGCCGTCCCCCTGATCACCCACGACCCTTACTTCAGCATCTGGTCCCGCGCCGACCATGCGTACGACACCGATTCTTCCCACTGGACAGGCCGATCCCAGGCACTAAACGCAACCGTTACGATCGATAAGAAGCAATTCCGAATCCTCGGTTCCGGATCCCTCCCTCCACTTCCCCAAACGAGCCTGGTCGTATCGGCGACCCAGACGCGATACACCTTTGCCAACGCCCAAGTCCAAGTTGAACTTAAATTCACCTCACCCGCGCTGCCCAACGACCTCGATCTCTTTTCACGCCCGGTCACTTACGTCTCATTCGACACCAGCAGCCTGGACGGCAAACCTCACGAGATCAACCTGGCCTTCAACCTCTCGGGAACCGTGGCCGCCAACGAACCCGACCAGCTGGTCGGTACCCAAACAAAAGTCGCCAAGAAAGTGAGTTTCTCGCGCGTCGGCACCATCGAACAACCCGTCCTTCAGAAGCGAGGCGACGACCTAAGAATTGATTGGGGATACGCCTATCTATCCTCCGCCACGGACCAAGGGTGGCACCATACGAGCGGTGCCAGCGGCTCAACTCCCGCCTCCCAGGCAAAACTGACGGCCACCAAGTCGCTTGGTCGAACCCTAAAAAACCACTCTTGGCTCATGGTCGCCTACGACGACATCCTTGGCATCCGCTACTTTGGAGTCGACCTCGCCCCCTACTGGCGGCGCAAGCAGGGAACCACGATCCAGTCCGTCCTGCAATCGGCCGCCCGTGACCACGACACCATCCTCTCCCAGTGCGACGCATTCGACCGCAGACTCGCCTCCGACCTGAACCGCATGGGCGGCCCGAAATACGCCGAGATCGCCAACCTCGCCTACCGCCAAGCCATCGCCGCCAACAAGCTGGTCGCCGACGAAAGTGGTCGCCCGCTGCTTTTCCCGAAAGAGAACTTCAGTAATGGCTGCATCGGGACGGTCGATGTCATTTATCCGATGGCGCCGCTCTGGCTCCTTCTGGGCTCCGATCTCTCGAAAGCGATGCTGACACCAGTGATGGACTACGGCTCCAGCCCCCGCTGGAAGTTCCCCTTTGCCCCCCACGACCTCGGCACCTATCCGCACGCCACCGGCCAGGTTTACGGCGGCGGCGAACTCACGGAAGAAAACCAAATGCCCGTTGAGGAGACCGGCAACCTCATCCTGCTCGTGGCCGCCCTCTCCCGAGTGGAAAACAACGTCGATTTCGCCCGGAAATATTGGCCCACCCTGCGGCGCTGGGCCGCCTACCTGCGCGAAAAGGGCCTGGACCCTGCCAATCAACTCTGCACCGACGACTTCCTCGGTCACCTCGCCCACAACGCCAACCTTTCCGTCAAAGCCATCCTCGCCCTTGGCGCGTACGGCCAGCTCGCCGAGCAAATCGGTCTCCATGCCGAAGCCACGGAGTACAAAAATCTCGCTCAGAGATTCGCCCGCGAGTGGATCAGCCTTGCGCAAGAAGGTGACCACACCAAACTCGCCTTTGACCGTCCCGGCACCTGGAGCCAGAAGTACAACATGGTGTGGGACACGATCCTAAACCTAAACGTATTCCCCACGAATTTGAAGAAGGCCGAAATGGCCTTCTATCGCCAACATCTCAACCCCTACGGTCTCCCCCTCGACAGCCGCGGTCCGGGAATGAAGGTGGACTGGCTCACTTGGACAGCAACTCTCACGAATAACAAAGCCGACTTCGAAGCCCTGATTTCCCCCCTCTGGGACTACTTGAACGAAACTCAGGACCGCGCTCCAATCTGCGACTGGGTCCGCACCGACAACACTCGAATGATCAGCATGATCGCGCGCCCGGTGATCGGTGGTGTGTTCTTGCCGCTGCTCCAAGACCCCGACCTGTGGCGAACCCGCTTCCAGCGCGGCGTAAAGTCAGACGCGGAATGGGCGACATTCCCGCTCTTTGAACGTACCACCGTCGTTCCCACCGCCCAAACGGCTCCCGCCGACTGGCAATACACGACAAACGCCCCCGATCCACAGTGGTTCAAGCCAAACTTTGACGCCTCGTCATGGAAAGTTGGCAAATCTGGCTTCGGCACTCCGGAAACCCCCGGTGCCAGTGTCAATACGCTATGGGACTCGTCGGATATTTGGATTCGGCGTGAACTCGTGATTCCCAAAACCGATCCCAGGTCTCTCCGCCTCACGCTCCACTACGACAACGCCACCGAGGTTTACATCAATGGAGTTCTCGCATTCCGAGCCACCGGCTTCACGTCGCAGTACGCAGCGTTCCCCATCCGCCCGTCCGGGCTAAAGGCCATCCGGTTTGATCGCCCCAATCTGATCGCCGTGCACTGCCACCAAGACTCCGGCGGGCAATACATCGACCTCGGATTCTCTACCGAAAAACGGATTTCCCGATGAGTTAAGTGTCCATCGTTAAGTCATCCCAAGCCGCCAAGTGCTCCTCAATATTTGCCAAGGACCCATCGAATAGGCGGGGAAGGTCGGCGGGTTGGATGGTTTCCAGACCGGTGGCAACGGTTGCTTCTTCCGCGCAATCCATCTGGACCTTCGCCAGCGTTCTCGCCATCTTCCGTAATGGCTCCTTTTCGGCTGCTCCGTTTAGCGGACGCCCTTCAAAAGTAGCCAGCAGAATCCGGGATCCCGATGACGAAACTTCCGTCGCAATCACCCGCGGCACATGGGTAGGCGAGCATCGGGAAACTAGCCGATGCGCCGCCGGGGATCCGGACAGGAACGAATAGTGATTGACTTTCACCACCACTTCCGGGTGGTCCGGGTCATCCGTCCCGTACCGCAGGGTTGCCCGCTGGTCCGGACCGTCGTCGTACATGGCATAGACCGCGGTCGGTCCAACGACCGTCTGAACGAGCGGAAGCGACCTGCGGATGAAATCCGGAACCTCGGCAATCCAGGGATGATCGACCACCGGGTTTTCCACTTGGTCGTTGCCTAGATTCTCCATCCTTCGACGTTACCACCCCGGCTAGATCCAGCCATCATTCAGGGAAAGCGTCCGGGTCGCCTGGCTCCCTGGTATGCAACCACCCGTGGCGAAGTGAGTGAAGCGAAGTTTGTATGGTAAACCGCTGCGATGCTCGCCCCGATTGTCGCTGGAATCATTGGTCCGGGAACCACCCCGGCTGGCATGTGGTCGATGGAGCAAGCGCATCGATGGGGGGAGAAGCAGGCGTGGGTAACTGGCTGCAACTACATTCCTGGCAACGCCATCAACCAGCTGGAAATGTGGCAGCAGGCATCGTTCGATCGCTACACTATCGATCGCGAATTCGGGTTGATGCAGAGAACGGGGATGAAAGTCGCGCGGATCTATCTGCACGACCTGGCCTACGAAACCGACCCCATCGGATTCAAAAGCCGCATGAAAACGGTCCTCTCGCTCGCCGAGACCCACCACATTCGGATCATGTTCGTCTTCTTCGACGACTGCTGGAATCCCAAAAGTCAGCTTGGCACCCAGCCAAGCCCCGTGCCCGGAGTTCACAACAGCGGGTGGTTGCGCAGCCCCTCCGACGACCGTCGCAATTGGCCCGCCGATCTCCCCCGACTCAAAACCTACGTTCAAGACGTCCTCCAGACGTTTCGATCTGACAATCGGGTTTGGATGTGGGATCTCTACAATGAGCCCGGAAATTCTGGTTACGGCAACGCTTCCCAAACCTTGCTAAAGTCGGTCTTCGATTGGGCGCGTGAAGTACGACCGAAGCAGCCCCTTACCGCGGCATCGTTCGCGGGCGGCTCCAATGATATCGATCAGCTATGCCTCCGACTCAGCGACGTAATCACGTTTCACTGCTACGACAATCTCGACGCCCTCCGTGGTCAAATAGATTTCTACCGCTCCACTGGACGCCCCATCATCTGCTCTGAGTGGATGGCCCGAACCAACGATTCCACCATTTCCGACCACCTTCCCCTTTTCCGGGAGCAAAAGGTGTCGTGCCTCCAGTGGGGGTTTGTCTCCGGCAAGACTAATACCATCTTCCCGTGGGGATCCAAACCTGATTCACCGGAGCCCGCCGTGTGGTTCCACGACCTCTACCGGCAGGATGGAACCGCTTTTGATCCCGCCGAAGTCAGTCTGTACCAGTCGTTGACTGATACCAAGCCCGCGCCCCAATCATTAGCTGAGAGCCTGCCCATCGAGCGAAATCGGCAAGGAATCTCGGGCTTGCGCCGGTTAGCCGATATGACGCTTCGGGATCCATCGATATGCCAAGGCCCCGAAGGCACCTGGTACATGACCGGCACCGTCGAGCCATTCTACGGTTTCAACGAAGGCATCAAGATTTGGAGTTCATCGGACCTGGCGACTTGGAAGCCGCTCGGCTTTGTCTGGAAGTATGGCGACAGCCCGTGGCACCGGCCGTATTTGGACAAGAAAATGTCCCTGTGGGCTCCGGAAGTGCACTACAAGAAGGGCACCTTCTGGCTGACGTACAGCATGCCGGGCTACGGCGGATCCGGGGCCACTTCCGGCTCGGGACTGCTGCGCAGTACCAGCGGCAAAGCAGAAGGTCCGTACGTCGATGTTCACCCAAACGAGAGACTGGGCGATGAGATTGATGCGTCCCTGTTTGAAGACACTGACGGGAGCGTTTACTATGTTTGGCACAGCGGCAAGATTGCCAAAATGACTCCCGACATGAAGGGTTTTGCCGAACCCTATCGGTGGTTGCGACTCAAGGAATCCGATCCCAACCCCAACCACCACTCCGGCCTCTGCGCGGGAATCTTTGGAAAGGGCTCGTTCGATCACATCGGCTACGAAGGCGCGTTCCTCTTCAAGCGAAACGGCATCTACTATCTCCTCGGATCGGAGAATATTGATGGCCGCTATTCGTGCATGGTCGCGACTTCGAAATCCATCTACGGACCCTATTCCGCTCGCTACGAAGCCATTCCCCACGCGGGCCATCCAATGGCTTTTCAAGACGAAAAGGGCTATTGGTGGGTCACATTCTTCGGGAGCGAAGACCTGGCCCCTTGGCAGGAAAAACCCGGTATCGTCCCCATCCGTTTCGCCCCCGATGGACGATTATTGATGGATTATCGGTGAACAGCCGCGGTCTCTTGAGCATTAGTTCATCAACCCTTCAATTGCGGTGAGAATTCATGCGGTTATCCGCGGTCCAAGTTTTTTGTGGTCCGACGCGCAAAGGGCGAGCGACCGGCGGAGAACGCCTGGCTGATTTGCGCGAACCCGCCAATAACGTTCAACATGTTCGCATGGGTTCACTCCTCCGGTCCAGCACTGTCGCTGCCGTCGCCACTTTGATACTTGGCTCCGCGTTTGCATCCGATGTAAATTGGCCATTTTTTGGGGGAGATGCCGGAGGGGCGCGGTTCTCGCCTTTGCGACAGATTCATTCGCGAAATGTGAAGGATCTCAAGGTAGCCTGGGTCTATCACACGAGGGATGTATCCGGAACCACACCGATTCAGTGCACGCCGCTCGTGATCGACGGAACGATGTATTTGGTTACGTCCGCCGGTCGATTGGCAGCGTTGGATCCGGTGACCGGCACGGAGCGGTGGTCATACGCCACCCACAGCGACCCGAACCGAAGCGGACACCAGAAAGCTAGTCGCGGCGTCGCCTTTTGGAAGGACTCGGCAAAAGGCGAACGACGAATCCTGTACGGCACTCCCGACGGTCGCGTGATTTCTGTCGACGCCAAGACGGGGAAACCCGATCCTCACTTCCATCCGGTCGACCTCAGAGCGGAATTTGGGCCACGCTGGAGCAATGCCTACGTAGGGGTCTCCGCCGCCCCGACGGTTTATAAAGACCTGGTGATGGTGGGAATCGCAAGCGGTGAGGATGCCGACGCAGCGCCCGGGCACATCATGGCATTCGACGTTCGGACCGGGAAGCGAAAGTGGATTTTCAATGTAATTTCCGGTGCGGCAGGCGCGGCAGGCGCCTGGAACGGCTATGTTCTCGACCAAGAACGGGGAATTCTGTTCGCCGCGACCGGGTCCGCCGCCCCCGATTTTGACGGCAGTTCTCGCCCTGGTGATAATTTGTACGCGAACTGCGTCCTTGCCCTCAATGCGAAGACCGGCAAACTCATTTGGCATTTTCAAACCGTACATCACGATCTTTGGGATCACGATAATGCGAGTGCCCCGGTACTTTGCCGCTTGCGCCGACAAGGCAAAGACATTGACGCCGTGGCTCAGGTAACCAAAACCGGCTTTTGCTTCTTGTTCGACCGCACCACCGGAAAGCCGCTCTTTGACGTCCGAGAAGTCCCTGTTCCCGCCACTCCCGGCGGCTCCCCAACCCAACCCGAGCCCGTGCTGCCGCCGGCGCTTTCCGAAACGCTATTCACGGCCGACAAGGTGACGAACATCTCTCCGAGTGCCACCCCGGCGGTCCGGAATCGATTGTCGGGGCTCTCCTACGGCCAAAAATATCTGCCACCGACCGCGGAGGGCACCGTCGTCGCCCCTGGCTACGTCGGCGGTTCGCCATGGTCCGGCGCGTCCTTTGACCCTCGCACGACCACGCTATTTGTCAACACTAATAATATTCCCGCCATCGTATCAAACCCGGCAAACTATCGCTTTTTGGTGGATGACCAGGGCTATCCGGGAGTCAAACCGCCCTGGGGAAATCTGACTGCCATTGATTTAAACACCGGCAAGTTTGTGTGGCGCAAGACACTCGGCGAGTACCGGGCGCTCAGCGCCAAGGGCATCCCGCCGACCGGCACGATCAACTTGGGTGGGACCCTTGCCACCGCCGGCAACTTAGTTTTCATTGGGGCGACGGCCGACTCTACGTTTCGGGCTTTTAATAGTCGTACTGGCGAGCCGGTATTTGAATATCCTCTGCCGGCATCGGCATACGCTGCCCCCATGACCTTTTCTGCCAAGGGCAAGCAGTATGTTGTCATCGCGGCCTCGGGCGGGGGACTGGCGAAGGTGTTTGGTTTCGACCGGGGACCGATGTCCGATACATTTGTGTGCTTCGCTCTGCCAGATAAAGAGAAGGGATTCCAACCGATATTCGACGGCAAATCATTGCAAGGCTGGGAGGGTAAGCAAGGTACGTGGCGGGTGGAAGACGGCGCGATCGTGGCGGGACGGCTTGATGAAACGGCCCCGGAAAACCAGTTTCTTTGCACGACATCAAGCTACAAAGATTTCGTTCTGCGATTGCAGTTTAAGATTGAAGGAAACGTCGGTTACATCAACGGTGGCATCCAAGTCCGCTCCAAACGGGTCTCAGATCCGCCCAATGAAGTGGCGGGTTACCAGTTTGAAGTAGACAACGAAAATGCGGGTTACATCTACGATGAATCGCGTCGAAACCGGTGGTTAACGCCGCCAAATTCGGCATTTTCGCAAGCGATTACCCAGGTCGGCGGCTGGAATGATGTTGAGATCACCTGCATCGGAAACCGCATTACAACCAAGCTGAACGGCTACCCTGTCGCCGAATTCATCGAGACCGACATCCCTGACGCCAAGGAGGCCGGTGTGATTGCGGTTCAGATTCACGGCGCCGGAAAGACGAAGGTCTCCTACCGCCAGATCCGGGTCAAACGCATGGATTAGTCCGGCGTTATGTAGGGTCGGTGGTTACGTAATGCGACTTTCGATCGGCAGTAGAATGGTCGCATGACCGCCCTCGCCCTGTTAACCGTTTTGTTGGGCGGTCATGTTTCCCCTCTTCTTCCGCAAGATCGACCAACCAAGCCACTGCGAGTCTTTATCTTTGCCGGACAGTCGAACATGGTTGGGTCCGATTCTCATATCGCCGACGTCAAACGGTTCCCACCCTTCGCAGGGCTGGATCAACCTCAAGAACGTGTTCTGTTCTCCTACAACATCGGTCGCGAGGACAAGCTCACTTCTAATGGCTGGACATCCCTTAAGCCAGTTGATGGAGTTGTCGGCCCCGAACTCAGCTTCGCTCGTCGCGTTTCTCAACTGACGCCAGGTCCCATCGCAATCATCAAGTGCGCCGCAGGTGGAACCACGCTGGGCGGGGACTGGAACCCCGATACCCCCACCGGCTTCAAGCTGTACCCCCTAGCGCTCGATCTAGTGCGGAGTTCTTTAGCCGATCTGGACCGCCGAAAAATCAAGTACCAGGTGGAAGGTTTCATGTGGCACCAGGGCGAGAACGACATGTTCGACCCTCAGTTCAGGCCTAACTACGGACAAAACCTGAAGAACTTTGTCGCGCGGTGGAGGCGCGACCTGAAGGTTCCAAAACTCAAGTTTTACATCGGCGAACTTTGCACGAAGACCGTTTGGGGGATGGACAACCGCGAGAATATGTATGCCATCCGCGCGGGGCAGAAATCCGTCACAGAATCGGACCCACTGGCAGAATACGTTCCCACTTCGCACGACGCCGTGGAGATCGGGGGCGGAGCTGGCCTGCACTATCACTACGGAACTTTGGGCCAACTGGAGCACGGGGTGAACTATGCCGATGCCTACCTTAGGACAATCGGCAAACTTCCCGAGGTTTCCCGTCCCCTAAAGGTTTGGCCCTATGCGAAAGGCAGCCCGGTCAAGTTATTCGTTCTCGCCGGCCACCGCAACATGGAAGGTGAACGCGCCTTCACTCAGGATCTCAAGTTCCTGCCGGGTCTACGCCAACTGGCGGTAGCTAACAACCGGGTGGCGTTCAAGTACAACATCGGAGCGGGTTTCAAAACCTCGAAGGGCTGGGAGCCCCTCGGTCCGGCCGGGTTCTACGACACTTTCGGCCCCGAACTGAGCTTCGGGCAGACGCTCGCGAGCAACCTATCCGAGAACGTCGCGATCGCCAAGTTCACAGATAGCGGCTCTCAGATAAACGATTGGACACCGGAAGGCACGGCGACGACGGACCGAAACGTGTACCCAAAGTTCATCGCCTTCATCAAAAGGTCGATCCAGGAACTCCGCGCGAAAGGTCACCCTGTGGAATTGGCGGGGATCTTCTACCATGTCGGGGAAAACGATATGTCGTTCGGCCCTAATCGGAGCCAAGCAAGCAAATGGTTGCAATCAACCATCACGCAGAGTCGCAAAGATCTAGGCCTGCCCGATCTCCGGTGGTTCGTCAGCCAGCAACCGCCGACGGATGATAAGGACCTAAACCGTATCGATGTCACCGCGAATATCGCCGCGATTACGGCGGCTGATCCGGCAATTATCCACATCAAGGCGTTCAACCTTCCGCCTCAGCCGGAGCAACTGGTCCTTAACTCCGCCGGGATTGTTCAGCTAGGCGACCTGCTCGCCCGCAGCTATCTCGAGCATCGCTAAGCGACGTTATCGCTTAGCTAGCTCTTGCCGGGTCGCGATGGGAACGTAACCCACCTCTAGACCCTTCGGCGGCTTGACAATTTGCGCGGGATCGAGGCTGGCCAGTTTTCCGACTTTGGGCGGCGGAAGGTAATCGCGATCCTTGTTCCAGGCCCGGTGGAGTTTCTCCACCTTCAACTGCATCGCTTCCCGTTCTTCGGCGGTCAAATCGGCATTGAGCAACGCCGGTTGATCGGCAAATCGGTACCAATAGTAAGTCACCGTGCTGCCATCACCCAGGCGTACTTTGAACGGCCCGGCCTTCGGTCCGGGTTTCTTCCAACTGCTTTGGCGGTCATCGGGCGTCGTATATGGATCTTGAGGTGGCTCGACTGGCCGCTCCCACTTTATCTGCTGCAATCCCGTCTCGGTCGGCACACTCTCGGGCGAAACGGGAACCCACTTAGCTTTCCCATTTCCTCCTGACTTCGCCAAGTGAAAATACTCTGGCAACGCCTGCAGATCTCGCCCTTGCGAATGCGCAGGTATTCCCGCGGGGTTTGACCATTGATATCCGAACGTGTGGTCGTCGAACGTGGTTGGAATGGCAAACGAGTCCCAGTCAATCGGAACCTTTTCCTCTTTGCCTCCTTGCACCGGAGTTCGAATCTCCCACGTTGAGTACGCCCGGCCCGGGAAGGTGCGCATGTGCGCTCCGGCAGGATCTACCTTTCCGCTACTAGGCGACCCGCCTGCAAACCAAGCTTTCACCGATGTAAACAAGGCGGAATCGTTATATGCACTGTCTTGGTGAACCAGAACCGAACGTCCGTCCGCATTCCGAGGGAACGCCGTTGGCGCGATACGGGCATAGGACTCCCCCTTCGAGTCCACCGCGACTCGGCACGGAATGTACTGGGTTTCCATCTGAATCTGACGGTTCGGGTCCACCGGGCGGCTATCCAATAGTTGACCCACTAGGCGAGATTCCGTCACCGCGGCGTGAGACCAAAAGTTGGGCAGAAAGAACGCCACCGGGCCCTTAAAGTTCGTACTGTTGATGAAAAGCGTCCAGCAGTTTGCGCCCGTCGGCACGTCCTTCCCTTCCGTCTTCGGTTTCGGCTCCGCCAGTGGCAGGTTGAAATAGCCCCAGCCAAAAAGCTCGCCGCACGTTTTCTGCTTCAGATTCAGCCCGTCGATGGGAAACAAGAGCCATGGGCTGAGTTGTGCTACTCCGTAGAGTCCCTGCGGCTTTTCCCAGGTTCCCCAGCCGTGGGCGGGACCGTTGGCAATCGCGGAGAAGTTCGGTGCCACTCCCCCCATGATGAACTTGGGCGTCTCGGTCGGAAATCGTGTATCCCGCCACCAACCCAGCCCGCCTTCCACGTCCGAATACATGTCTTTCAGCGGCTGACCATTCGGCTGGGCAAACATCCAGGTTCCCGGCAGTCCGGTCTGAAACTGATGTCCCGGGTACGTCTTCTGCAACGGCCACGCGGCCACGTACATCGAGTAGCCAGCGTTGTATGACCGGTCTACCCGCTGCTCCACCGGCACGATAAGATAACCCGCCAAATACTCGTCGCCAGCCGCCGACTTTTTAACGGGAGCGGGGCCGAGGGCGATTGACAATAGTAAAGGAACCATCATAACCAAACCTGCCTAGATTAGCCGAATGATCCGCAGCGAGCGGCACGCACCATGTTACATTCCACCGATCACCTTCTCAAACGCGGCCATTCCACCGACGATTGGCAGCGTGATCTTGGTGGCGTCGAGGTCAATCGTCAGCTTTGTCCCCGGTTTCGGCCAGACAGTAAAGTCGCGATCACTCGACAGGATCATCAAAGCTATCCGCTTCCCAGCCGGAATAATCTGATCGTCGGGCTGGAGATCAAACGTCAGGTTCACAAACTCGCCCGGCTTTAACGGAACCCCTTTGTCCATGGAATGATAGTCTCCGCCCTTTGTCAGCGACTTAGCGTTCTGCGGATCCGCCCAGCCTCGCGTGATCAAATTGGCGGTCCCGATCGGCCCGTCGGTCCACGGCAGCTGGACTAAGTAGACCGAAAGATTGGCCGCCGGCACACTCAACGATAGGCGCAACTTCACCCGTGCGGTTCCGGAAAGATGAAGGGGAGCCGTCAGCTCTGGAGTCGCATAAATCAATCGATTCGGCGAGTAACTCGCCTTCGCCAACGTGGCCGAATCAAACGAGACATCATCGATGAGCGATTCCATCCCTTGCCCGGAGGCAACCCGGACACTCAGGCCACCCATCGTGTTTCCTCCCATTCCCAGCGAGAACGCGACCCGGGCCGCCGCCGGGTTTGGATAATCTGCGTACGCCGTCGGCGCTTCGACCCGCGGCCCTCCCGGCGTCCGCTCCCGGACGATGTAGGATTTGGGACCCTTTTCAATCCCGTTCGGCAC
>Ga0114959_10002861_pt1 | contig 13894 bp, 10 predicted proteins | sample C_130625_EF_Meta_FD_87317 | JGI IMG/M metagenome (GOLD analysis project Ga0114959, IMG submission 87317) | Freshwater microbial communities from Lake Croche, Canada to study carbon cycling - C_130625_EF_MetaG | ecosystem: Environmental > Aquatic > Freshwater > Lake | place: Lake Croche, Canada...
AATCTTTGTTAACTTTTATTCCTACTTTTTTAGCCACTGTTTGTAATTGAGTTGGAGTATCGTTGGCTAATCCTCGTTTCATTAATTCATTTTTGTTAATTGGTTTATTAGTTTCAAATGTGTTTTTGTATAATTCGTTAATTTTTCCAGATCCCGCGAAATCATGTCCAACTAATCCACCATCAGCATATCCTTTTAAAGAAAATCCACCTGTGCCATAAGGATTTGCTGGTTTTTTAACACCCAATTCATCAGCTGTCTTACGAAAATCTTCTTCTTTATATTTGGAATTTTTATTTCCAAGATAATCTTGACTTGGATTGTAAGTATATGAACTTTTATTAACTTTTATTCCTACTTTTTTAGCCACTGTTTGTAATTGAGTTGGAGTATCGTTGGCTAATCCTCGTTTCATTAATTCATTTTTGTTAATTGGTTTATTATTATCTCCTGATAAAAACATTTTTGCATTTTTACCAGCTGCTAAACCGCCTTGAGCTTCAACTAATGATAAAATTTTGTCATTAAATTCACGATTGTTAACTGATTCATTAATTTTAGGCAATGCTTTTCCAGCTCTTGAATAATCAGCTATACCAGTAATTGTGTCACTATTACCCGTTTTTCCTAACAATCCACTCCTGGCTAATCCTAAATATTCTTTACTATTAAATGCGCCTGCTTGCGCTAGTGCAGAGATGCCACCAAATTCCTTACTATTACCTGTGCCACCTACAAGACCACCATCAGCAAATCCTTGTGTTCTTCTACCTGTTCCTGAATTGCCAAACAATCCTCCAAACATTGTACCGCCTTGCTGACCTTTTTTACCTAAAGCAATAAAATTGGCAGCTTCTGCTGCTGCAGTTGACATTAGTTGTACTGCTGAAGTAGCAGGACCTAGACCCTCATTGATTACATGATCAAACGATTTTGCTATATCCCGATTTGACTGTTTAATTTTAGTCATATCAGAAGTTTTTGATTTGAAAAACAAGTTATCATGTTTTCCACTCTTCTGATCTTCTTGTTCTTTGTTAGTTTTTTCTAATTCTTTAGTATAATCTTTGCCTTCGTTAACAGATAATGCTGCCAAGGCTTGAACTTGTAAATAATTTTGTCCAGACATTCCTGATTTGGCAGAATTAACAATGCCAGTCATAGTAACTCTTGCATCTTGTGTTGCTTGATTCATAAGTTTACCGGTATCATTTTCTCCTTCATGTAACATTTTAGCAACATTAGGAAGACTTCTTGCTGCTTTGACATAATTTGGATCGTTGGTTGCACCAGATAACAATAATGCTATTGAATCAGATATAGGCGCAAGATCGGGCGAAGCAAATATTTTTATCATCTCCTCATTACGTTTTAATTTTGCCGCTGCGTCTTTATCTCCTGCATCCGCTTTTTGCCGCAACTCTGATTGAGTACTATTAAATTGCTGCATACGCAAAGCTTTTTCATATGCTTTATTTTGTTCAGCAGCATTGATGCCTGTTAATTTAGTAAGACGATCTTGTTGCTCAATATATGCTTTAGCACCATCTCGCATTTCTCTGGTTGATTTTATTTTAGAAGAACCAGTTAATTGTTGAAATTTAGTATATTCAAGAATGCCAACATTAACATCTTCAACAGACAAGCCCATGTTTCCAAATTCTTCTATTAACCCTGAACTATTAATAGATTTTGAAACATCAGTTATTTTATTCAATCCATCTGCTGCTGTACCACCCAATAATGCCAGAGTATTGGCATTAGTTTTCATTAATGTAGTAAAATTACCTATTTCAGATACAGTATATCCAGCTGCTTGTAGATTTTTAAAAGTAGAATTCATACCAACTACAAGTCCTGATCTACTCATAGACTGATAATTTTTAAATAACGCATCTCCTTGTTTTAATGACGCAGCAATTAATTTTCCGGTAGCATTTGCTGCTTTTCCAAGTAAACTACCCGCTGAAGGAAATACTCTGAGCATGGAATCAAATGATACCCCGGCTTTGTCCATAGTATCACTGAAAACTTCAAGACCGTCTGCTCCTTCAGACATTCGATTAGCTGCGTTAAATACAGCTTCTTTTAAATTTTTAGAATTTAAAGATAATGTGTCAGAAAAATTCTTAATACCCACAGTAGCATCACGCATTTCTTTTGCCAATTCTGAGGATACAGGTATTCCTCTAGCTACAGTATCATTAAATCTGCGTATTATTTCTGCTGTTTCTTGTGGTGTATACAGTGCCATATCTTAGCCTTGTTGCATTAACATTCGTTTAGTTATATCGTTTTGTTTTGTCATAACACTTAGCAATGAATCTAATTTTTCTAATTCTTGTGTCAATAGTGCAATCTGTTCTTCTGATCCACTGCTACTACTACCACCTCCGCCATTAACTTGTGCTGGAATTGTTCTTCCGTCTGGAAGTGAAACTACTGCATCTGTGCTAGATAATGCAGATTCATATCCACCAGAAGGCGCACTAATGTCAGGATTGGATGCTATACCACCTTTTTCTAAAGATTGCGTTGGTTTATCTGTTTTTCCTGATCTACGATTATTAATTTCTTGTGCTAAAAATGGAGAATCTTTAGGTAAACTAGCAGAAGTATAATCACTACCCCATCCAATTAAACTTGAATGTGAAGTATCTAAGTGAATATGTGCACCACCTGGAGCTGAAAATTCTGCACCTATTCCATTAAATCCTAAATCCATTGCTGTTGTGAAAACTTTATTTCTTTCTTCTTCACTTAATTGGTTAGCGCCAAATCCTAGGTCAATAGCATCACCTGTTCCATGATTTGCTGCTCCAGCTCTAAATCCACTAGTAACTGTTAACTTTTTACCTATAGCTGATTCTATAGAAGCTTTCTTAGCTAATATTGAATCTTTAACACCTGCTTCTTTTCCTACTCCAGAAGAAGCCGGCATACCTGCGCCCCCCGAAGCATCGGGTGTAGATGAAGCAGAAGTTGGACCAGCAGGATGAGTTGGTGCTTGTTCTGCTGATTTTTTTGGCGTTTCCTTAGGAGGTGCTCCTCCACCAGCTGGCGCAGCACCACCAGCTGGCGCAGCACCAGCAGCTTCACTAGTTCCAGAACCAAAACTAAAAATATTTTTAACTTTATCAAATGTTGATAACAGTAAATTTTTTGTGCTTTCAAGTATTGAGGTAGAAGGATCATTTTTGCTTTCTTTTGATTTACTCTGTAATGACTCAATTAACTCAGACAGCTGGTTAGTAGTTGTAGATAGTGCAGAAAAACTTTTAACAACTGTTGGCATTGAACCAGATAAACTGTTAGATAACAATTCCGCGCTGTCTTTTTGTTCAGATAAAATATTAGAATATGCCTGAGAAATATTAGCTGATTCGTTGGTTGAAGTTTTAATTTGATTAGTAGCCTGTGACATACCAAATTGAAAACTAGTAAGACTGTTTGTTAATTTTTTCATCTGCTCGGCATTAAACTGTTCAGTCGATGGAGGAGAAATGCTAGAAAAATTTTGATTAGTTGTTTGAATAGCAGGAGTACTTGTTAATAATTTTGTTACTGATGTATTAGGCGCAGCAACTTTCCCACCTTCGGCATATTGTATACCTGAATTTCCAGGCTTGTTCAATCCCAACGATTTAGTAGTTTCAGCATCAATTACATATTCACCCTTATGAACTATACCAGCTGGTTCATATTTGCCACCATGGCCTGTGTATCCGCCATCAGAAAAACCCGATTGAATTATTTGTTTGATAACTTGCGTGGCCGCATCTTGTGCTGTGTCTGGATTTCCAGGATACTTCTTATGCATAGCTTGTGATGTTTCTAACCACTTAGGATGTCCATATATCTGAGAAGGTTTAATTTCACCTGCAGCAAATTTTTGTGGTTTCATTTGACCAGCTTGTGCAATTGCCTGTGTGTCCTTGGCTATTTTTTCATTTATTTGAACGCCATCGCCTGTGTATCCGCCATCAGCAAAACCCAATTGAATTATTTGTTTGATAGCTTGTTTAGCCTCATCTTGTGCTTTGTCTGGATTTCCAGGATATTTTTTATTCATAGCCTGTGATGTTTCTAACCACTTAGGATGTCCATATATCTGAGAAGGTCTAATTTCACCTGCAGCAAATTCTTGCGGTTTCATTTGTCCAGATTGTGCAATTGCCCGTGTGTCCTTAGCTATTTTTTCATTTAATTGAGCGCCATCGCCTGTATATCCACCACCAGAAAATCCAGGAATATTTTTATTAAGACCTAATGATTTAGTAGTTTCAGCATCAATTACATATTCACCAGTGTGTACAATTCCAGCAGGTTCATATTTACCGCCATCGCCTGTATATCCACCTTTTGAAAATTCAGGAACTGTTTTGTTCAATCCTAATGATTTAGTAGTTTCAGCATCAATTACATATTCACCTTTATGAACTATGCCAGCGGGTTCGTATTTACCACCATGGCCCGTGTATCCACCATCTGAAAATACACCAGTTAATAATCCCAATGGACCACTAACAGCGTTCATAATACCTGAACCAACTTTGCCTAATAGTGTTGATCCGCCGCCTTGTTGTCCCTCTTTGCCTGCTAATTGTCCTAATACTCCTGCTGCTTGTTGTGCAGCTCCTGAAAATGTTACTAGCGATGATGTAACAACGCCCATTCCAAGATCAAGTATTTTTTCAGTTGATTGAGCATAATCACGAATGTTTTGATAGGTTTCAACAGTATTAGCAGTAACGCCTTGAAAAAATGTATTACCTTCCTTGCCACCTGCCTGTTCTTTTTGTTGTAAGGTAGCATCTTCTAAAATTTTGATAAAATTATGTTGACTCACTGATTGAAGTCTAGACAATTCCATGAATGAGCCAAATTTGTTATCAAACACACCTGCGCGAGCTAATCCTCTGTAACTGTCAGCAGTTTTACTTCCATCAGCAACAAATTTCTTTGCAAAAACAGCAATATCTCTACCGCCGTTGTTTAAATCCGCAGCAGCATCTCCAAACGTTCGTTGAAATTTGTGATATCCAGGATTATTAATTGCACCTGCCAAAAACATAGTTGCATTTTTAGCTGAAGCTGGACCTGCTAAAGCTTTAACAGTAGACAATACTTTTTGATTGTATTCTATTTCTTCTTGAGCTTTTTTACCTTCTTCTCCACCTTTAGCTGCTATTTGTTGTAATTCAAAAGTTCTAGCAGCAAATTGCTCTGTTGCCATTGCTTCTGTACGAATATTATTCTGCTCATCCGCACTTAAACCAGTTAATTTTGTTAATTTATCCTGTTCAACCATGAATTCAGCAGCGGCCTTAACTGTATCAGAGCTATCTTTTTCAATGGCTCTTCCGCCCATCTGCTGGAATTTTATATAATTCGCTATACCAGAATTAATATCAGGAATAGTCTTTCCCATACGCATAAATTGCGTACCTAATCCTGAATTTGTAATTTCTTTAGATATTTTTGAAAATTTAGTAAGACCTTCCTGGGCTGTTCCTCCCATTGCAGCTAATACAGTGGAATTTTGTTTCATTAGGGAACCATAATCCCCTATTTCTTTTGCTGTATATCCCGCTGCTTGTAGATTTTTAAAAGCATCGTCCATGCCTTTAGCTAAACCTGATCTACTTAAATCTTGAAACAGTTTGAATTGCTGATCTGCTAATACAGCTATTTTATTTTCTAAAAAAGCCAGTCCTTCTACAAATTTACCTAATATATTACTGCCATCTTTGGCATTTCTATTCCAATCTGAAAATGTTTTAGCACCTGCTGTTACAACTTTATTGTAGGCAGCAGCTCCTGCATTTCCATCTTGCAAAGTACTAGTAAGATCAAATAAACTTGATGTTAATGTTTTTTGACTAGCCCGTAATTGAGCAGAGTATCCTTTAATACCAACAGAAGCATCTTTTAACGAATCCCTAAGTGCCTGAGTTATAGGTGTTCCTTCGGCCAACGCCCTATTATACTCGTCCACATAGTGTTGAATTTCTTCTGGTGTCATTTGATCTTGCATAACTAATATTTATACAAGGAAAAAACATGAATCCGCTAAGTCAATACTTTAGACAACCTTCAATTTACATTAAATTGCCTAGTCAGGGAAGTTATTATCCCGAGGGCGCAATTGAAATGCCACAAAATGGCGAAGTTCCTGTGCTGCCCATGACGGCTATAGATGAAATTACATATCGCACACCCGATGCTCTATTCAGTGGACAGGCTGTTATCAATGTCATCCAAAGTTGCGTGCCAGCAATTAAAGATGCCTGGGCAATTCCTTCAATTGACATTGATTCAATACTAGTAGCTATTCGTATTGCCAGTTACGGTCATGAAATGACATTTTCAACAACATGTCCTAGTTGTCAGAATGAAGATGAGTACGGCGTTGACCTACGCACTGTACTTGATAGAATGAAAAAGCCAGACTACGCAGCTCCTATCAAGCAAGGAGACATTGAAATTTACTTTAGACCAATGACATACAAAAATTTATCTGATAACAACAAAATTCAATTTGATGAACAGCGTATTTTTCAATCATTATCATCGGAAGGTGAAATTGATAAAACTCAGCTAACAGCTATGTCTGATGCATTAAAGCGCATGACTGAAATGACTGTATCTGCCTTAAGCCAAAGTATTTTAACTATTAAAACTCCAACAGCTATGGTTACAGAACAAGAATATATTTCAGAATTTATGAAAAATTGTGATAGTAAGTTGTTTAATCTTATTCAAAATTATGTGGTTGAACATAAAGCTGAAGCAGAGATGCAACCTGTTACTATTAAATGTAATGCATGTGAGAATGAATATTCACAAAGTATTACATTGGACATGTCAACTTTTTTCGGGCGCGCCTCCTAGTATTAGATACTGAAAGTGTCTCCAAATACATTGATAAAATGGATAAGGAAATAAATGATATTAGACTTGAGGCGTTACGCATGTCCTGGTATATGAGAGGTGGATTGCCTTATGATCAAGCTTTACAACTAAGTGTGTCGGAAAGAAAACTAATCAGTGGTATTATCAAAGATAACATGGAAACAACCAAGAAATCAGGACTTCCTTTCTTTTAAGTTCTGTTTTCTGTTTTCTCCAGACATGACTCCCATAATGCCAGGGATATCTTAAATTTCTTTTACCTTTAAGAGATTAGCTTCGCTAATCTAAGACTCGCTTACGCTCGTCTTATTTCTTTCATTATTATTAGTAGTTGCAGTTGATACTATTCGTCTAGGACTAGGACATAATTCACCGTAAGCACGGTGAATAAAAATGTTCTCTTCGTCTGAGTCTGAGGACATCTATTATAAAGAGATTGTGCTTTCACACATGGAGGCGGTTGACCGGTACCCCCTACTCTAGCTTCACATATCAACGGAACCCTAGTAACCCTATAATAAATCAAAGTCCTATAAGCATGGGTCGTATCTTTTTCACGTTGCCCAAACCATTTGTTGCCTTAAGTTGGCTTTTGCCTTTGACACCCGAGTAAGCTTGCGCCTCTTCTATCCGAATTGGGTCTCTCACCAATCCTCAACGGGGATCGAGCTGTCTCGACCAAACGCTGTCAGTGTGATGCCTCCCAGGGTTTCACTGGTTCCGACAATAGTTTCGGGCTTCCCCTAACTTTGCTTTTTGATGCCTGTCTAATGGTTTGTATGATGCTTTATATAATGATTTAATAGTTTTGCAGTAAACACAACTACTTTCCGAGTTGGTGCGGTAGTAATATTTCACTGAAAAATTTTTGATGCCTTACTGAGATGCCTATCTAAGATGATTTAAATTTTGTTTTTAATATGACTGCCATGGATACGACAAACTATTTGTCCGTTATAGTAATCATCACTTTCTAATACACGATGCTTAAATTGTTCACGGGCTTCAACATAACTGCATTCCGATTTGGTTTTGCAATAATATAATATTTCCCTGGTGAAATTTTCGATGCCTAACTGTTCGATGTCTTTATTTAATTCTATGCTGCTGCCGGTATACTGTTGCCAGTCTGAATCCACTTTGCTTCTGATTTTCTTTCGTTTTTTGGTGCCGTTCTTAAGTTTTACTACTTTATATGTTGTCTTACTAAATTTTGCTAATTTTTTTCCAATATATTTTCTGCCAGATATGTTATTGGTAATACAATAAACAAATCCGACACAATCTTCTGGTAGTATCTCAACATGGGTGTTTTCAAAAAGCCATAACATCTACTAGTTATAGTCTTTATAATAACACTCATATTTTTATGATACATCCACCTCTGTATTATAACTGGTAAAGCCTCCATCCTTTATTACTTTGAGAATATTCTCTACTCTTCCTGTCAATTCATCTCTATGACTCACTAACCATATTGATTTATTTCTCTCTCGTGCCATTTGTTTTAATAAACCCAACGCAGACTCAACGCCCTGTGAATCAAGTCCGTTATCTATCATTTCGTCTACGAACAGAAGATTAATCGGAGTGTATAAAGATTCAAACACATCCCTAAATGCCCATGCCATAGATAAGATCAAGCGATTTCTTTCGCCCCTTGATAAATTATCAAAGTCAAGCTCACGGCCTAGCTCTTCGATATTGACTGACAGATCATTTTGAAATATAACAGTATGTGGCAGACCAATACGATCTAAGTAATGCGTTAATCTTGTGTTTAGATATGATAAGTTTTGTTCAATAATCTTCTTTCTTATGAAACTATCTTTACTGGTAAGCAATTTTAATAAGAATTCTTGATGTTCTTGTACCTTAGTTAGATCATTTAACGCATCATATGTAACTTCTGCAAGTGCTTGCTCAGTCATTTCAGTAATTTGATCAGCATACGGATCTATCTCTGTTCGTTTATTTTCTAATTGAACTTGTAGACCAGCTATGGTAGCACGATGTTGAATTGCATCTTCTTCTTTATCGTAAAACATCTTAGGTGATTTGCCTAATATGCCCAGTGATAGCTGTGCATCGTTTAAATCTGTCAGCAATTCGTTGTATTCTTTGTTTGATGTTTGTGAGGTTTCTAATTCTTTCCGTTTTGTCGCTAACACCTGTTCATGCTTACTATCGTGGAACTCTTGCCCGCACGTGTGACACTCATGATTTGCAAGTGTTTTGATTTCGGAAAGTAGCCTACTGATTGATTTTTCTTCTCTAGAAATGTCTAACTTAACTCTACTGATTTGTGTAGTTAGTTCATTGATGTCCTTACGCTTTTGATCCCATGATGAATGATCTTTGTGTGCTTGTATTTCTAAATCTATGTCAATTTCCTGTAATGAAGCTAATGATACTTCAAGTTTTGTTGTATCTTCAGTGTTTTTAGTAGTCCAAAGTGTTTGTCTACGTTTTAGTGAGACAATTTGTTCTTCTATTCGCTTATTTGCGTCTTGTACAGCACGAATTCTAACTTCTTCAGCTTGTATAGCATCTTTTGTAGTACGATTTAGCTCTTTGATACGATCCGCACGTTCACTTAGTAATGTAATACCAAGTAATTGTTCAATAATAGTGCGTTGATCGTTGGCTTTTAGTGATAAAAACGGTTCAGTATACGTATTAAGTGCCATAATATGCTTAAACATGTCATGACTCATGCCTAGCATGTCTTCAATTTCACTCTGTGTTTCTCTACTATCACCCTGTGCGTTGTCTTTGGCTTCGGTTTCTTTGTCATTGACATAAAATCTTAGTAAATTAGGTTTGCGCCCACGCTCAATACGATATTGTTGCTCACCTATAGCAAAATCCAAGGATACTATCATGTTTTTGCCATTAGTTTTGTTAAACAGATTATCACGCTTGATATTGCTTAATGCAATACCATATAAAGCATATGATAATGCGTTAATAATTGTAGTTTTGCCTGTTCCATTGCGAGATCCGTCTCCACCTAGGTCTAAATTCTCTCCTAGAACTAAAGTTAAGTCTCTGCGATCAAAATTGATTGCTTGAGTGGCATTTCCAACACTCATGAAGTTTTTTACTGTCAAATTCTGTATATTAATCATAGACTCTGGTAAATTTTTAGTAATAACTTGGGATCATAGAATTCTGACTCAATGTTTGTAATTTGATCAGTAACAATTTGATCTACCGACTCAAATTTTATCTCTCCCGGAGCTAAATCAGTATCAACTGAGTTAGTTTTAACTGGAATTAACGCCATTTCACGTAATTTATAGTCTTTGATGAATGTTTCTTTAATGAAATTAGCTTCTTCATAACTAATACCAATGTCTAACTCAACACGAACATACATATTGGGTTGAAATATGCTTGCTCCGTTGTCAATTGCATCGCTTAGTTTTAGAACACGATATAGTGGTTGTCCCGGCCATGAAAAATACTTGTCTTCCATGCCCCATTCTTTGACCATCATACCACGAGCACTATCTCCTGCATCAGCAAAGTTATGAGGAAAGCAATTGCCAATATAAGTGACATTTTCTTTCTTTTGGCGCATATGGAAGTGACCACTATATACACTTTCAAAGCCGTTAAAGTGATCTACTTTAATTTCACCTGTGTCTGGCATTTCCACCATGGCATTCATCTTAAAATGCGGTAATTCAAAGTGGCCAAACATATATTGACCACTTAGCTTCTGAATTTTTTTATGATCATCACCTACCAGCCATGGAGCAATGGTAACATTGCCTTCTGTAAACCAATCGTTTACAATAATGATGTTTGGAATATGTTTAGCCCATTCGGCGCCATGAATATCACGTTTATCACGATAATATAAGTCATGGTTGCCAGGAATGAAGTAAAATTTATCAAATGCCTTGGATAATTTTTCTAATGCACGAACACTGAACTGAAGTGTTTGTAAATTGATTGAAGCACGATGATTATGCCAATCGCCTAGGAACATGCCAGTTTCACAACCTTCTTCCTTGGCTTTATCAATAAACCAGTCAATAAATGCTTCACAATCACGATTATGTACTAAACTATTGGATTTTAATCCCCAGTGCAGATCTGTACATACCGCTACTTTCTTAAATAGATTTGTCATAATGCCAAGTATAAACTAATGCTTAGTAGAATACAATTAAAATGGTTAATCTTGATTATATTCGTCAACTGAAATGTTAATTACTGGTCCATGTGCATGTGCTTCTCGTCTGCCTGAGTTCTGTCTTGACCATGATGGTGTTAATCCATGTTGTTCAAGCAAATCATCACGAATATTTTGATTTTTCTTTTCAGAATTTAAGATATGAGTAAATGAATTGGTAATTGTGGCTGTATAGTACGCAAATGGATTTTGTGACTTACTTTCGTCAAATCGTAAACCAATTTGTGACAATTGTACCAGGGCAGCACCACGCATTTCTTCATTATAGGTATAACCGCGCCAATTTGATCTGGTAGCATAACGATCACACAGTTTAATGAACATAGTAGCCAGTATATGAGTCATGGTACCATGATCTTTACAAAACTCTCCTGTTTCTAGATCACCTTTCCAATGGCTTTTGCCAACTAGATACGGTTGTTTATTTTCGTCTAGTCTATAATGATAAAATGGCGGAAATGGAAGTCTAAGATATTTTTTTGCTGTGTCATCAACTGGTTCTGGCAGAATTAAATCTAAAATATCTTCTTCATCAATTAATTCAATATCAAATATATCTTCAATTTTTTACTTTTTAGTGGTACTTTTGGGTATTTTTTTAGGAGCAATTGGTATATGTTCCCAACAAGATATACGGAATACTACATCAGTGTTTGGTATTTTAGTTGGATCAATTATTACTTTTGTTTCTTTTTTAATACGATCAGCGCGATTCCGTCTGGCTTCTGCTACTGTGCGTTGATTAATTTTGCTTAAACTAGGCAAAATCATGTCATATTGATGATCGTTTTTAGGATCTAAGAATGAACAATATGTATTTTTACTTAAATGAATTTGCTTTAACAAATCTCTATTATTGAGATAAATGACTTTTTTTACTGGTGCTACTACAGGTTTTGTTGCCACTAGTTATGTCTCCTACTAAGTTAATTTTAGTATAACACAATTTAATCAATTGTCAAGTTATTTAGTATAATATCTGTACATTATTTAAAATATAAATAACAATATAGGAAAATATAATGGCAACAGCCTCAATAACACTAATAGCCGGACAACCATGGACTCCGGGATCTCAATTGACGCCTGCTCAAATGATAGCTGTTGCAGCTGCAATAGCGATGGGTAGCCCAGTTGACCCTGCTGTACGGTCCCAGTTTTTTGCTCAAGGTGGGTCTGCTTCTGCTGTAAACTCATCTGCGCCTCCTGTAAATCCAACTGTAAATCCACAAGTTCCAGCTAGACCCGCGGTAGATCCACAAGTTCCAGCAGGAAATCCACAAGTTCCAGCAGGAAATCCGGCTACTGGCACTAGTTTAAAAGAAAGAGCAAGGGCAAATGCAGCAAGATCATTAGTAAATCCAACGGTGGATCCGGCTGCTGCCGCTGCTATAGCACCAGCTGCTGCTAATTCATCAAAAGAATTTCTTAATAATGGCGCTGCAGCAACATATGCAAAACAGCTTGCTACGCAAAGTCCAAGAGCAAATGAAATACAGGCAAGCGTTGAAAACGCTAGAAGTCAACCTGCGCAGGCTGTAATACTAGGCGATAATTCCAGTAATTATGACTGGCGTGTTAGATTGAGTTTAGGAAAAAATGCTGGATATTTGTATAATGACCCTGATCCAGGCATATTACAACCATTGAAGGCAACTAATGGTATAATATTTCCATATACACCTAAAATTGATATGTCATATAAAACAACTTATAATCCATATGATGTAACTCATTCTAATTTTCGTGGATATTACTATCAAAATAGTCAAGTTGGTGACATACAAATTTCAGCAAAATTTACAGCACAAAATACGGCAGAAGCAAATTATTTACTTGCGGTAATACATTTTTTTCGTTCAGCAGGAAAAATGTTTTATGGTCAAGATGCTCAACGGGGAACTCCTCCGCCATTGTTATTTTTAACTGGTCTAGGACAATTTCAATTTAATAATCATCCATGTTTGCTTAGTAGTTTTACATATAATTTGCCAGAAGATGTTGATTATATTAGAGCACACATTACCAATCAAATGTTAACTAATTTAACAGAAAGAAATAATAAAAAAGATTATGGTTATTCTGTTAATGCAACACCATCACAAAGATTAGCAAATGCTAGGTTAGCAAAAGGCGCACTTTCTAGTATGCCGTTTGGTAGTCCTCCTACTGTGCCATATGCTGCATTAGCTAATCCTACATATGTTCCTACCAAAATAGATTTAAGTATAACGTTACATCCAGTAAATACTAGGGAACAAGTTAGTAAGCAATTTAGTCTTAAACAATATGCTAACGGAAATCAACTTAGAGGAGGATTCTGGTAATGCCAGTAAACTACGATCAAACCAGTCCATATTATACAACACAGTATAGCCAATATTTTTTAGATGTTATGGTTAATCGTTCTATACCAAAATTACCGGACGATCAATATTTCATGATAAATTTAACATATCAATATAGACCAGATTTGCTTGCTCATGATTTGTATGACAATAGCAATTTATGGTGGGTATTTTATCAACGCAATCCAAATACACTACAAAAACCACCATTTGATTTTAAATCAGGAACACAAATTTATTTGTCCAAGATTACTACATTACAGCAAGCATTGGGAATATAATATGGCTGACCCAAGATATTTAGGCAAAGATAAAAATGGATATAATATCTATCAATTACCAGATGGCTCGACTTCTGCTCCGACCACCATGCCTCCAAATATTGAACAACGAGCCGCATATAATCAAGTTAACAGTGAACCAA
>Ga0114959_10002862_pt1 | contig 13893 bp, 15 predicted proteins | sample C_130625_EF_Meta_FD_87317 | JGI IMG/M metagenome (GOLD analysis project Ga0114959, IMG submission 87317) | Freshwater microbial communities from Lake Croche, Canada to study carbon cycling - C_130625_EF_MetaG | ecosystem: Environmental > Aquatic > Freshwater > Lake | place: Lake Croche, Canada...
CGTGGAAACAGGTTCTACGGGACACATGGGCTTCCTATAAGGATCGGTATGAGACTCTCAAGAGAACAGAATCAGTTGTACCAGATTCAAGGAATAAGCTGTTTGCCGATGGCTTGAAGGCTGTTCAGAGTAAGAAGGGACCACTATTGCTGCGCGAAAGTCCCGATGGAGACAAGGAAAAGACACAGTTCTACGGCTGGCCTGAAGGTGTTACGTGGGATCAGATGACTGCGGAGGCTGCTGCGGCTCATATCGCTACGAAGGCTATTGATACTGCTGCTGCTGCCTTAGGTACACTAGATGGAAAGCCGGTTGAAAAGAAGAAGGGTCCATTTGGCACGTATGTGAAATGGGGAACAATGAGTATGACGGTCAAGGGTGATGAGACCTTTGAACAGATTGAAACGCTTCTACGCGCAAAGGCTGCGACGGTTGCCCATACGCTCGGTCCATTTGAATTCCGAACGGGTCAATATGGACTATATATGTTTAAGAAAGATGTGAAGGATAAGAAGTTTGTTGGACTTCCTGAAGGGTTGGATCCAAAGTCGCTTACAGAAGAAGCAGCTGTGAAGATTTATCAGGCGGGCTTACAGCAGAAGAAGAGGTCTGGGAACTTTGGTGCTCAGAATGGAGGACAAGCTCAGCCGCGGGGCCGAGGTGGATGGAGAGGTAGAGGTAGAGGTCGTGGACAGTAAACCTACAGTCTAGTAGGGATGAGTCGGGTTTCTACACGGGTCAGAGAAACAGATTATGATGTAGCGATTGCTGTGTTTGGACATGGAATGGATTTAAGTATTTATCCAGATATTTCTGCTCGTCAGTTTGGTGGGACACAAGCTAACTACGCAGCTGAAACTGTTCCTAATGGATTTTGTTGGGTTACTGGTATGGTGCCAGGAGAATCTGCTGATGTTTGGGGACATGTAGATCGCCTATTTAATTTATTTAAAGATCCTCAATATTCTGCATTATTTTTAAATCCAGAAATAAATGCTGATTCTTTACGACAAACATTTCCACAGGATGCTGAACAACAGGTTCATATTCATCCAGAAAGAACTAATGTACATAAATTTAGCATTACTCCATTTTTAGCGGGTGAAAATGATGAAAATGCTGGGCATTGGGTTGTAAAGTCAGGTATTTACCAGTTTCCTATACCGGCTTCTGAAAACTATACAGTTAAAGCTCTTGATACAAATAGTAATACAAACCTTACAGGAAGAAAAATAAGACAAATCTATAGTTCTTCTTTATATCCAACAGTTGCTAATTTTGTAGATGAAACGGGCACAGATAACACAAAAATAGGATTGCTTGGCACAATTGCGTATGATGATTTTAATGAGAATGCTGATAGTAACTTTACACTAACTAATGAAAGTATATATGCGTTTTGTAAGCGTCAGTTTCCAGGACAACGAGTTGTTATTTATAACTTTGTTTGTCGCGAGGATCCCGCAGAATATGTAGGTATGATGCTTACACGAAATAGAGTAAGAATAGCTGAACTAATACGAGCTCGTCAAGAAAGTGAACAAGTTGCTTTATTTGGAGAAGATACATCAAAGGGTAGAACATTAAATGAACTTACACGCTATGAGCCACAAGAGTTAGATAGTAGAACAGGTGACGCAGCCCCTTCAGCACGTAGGCGAAGAATCACAGTAAAAAGGTTTATAAAAGAACACAGAGTATCTCCAGATTCAACAGTTCAAGGGATTCAAAAAGGTAAAAACGAACAGTGGTTTACTAATTTATGTGCGATCGCTACAGGTATCTGTGCATTAGTTGCGATAGGTGTAGGTGTAGCAGTTAGATCAGGAAAAAGTTTATGGGGTGGAAAAACACGTCTTCACTCAAAGGGTAAGAAAGCCAGAAAAGGTAAAAAGTTCCGCAAAACGCGGAAAAACTAGATACACGGTAGATGACAGAACCGACCCCTACATCAGCTAGTGCCTCAGATCCAGTTCCTATGGCTTCCCAAAACTTAGATCTATCAGGTAATGATGTGTCACGTCGCAAGGGAAAGTTTCATAACGGGTGGACAGAAGAGCAGGAAGAGTTAATGTCAAAATGGGCCGATACAGGTTCATGTTACAGATGGCTTCATGATCGTGGAGAGAAGATGTATACAATAAAGAATATGAATTTTACGATTCCTGTGATTATTCTGACCACGCTTACGGGAACTGCGGCTGTTGGCCTTGGTCAGATTGTTGGACCCGATCCAACCAGTCAGAAATACGGTCAGTTCGCAATCGGCGGAATCTCCCTGATTTCAGGTATTCTTACGACCCTTGGCAACTTCTTCAAATATGCTCAGCTCAGCGAATCCAATCGTGTTGCGTCTATTGCCTGGGGAAAGTTCCAGCGTCAGATTGCCGTGGAGCTTTCTCTTCACCCGAATGACCGTATTGATTCCATGGATTTCATAAAAATATGTCGTGCTGAACTTGATCGTTTGATTGAACAATCTCCTCCGATCTCCGATTCCATTATTGCCGCGTTTGAAAAGGAGTTCAAGGATCTACCCAATCTCACACGTCCTGATATCTGTCACGGCATTGAACACACACAAGCATTCAAGGACAAGAAGTCGCGTATGAAACAGATTGCTTCCGAGGTGTCAATGTTACTCTATCATAAGAAACGCACTCTCAGAGAACAGATTCTACCGGATCTTGATAGTCGTATTGCCCGCATTATAGAAGGAAAGATTGATGATTTACGCGGTGAACTAAACACACAGACTGCTGTTGCGGTTGGAACTGATACGAGGGGACCGCAGATACAGCGCCGTGTCTTGGCAGCGTTTGATCCTGAAGCGCGTCGTATGTTAATCAAGCCAACATCACCGAAAAGCCCAACATCAGCTGCGGGAACAGGTCTTGCGGCCAATGCGGAACCGCTTCTTGGTCATCCGCCCGCGGCGGTCAATGTAGTGGAGGCACCTGATCTAAAATAATTCATATACAATAGAAAGGTGAATGGAGTTTGATTTTCCTATACCCCATAGTTTCCCATTAAAAGAGGAAGATACATCGATCAATACAGAACAAGCTATACAAGTTGTACAGCTTGTAGGACATGATTGCTGGGCGTTTTATGTTGAAACAGAAGTTGGAGAACGCCATGTTTATATTAATAGTTATGCTACGCGGTATGCGCGCGGTAATGTGAATCTTACCACATCTGATAAATACATACCAAATATGCCCTATGAAATGGAACAGTTTTCTCGTGATTGTCTTTTTGAAAATAGCAAGAAGTTTATTGAGAATCTACGAACTGGCTATACAGTTCATCTTATCTTTGGATATAACTCGTTTGAGCATGTAACTCTTGTGAGAAGGGATACGACTGCCTTTAACTTATCTAGCTATACGGTTGGATCCTTGAAGCCTGGAAAGATCTCTGATTAGGTCTAAAACACACATACTTCTTTAGTAAAGATGCCTCTGCTTGAAGCCTCCTTAGTAAAGCAGATTATTGAGAAGTATAAAATCATCCTTAAGGGTGTTTTACATGTAGGGGCACACAAATGCCAAGAAAAAGAGTTCTATAATAATGATCTACAGATTCCAGATACTAATATAGTTTGGGTTGAAGGCAATCCTTGGTTAGTCGATTGGAATCGTGAGCAAGGTGTTCAGAATATCTATTTAGCTGTTCTTGATGAAGTTATACGGGATACAACCTTTTACGTAACAAATATTGATCAATCATCAAGTCTTTTAGAGTTAGGAACACACAAAGAGAGTTATCCATATATAGATGTGAGTATGAAAGTTCCTGTTAGAACAGAAACTCTAAGTAGTTTTTTTGAGAAAAATAATCTACTCCCTGCGAACTATAATGTTTGGAACTTTGATATCCAAGGCGCAGAGGTTCAGGTGTTTCGCGGCTCAAAAGAACTACTACGTCATGTAGATATACTTCTGACAGAAGTAAATACGCAAGAAGTCTACAAAGGATGTGGTCTCTTAGAAGAAATAGACACAATTCTTAAAGAAGCAGGGCTGATTCGTATAGATATACATATAGTTGAAGGGGCGGGATGGGGTGACGCAGTCTACGTTAGAGTCTAAATAAATTTGAAACATTTAACCCTTACTGATTTAGTATAATCAGTAAAGAATGAATGATTCCAATCAAGATGCAAAGGCGCTTATCATTGAGGCTCTTGACACGATGCGTCGAGGCGATTTGGTTCGCGGGGAGAAGTTTAGTGCTCTCGCTTACGCGAAGGTTATCAAGCAACTCAACACGGTCGAAGGTCCAATCCGAACTATCGCTGATGTCTCAGCCCTCAAAGGTGTTGGAGCTAAGATCAAGCTCAAGATTCAGGAGGTTCTAGATACGGGTAAGCTTGAATCTGCGGAGCGCACAAAGCGTGAACTAAAGATGGATATCTATGATGCGCTTTTGAAGATCCATGGTGTCGGTCCAGTAAAGGCAAAGCAGCTTGTAACTGCGGGTATCACCTCGATTGAGGTTCTTCGTGCTAACCCTAAGCTACTCAATGATGTTCAGACACTCGGCCTCAAGTATTATGAGGATATTCTTCTGAGGATTCCGAGATCTGAAATGCGCGAGCATGAGACTAAGCTCACGGCCGCACTACCCGAGAAGTGCCAGGGAGTTATTGTAGGTTCGTATCGTCGCAAGGCTGAGACTTCTGGTGACATTGATATGCTACTATCCTACGAACAGGGCACGTGCTCTTCTACACAGCGGGACGGATTTCGAGCCTACATCAGGAAGCTCCAGGATCAGAACTATATCTTGGATATTCTTGCTCTCGGTGATAAGAAGTGTATGGCGGTTGTGAAGCTAACGCCGAATGATAAGGCGCGACGCTTGGATCTACTACTTACGCCCCGCGATGAGTTTGCCTACTCCATTCTGTATTTCACAGGATCTGATAGTTTCAATGTAGCCTTCCGAAAGTTCGCACAGACGAAGGGATACACGCTTAATGAGCATACGCTTCGTCCTGTTCAGACAGATCGTCAAGAGCCGTATTTCATGGCAGATGAGAAGGCAATCTTTGGATTTCTAGGGCTCCAGTATGTGGAGCCTGAGGAGAGAAAGGGCGAACAGAATGTAAAGCTTCAAGCAGGAAAGTCGTAGGGATGAAACTATATATACTCTCAAAAACAAAAAAGACAATCTGGGATCCAGATGAATCACCTTTACCTAGTTATCTTACTTTCACAACAAATCCAGCAAACGCAGACATTTTTGTTGCCGACACTGAGTTTAGTTTAACATCCGCGATTGAATCCTGTATAACATATAACAGACGACAGCCAAAGGCATGTATTCTATGGACAAATGAACCATATTATTCAACACACAAGGAGAAAAAAATAACAATCTACGGAATCCCAACCTACGTGTTTAATATATGGAATCAGAATGTTCTCTTTACAAACGGGACTCATTTATTTCAGAATATACCAAAACTTCCTATGAGGCCTCTCCATCGTGACAGATTTCGCTGTGAAGAAAAGCCTATAAAGATGTGTGCGATTATGACATATCCTACAAAACCTTCCACTGATCAAGCATACCGCACAAACTTTGCGATTCATGCTCAGATCAAAGGTATCTGTGATATCTATGGGCGTGGATGGCCAAATAATCTATCAAAAGAAGACAGCAGTCAAGGTGAATGGTGGAAATCTAAACCTGGTATTCTTTCACAGTATGATTACACACTCGCCTTTGAAAACTGTATTCAGCCATATTACGTCACTGAAAAACTCTGGGATCCTATTTTTACCATGACACTACCCATTTATAGAGATAATAGAACTATTTATCAAACGTTTCCACGAGATTCTTTCATAGACGTCGATGATTACTCAACAAAGGAAAAACTCTATCAAAAGATTCAGTCAATGTCTGTAACAGAATGGACATACCGAATGGATGGATGCTATGCTGCCCTCGAACAAGCCTGGAAAGTGAACAAGGGATCATATGAACCATTTTGGACACAAGCCACACGCGAGGTTTTAAACTGTTTAGAAAAGATTAAATAAGCATAGAGATTTTTGAGATGGTAGGAATACTAGGAGTTTTTATTGTGTCCCTTCTCTTTGGATCCCCTCCACCTGGTGCAGGCGTTATTCTATTACGGGACACAGATGTTGGTAAACAAGTTCTTCTTGTTCAGAATATAAATACGAGTCGGTGGAGCTTTACAAAAGGAACGCATGAACCGTTTGATGAAGACTATAGAGCAAATGCTGTTCGCGAAGTCTACGAAGAAGCTGGCTTTACGGAGAATATAGACTATACAATCTACAGTGGCCCTTGCTTCTACGGAAAGCGACCTTATTGGTTTGGACGCGCACATTCTTCAAATCTTCCGGCCCTATTACCACTGGAACATCGTGATATAAACTGGTTTACTCTAACAAAGCCATTACCTAGACCAAATAAAGATGTTCGTGCCTGGATTTCTGAAGGAGCTCCAGTCGTTTGCAAGGACGAGTACAAATTTGAATGTGGAAACTGCCATTCAGAGTTATAAGTAAAATGAGTCAACCTAACGCTGCTCGCATTGAAACCGTTGATACTGCCAATACGGTAACGCACCCTACGGCCCCAACTACAAATGCTGATGTCACGGACCTCACAACACTACCAACACTGATTAAGTCGTGGAAGACTCTCATTGATGAAACAAAGGATCTCAAGGAGCAGATTCGCGAGAAGTCAAAGCGTCTGAAGGCGATGGAGGAGATGATTCTTCAGAGTATGAAGCGTAATAATATTGGTGCTCTTGATCTGCGGAATAGTGGAGGTCGTATTCTTTATAGGCGCAAGTCATCGAAGGAGACGCTTGGACCGAAGAATCTTGGAAAGCTGCTTGCTGAGCATCTCAAGTCAGAGACGAAGGCTGCGGAGATTCTAAAGTATCTAGATGAGCACCGTGGAACGAAGACAAAGGAGAGTATTGAATACGAGGCGGAGTAAAAACTGTGATTACTATAGAATGAATACAGGACTCTTAGGTGCGGCGACGCGTGCGGTTGTGGATGGCTTTTCCGGTTCACCTGAGGCGGAGAAGCGTAAGGAAACATATGTTGATCTGATTGCCGTCCTGATCGCATTTGTTGTAACACTCGTTATCCTTGCGTTCATTGGTCAGCTTCTCTGGAACAATGTAGTTGTGGATCTTTTTTCATTCGCTAAGCCTGCGCGGTCCGTTTGGCAGATTTTAGGTCTATATATATTCCTATCACTTGTGCATCCGTAGTAATTTTTCCTATCATTTTTTTATTTATCCATAAATGAATAAATAAAAACATGTAGATCACACTCTATACAGAGTTACGTCGATCTCTCACCTCAACAACCACAAACTTTGGTTCACTTGGGGGACTCGGAGGCGGAGTATAATCCTTCACGGTTGAAAAAGTCGTGTTTCTATTTTTTACGATCAGACCAAGTAGACAAATACTACAGAGAAGCTCAAAGGCTGTCGCAATTAGAAGGGGATTATCTTCCCCTCTAGCTGCGTAATATACCCAGAGACATAGGCTGACCGAATCAAAGACTGTTCGATATATACTGATTCCTTCCGTAGTTTTTGATTGTAAGGTGTGAATGAACTGAGAACCAAATGCTGCGATGGAGGTTGATGTTGCTATAAATCCGACGATACTAGATTCCATAGCATACTAATTTAAACAATATTTATTATCTAGTAGAGGATGCCGGCAAAAGCGATTGAAGGAGATATAGCAGGTATGTATTTAGTTTGGAAGGGGATGTTACTTGTGCATAAGAGAGCGGCTGTTGGATTTCCCGCAAGTCACAACAAAATATCAACACCAGGTGGAAAGGTGGATTCTGGTGAAGATTTTTTTATTACAGCTATCCGAGAACTTGAAGAAGAAGCAAATGTTTCATTGCCTGATACAAATAAAGGAAATTTTCATGTCTTAAATCGTATTGAGAATCGTCCCGAGTTTCCTAACTCAGTGATGTACTATCGTGTTTTACGGTCAAAACCTTTAGTTGGCGGAGCAACAGGCGAATTTAAACGTGAGGTGGATATGGACTTTGACTTTGAAGGAGCAGGTGTAAAGGGAGAGACCGCAGGACCTGGGTATTTCTGGGCTGAAGTAAAATCACTCAAGAAGTTCTTAGATGAACACCCTAGGAAATATAAACAGGTCTACATGTATGCGAACTTAGTAAAGTTAATACATATTTTAGATAAACGCTCGCGCGCTACACGAAAGGTATAATAAATAAATCTATATTTTCTTATGAGCGCTAAAATAGATCTCATAAAAAATAGTTTGCTCCTAGTGGGGATTGAACCCACGACTTTAGCCTCCCTTGTATAGGTTTTCACTATAAGAGCCACGCTCTACCAACTGAGCTATAAGAGCAGGTGTGCTCCCATAGCACGCTTGCGCGTAACCATAAGAGCATCTATGCTGATTTTTACGAAATCAGCAAAACGTTTTGCCTCAACTGGGGATTGAACCCAGGACCTACCGCTTACCTGAAGGTCGCATCTACGACGCTTACAAAGCGGGTGCTCTACCACTGAGCTATCAAGGCATATTTACCCCTGGTGGGGGTCGAACCCACGGTCTTCCGCTGACGCCAAAGTAGTTTGGTAGAAGGCGGACGCGTTATCCACTGCGCTACAGGGGTTTGTGGGTAGGTCACTTCGACCTGCTCTACTCTAGAGCAGGCGCCTTAGACCTCAACCTAGAAATCAGGGCGCCGCCGCCGTCAAATTTTTGGCCACCATCAGCAAATATTCCTTATTCTCCGTCACGAACTCTGTAGCACCTCCCAGTGCGGCATTACCAATCTGTGACATAATATTTCTCTTATAGTCGATTTCATGAACTGTTACTGCTCCTATCTTTCGTAGAACTTTGAGTAAAGTCTCAATAGGAACAAGACTCTCATTATTGTAACTAATCAGAACATTCTTCACAGGAAGACGCTTGACTAACTTCTCAAACGCATTAAGCGCAGACTTCTTGCTATTCCATAGACTCGCCATATGAGTATCAAATTCTTCATGACTCGCGATCCGATCCACTCTACGATTTGTCTTGAGGCCTACCGCTGGCTTATCCCATGCTGCGATACTATCCCAGATATGATAGTAGGTGCTATAGCTATGAGCACTATACGGTGGATCTAGATATGCCAAATCGGCTGTAGGATAGTCAAGTTCCAAGCAATCGCCGCTCAGATGAGACCCCACAGGACCAATAGGCGCAAGAGGAAGTTCGAGATTCATATCATTAAATGACCGTTTACACCAATCCTTCAGATATGCCTGTTGAACACCAACTGTATTATCTACACGATCTAGTGCGATTATTAGGCTCGTAATAAGAGTGTCTATCTCCCACTGCGCTAGTTCACCTGAGTCTGACCACTCTTCAATCTTGTCCCGAATCGCATCTGCTCGTCGACCATTTTTAACCTGCCACACACGAACAAGACCATTTCCTTCAGCACGGACATCACAGTAGTTCTTTGTTATCCATCCATCAACTCCAGGCAAAGCATTAAGTTGATCGATTCGCTGCTGTAAATGGGTGTTTGCCGATCCACTAATCCAGGTTCCGCTATACACACGACTCGCCCATGAAAGATCACTCGTCACTACATTCCATCCTTGTAAACGAAATGCTTGTGCGACCCGAGTAGTCCCTGTAAAGACATCTATAACGGACCGAATCGGTTCATCAATGTCTGATTCAATCGTTTCCAGGATAAATGGAATCAGTGATGCCTTGCTACCAATATACTTGACTCCAGCAGTGGGTGGATTCATCTGCTTACTGGCCGGAAACGTTCTGAGCAATTCAAATTTTGAATTGCGCAGGTCAATCTTTTGGATAATCACCTGTAGCGCAGACGAGGTGCGTGCCCTTATTATAATATCGCGGGCCTTTGTATCGTTTAGAGGGGGGTAACTCTAAAAAATCTTCTACAAGTTTGAGATCTTTTATGAGCATTGTGTGAGCATGAAGTTTCCAGAGACGTTCGGCGACTTGATGTTTAGAACCACTTTTTGTGACCTGATATTTGGTCACTAGTCTTTGAAGAGTATCCATTGTAACCGTCATTTCTACAAGGTACAAATTTGAAAAATAAGCTTATTTCTACAATAGCAACAAATGGAATTCCAGTTTGACGCCACCGCAATAGACACGTGGGTAGATCTATGTAGGGAAGAAAGTGCCATGCGAAATTCAGGAGCTTCAGAGATAGATATCTTCCCTACAAGGATGCGAGTGATTGTAGGAATGGTTAATCTATTACAGAATCTTACAGAGGAGGAAAAAAGTAATCTTGTGCTTTTCCTACTGAGTCAGAACTTGCCTCCCATTAGCGGACAGGAACAAGGACAAGGGCGGCAGGAACCAGAGGATCCTAGTCCAGAGATGGGCGAACAGAGTTCTCAAACCACTGAACAAGCTGATCAACCATCTCAGGACCCTCCTTGAGAAGAACAAGATGATTGCCAGCAAATGAATAACACATTTTTAACTCTAACTGATACTTCATGGAGTTAACCATTGGTCCACCGAACATATAGGCGATGGGGTGATAGTCTGCGTGTAGCTTCTCCTTCAGAATATCAATCATTGAAGGAGTCGCATATTTTGCACATCGCTCGTGAGCGTTTCCACCGTCATTCTGGTGCTTCGCTTCAATTAGAAAGGACTTTCCAGTCTTGATGTTTGTGATCAGATGATCGGGTATAATACCGAGCTTAACATCTTTCCACTTATTACCAATCTTCTGGAGAAAGCGTTTCTTTACCTCGCTGTAGTAAATATCACCCTCAGCATATTCCTCCTTAGGAAGGAAGTGGGCAGGAAAGTGCTTGCGATCAAACTCTAGCATGAGCTGATCAAAGATTGTGGGGTGAGCGATGATCTTGTAGTCAGGGTGATGTTCCTTGAAGTATGTATCAAGAATGCCAAAGATCACCTTCTCAAACTTGCCACCCGCGGCATTTGCGATACTCTGCCAGTTAGCGCGAAGAGAAAGATAGTGTGCCATTATATTCTTTAGGAGTGTAAATGTAAATCAGTAAGCAAGGTTTTCAATTTTTTTGACTTTTATCAAAAGACAAAAAAAATGGTATTGTATACCGATTGCGGGGCTCGAACCCGCGACATTCGGCTTAAAAGGCCGACGCTCTACCGACTGAGCTAAACCGGTAACTAAAGAAATATGCTCCTCCACCAGGTTCTTTTTGAATAGAAGCACCAAACTATTTTACACTCAGCGGGAATCGGACCCGCGTCAATGCCTTGGAAGGGCATTATTCTACCACTGAACTATGAGTGTTAGTGTACCGATACCGGGAATCGAACCCGAGTCAAGGCTGTGAAAGAGCCCTATCCTAACCACTAGACTATATCGGTTAGATGATCATTTTGAAGAGTTGATCAACTCTTTTACTAGGAATGGGATTCGAACCCATGCGACTCGCGTCAGCAGATCTTAAGCCTGCCTCCTTAACCAACTCGGACATCCTAGTTACGATCGTTTTTTGGGAAGAGAAGATCAACTCTTATTGGCGCTACCAGGGATCGAACCTGGGTTAAGAGGTTCCTTGATATAATCAAAGCCTCCTGTCCTGACCACTAGACTATAGCGCCGCAAGACAGACTCCTTAAAGTATATAGTTGAGTTGCTGTATGGAGTCTTAGTATAAGTTTTAATGGGATTTGCTGTATGTAGCCCAGAGTCCCTTTTGTGTAAGGAATACAGTGGATTGCTGTAGAAACTCTTAGTCTGGCTACGTAGCGGGACAAAATCATAAGTTTATATACAATCTTTAGAACTAGCTATCTTCCAAAGATTATATAAGACTCATTTACAGGATCCAGAAACTATTATAGTAAAGTTGCTGTATGGATCCTTAGATGTCTTATATGACAGATGTATTGAACAGGCTCCTGAGTTTTAACAGTATGTTGCTGTAAGGAGCCTTGGCACATCTTGTTATCTTGACATATCCTTAGGCCGCCTGCCCACACAGCTCATACTGGGCGCACGCCCCGTCAAATTTTTGGGCCCGTCAAAAAATTTTTGTTGATGTCTTGTATTTTTGTCTCTATTTACGCCACGAGGCTGCGAAGGCGCTCACGGACAATCTCGTACATCGGATCATCGAGCTGAAGGCGTAGGCCCTGCATCGGCGTTAGCACCTCCACACGGGTCTCCTGGATTACCTTAAAGAGAGCAGGTGACCAGCCACTCAGCATGACGACACCCTCCTCATCCGCGGTCGCGTGGAAGTCCTTGTATTCCGCCCGTAGATTCCAGATAACGATGCGAGGAGGCACGAAAGGCTGGTTCCACATGTCCTCACCAGCACGCTTCCAGGCCTCACGGATCATCTGGATATGCGTCTGCCACGGAGCTGTCTTAACCACGTTGCGGTAGCTGTGACCAGTCCAGAAACTTTTCTTGTCAGAAGCACAGGCCTCGTCAAAGCCCATATCTGTGAAGACAACGAGATCCTTGGGAATCTGTTCAGGGCGCAGGCGTCGTGCCTTCACATCTGCGAGGACAAGATCCATTGCCTTCTGGAAGTCTGTGCTGAGTCCATGACCGACATTGCCAATCTTAGAAACACGCTCCATAATACTGTCCTCAGGGAGCATCTGGTGCCATGTCGGATCCGAGTCGAATGTGAGGAACTTGTTTGTCCCGCTCACCTCTGCGATCAGCATGCCGAGAGCCATAGAGACCAGCTTAGGAGTGCCGTCCATAGAGCCGCTGAAATCGCACATGGCTACACAGTCACGGAGAGCACCCCCCTCTCGCGCCTTCTCTACAAAGCCGTGCCACTGCCCAAGGATGAGGTCGTGTTCACCCTGAGAAAGATTTGCCTTCTCACCATAATACTGGTCGTAGCAGAACGACTCCAGAATCTTCTTGATGACCTCGTGGGGATAGACCGTATCAGAGCCCTTGAGCTTGATCTCACCACGTGCGGCGGCGGCAAAGTGCTCCTGAAAGTGCTCACGACACGCCATGCGGACCTCATTATCAGGATGACGGAGCTCGCCGCCACGAACACGCTGTCCCTTCCTAGGAGCCACCTCATTGAGAAAGGCCTTGCGATGCTTGTCCAAGCAGCGCCCAGCCACAACAGACGGCACAATCTCCTCCCAGTCGTTCGCGCACATCTTGACCTCGGTGGTCTGAAGACGGCGATTGAGCGCGGAAAGGGTCTTGCGATACAAGCGCTGGCGAGAGCTGAACTGTGCCACCTCAGGGAACATGGTGGTCGCCATCTCACGCGCAAGAGCCTGGTCATACGCGTCACCCTTACCTTCACGAGGAGCCCACTTCGCACAGAGGCTAATAGGCTTGCCCTCCTCCGTTGCCATATCTCTGTGGAGAGTAGCAACTGCGATCTGGATGACCTTCTGCTTTACAGGGAGGCACTTCGAAGCCATCGCCTCACTCTTTGGATTGAGAAGTTCAGATGCCAAGGCGAATAGATCGCGCCAGCAGCCGAAGTGCGGAACCAGATCCAGCATGTCAATCATGTATAGAGTATACTTGAGAAGCATTGAGAACATAATGTAGGCGACATCGCGTTCTCCCTTGCCGCCACGGATGTTGCGAGTCTGGAAGGCGAGGATAAAGGCATCCTCATACATTTCGTGGTTCTTGTCCACCAGACGCGACTTCATCAGCGGCTTGATCTGTACCTTGGTTGCTCCACGCACGGCCATGGTTGAAAGGTCGACGCGCGGGTCGCCAGTGCTCTCGTAGACATCGCTGCCCTTAACGCCGACCTTAGAAGACAGGTTGGACGACATATTGATCTGTAGTCCTTGCGTTTTATAC
>Ga0114959_10002865_pt1 | contig 13878 bp, 14 predicted proteins | sample C_130625_EF_Meta_FD_87317 | JGI IMG/M metagenome (GOLD analysis project Ga0114959, IMG submission 87317) | Freshwater microbial communities from Lake Croche, Canada to study carbon cycling - C_130625_EF_MetaG | ecosystem: Environmental > Aquatic > Freshwater > Lake | place: Lake Croche, Canada...
CTGTATTCTTAGCCTGGAATGAACCCTCGTACATTGATGTTACAGGAGCTGCATTGTTAGTTGGTAGACCATACATTGACATTGGGTCACTGCTTTCATATTTTCTTCGCTTGTACATTGATGTGTCTTCTGCTTCTTCTGGCTCGGCATACTTACGCATCATACGCTTCTGTCTGACCTTCTTAGGAGCTGCATACTTTGAGCCACACGAAGAGCATGTGGTGCTGGGGTTCAAATACACGAATAGAAGTATAACTGCCACAACAATCAGTAGAGTTTTAGAATCCATTGAGGGTGCCATTTATAATTCATCTATATTTTATTTTTGGCTGCGTTAAAGATTTTAGGTTCCTTTCTTATAAAGTTTTATATGGCTGGCATTGTCTTGAATAAAGATCAGTCATTGACGATGAACATGGACCCAAGTGAACAGGCTCTTCTGGATGAAATTGAGCTCAAGACATCACCTCCGCCGAGAAAACCTCAACCCAAGGGTGCTGAGCCAAACTTGGATGTTTTTACAAACCCAGTGAAACGGGTCCCATTGAATCGCCCACCACCAGAGGAGGATTTTGACGAGGGTGAGGATGAGTTTTATGATGATCCACCACCACAGGGGCCCGTTCCTTCAGCTGGATACTCGACAATTGAGGATGAAAAGGCGGACCTGCTGAACAAACTTGCACGTCTCGAGAAGAAGGGTTTCAAGACGTCAGGAAAACTGAATGCCTACTCTGAGATTGAACAGATTCGCACAGAATACAAGCGTATAATGTATCAAATCGAGTCCGACCAGGGTATCAAGTTTGCCAGACGCATTATGATTGCCTGTGTTACAGGCCTAGAGTTTGTCAACAAGAGATATGATCCATTCGATCTTCAGCTTGATGGATGGTCCGAGAATATGATGGAGAATATTGACGACTATGATACTGTGTTTGAGGAGTTGCATGCCAAATACAAGGATAAGGTTGCAGTCGCACCTGAGATTAAGCTGATGATGATGGTTGGTGGCTCAGCAATGATGTTCCACCTGACAAAGTCAATGTTCAAGTCAGCCGGGCTTGACACAGGAAAGGTGATGAGGGATAATCCAGACCTGGTGAAGAATATGATGGAGGCGGTGAAGAAATCTCAGGGAGTTCCGCCACCTCAGCAGGATGCGGGTGGTCGCAGAGAGATGCGCGGTCCAGGATTTGACATTGGCTCAATGATGGGTGGATTCATGCCACCACCACAGCCAACAAATGCTCGCCCTGTTTTCAGAGATGAACCCAAGGAGCCTTCGGTCTTGTCAGAAGATGATGTATCTGATATAGTATCTATCAACTCAGATACCAAAGATTTGACAATCAAGACTGGCAAAAAGAAGAACACTAAGAAGAAGGAGGTTACAATTTAATCTCTGTAAATATCAATGAAGGTTTATCCTAAACTATTATACAGGAAACCTGATCCACCGCCTCCCGCGCCTTTAATAGAAGAGTACTACGAGGAGGATGAGGAGCCCGAGGATGATACTCATTACTTTTTAATGTATTTTATATATGGTGTCATAGGATTGGCAATACTTGACAGTCTAACGAAATAGACAATTCTCAGCCTCACAATCAAAACCTGATTGCTGATACATGGCAACGCGCTTCTTCCACATACCGAAGAGGACACTCCATTTATCAACAATGTCATAGATTGCAGGTGTGTTTTGATTCCCACCCCTGAGGATTCTCCCAACAGCCTGCTTCACATCAGCGTGTGGTGTTGCTAGGATGACAGTATCAAGCGCTGGAATATCAAGGCCCTCGTGTGCCTGGCTGAAGGTTGCCACGATCACTCTTGCACGACTCGACACCTCCAGATCATGCTCATTCATCCCTCCGATATACAGAGCCGAATCTGTCACCTGAGACTGCAGATCGAAACAGTGACTCCTACGGTCTGTGAGTACAAGAATCTTTCGCTTCGGATTGTCTCTGATGATACTCAAGATGAGCTGGTTACGGGAAGTAATCTCGCACAATGCTGTGACCATTTCGACCACAGATAGTTGACCAATTCTGTTCACTGGCGGAGGACGTTTGAACTCTTCGCACATAAACTCTAGTTTGTGCACCTTGACATGTCCTTGATCAGTTCGGTCCAGAGTAAAGAAAGCCTTGCCAAGAAACCAGTACAAGATACGAGTCAGACCATCCTTGCGCTCAGGGGTTGCAGAGAGACCGAGCGTGTACTTTGGGCACAATTTAAACATGAATTGGGAAAAGGCTGGCGCTCCTATGTGATGAGCTTCGTCAACAATCAAAAGACCAATGGAGTCGAATGTCCCCATTGGATGTTCTCGTTGGCACATTGTCTGAATCATACCAATGACAAAGTCGTGTTCGAGTTCGCACTTGTCACCTTGGACAAGACCGATTGATGCACCCGGACAAAATTGCCTGATGCGTTCACGCCACTGATTGGCCAGAAACTCTTTGTGAACTATGATAAGTACTCTGAGTCGAATGGTGGCAGCAATGGCGAGTGCGATAGTGGTTTTTCCGCCACCGCAATACACCGAAAGAACTCCGCCACTCTTTGTCTCCAAGAACGCCCTATGGGCCTGGACTTGAAAGTCTCTGAGTTTTCCATTGAAAAGTATGTTCGCCACGGATGGTTCGGGTCGTAGATCCTTCCCCTGCCCGAATTGCTCTTCTCCGTAGTATCTGGGTATGCACATTTTACCTTTATCGGCCCTAAAGACTTTGAAACTTGGCGGTCGAATTCCGACAGCATTTTCTATTGCTCTTACAGTGAGCTCTTTTTTTAATTCTGGATTCTCGTTTGTTATGTAACCAGTTCTAGACAACATATATATCAAGTGTGTATCTCCTTTAGGACTTTGAAGTTTTCAGAGTCCCAACGTCTCACCTCGATGGTTGCTTCAAGTTCTTCGCCAATCCTGAGTTCCTGGATCGTCCTCAGTCCAACCACTTGACACATTACTCTGTTATATCTCCAGGGAATCTTGATACGTTCACCATCGAGATCAATATATTTTCGACCCTGGATGTCGTAAAACTCTTTGGTAACTATCATCATATATTATTTTATCAGCATATCTTAATGCCTTCATATAAAGTAAGACCACCTAAATTTAATCCAAGATTAAGAGAAGGTGTTGCAAAGTTCAAGAGAAAGGCGGGTAATTCTTATAAGCTAAAGGGTGAAAAGTTATCTTTTAAAATTGGAGATTTACAATTCGATGTTGACGTCAAATCCAGTAAAACAAGAGATAATATAGGTGGCGAAGATGCTAAGATTGATAATTTAGCTGATAAAATGGAAAATGATCCGATCAATTTAGCGAAAGAAATCGAACGAATGTCAACTGAACTACAAAAAAAGATGGATGAAATTAGAGAAATAGAACAAAGAGGTGAGGCTAATTCATCAACAAAACCTGGTGAACCTGAAAAATTAACACCAGCAGCTGGTTCACCTAGAACAGATGCTGTTAAAGGCATTATTAAAGGTATTTTAGGATCACTACCCTTAATATTTCTGCTTGGAGAACTAGGTCATATTGGTGAATGTGCATCTAATAAAAATCACGACAATCCAACTGCGAAAATATCTGCATTATCAGTTTCTGAAAGACCAAATAGTCTTATGATATCCTTTGATCCAATATCAGGTGTAGCACCAGCTATGAATGATCTTATGAAGTTGGATCATGTACCAACAACTGCATATGAGGCAGGTGGTACATTAAATCCAGCTGATACATGGCGAATAGCAGCAAGAATTAAAGGATTTACGAATTTATTTGTGATAACACGTGAACCTGGAAGTACTTCTGCTATTATTCCCATCAAAACAGTGGGTGTTGATTACGGAACTTGCAATTACACCACATCTTTTGGTAATCAGACGAGATCTTGTATAAATGATCAGATTGGGTGGGTAATTGATGTTTTGTCAGATGCTTTTGATAAAATCAAAGATGGTTTTTGTGACACAATATCTTTACCAATCATTTGCAAACCAGTTAATTGGGTCATAATAATGGTCATAATCATTATAATCATCGTCATAATCGTGATTTTTAAAGAAATATTTTAGTGTACAATATTATGAGCTTCCTAATACCAATTCTTATAATTGTGATATTGATTGTTATTGGAGTTGTTTTATTTTTGAAATTCAAAAAAATTCCAGTTCAGGAACCCGATATACCAGGAAGTGTTTGTTACCAATCTGCCCCTTGCACTGTAAATAACAAATGCGTTGTCAAGTGTGTATTGGCTGATGAATTAGATCAGTGTCCACTCGATGATGGTAGTTGTCAAAAATGTCCAGTTGGTTCTGTTATAACACATGATCGTAGATCTTGTGTGGAATCTGATACTTGCGATTTACCGAATCTCATATGTAATAATATATGTACAGAGGAGAAGGATTTATGTTGGAATGGGACATGCCCAGGGCCAGATTGTCCACCCAATGCCGATGCAATGTGGAAAGCATTCATGGAATTTCTTCACGGCATATTTACAGTACAAGGTTTGGTAACTATGGTTGGTTTTGAAAAATTCTCGGAAGCTATGCAAACACTAAAAACACTACTTGAGAATAAAGGTGCCTCATTTACAGAGGAAGCTTTCGTTACTAAAATGAAAGAGAAAATTTCCACCAAATTAAGTACAAAAGTTACTTCACATTTGGAAGCTAATAATCCATTTTATAAATTTAGAAAAGCTATAAAGTCTGTAGGGAAACTATTTGAGAGCAAACCAACGTTCAATTTATTTAAATCGTTAAATAAACTACCGGAATTTGAAGGTAAAACTGAATCTGAGATTAGAAATTTGTTAAAAAACATTAGTGAAGCCAAAATAGAAGAGATTGCAACAAGAGCATCTCAAAACATTGTAGGTGATTCATTGAAAGCGTCTGCAAAAGATTTTATTACAAGAGTAGGTGAGCGAGCTGCACTTGGAATAGCTGGAGCTATAAATCCCGCAATGTATGTTCTTGATGGCTTTATGATTTCTGGAATGGTTTTAGATCTGTTGAATCTTGGTGGATGGACCCAAGTATTAAATACCGATACACTTAATAACATCATGTATCACAGTAATCAAGATTTTGTAGATTCTTCCATAAGTTCAGTGGGACTATATCCTGTAATAGTGGGACCACTAGTTTATCATGCTATGAAATTTGAAGCTGGAGATGAGACTATATCTCTCGATGATTTGTTGGTACAAAATATAGCTGAATACTTTCCATTTCACCCTGATGGAAGTGCAAGTCCATTATTTGTACACTTGTGTCATGTCATGTATAATGAATGGGTTGTTCACCAAGATATGACACCAAATGATATCGGAAATAGGTTTGAGGAATTAATAAAGGAAATGCCAATAGATCAATTCTCTATACTTATTAGAGAGTCTGAGAGATTGTTATGTGAAAAAGATGGAAAAGGAGTTTATTTTGATCCATTTGATGGAACATATACTGACCCACTACCTCCTTGGGGGATGGTTTGTTCTTTTACAAATAAAGAAGATACAGAAGCTGCAAATGGATGGTTTCCTGGAAAAGGTCCCAAATATAGCAATTTTGAATGGCGTTCTAATGTGATTATTCAACATATACCATTAGCATTTGAAAATGTTGACCATCCCATCTATCTAAAGTTTCCAGATGCTATCAGCGGTGCTGCCATATTAATAGATGATTCAAACCATAGATTATGTAACACTGGTCAGAATGTTCATTTTCCAACACCATTGAACATTGGTGCTGTATATACTTCCTATCAACTATACGATAATACTACTGGAGTTTGTTATAACAATCCTAAACAGTGTGATTTGTGGGGAATGCAAAATAAACCTGTTCAGATAGAGATATATCCGACACATTCTCAATCGTATGCTAATTGCGTCCCACGTGACGGGATTGGCGCTAACATAGCGAGATTCTTTATTGGTGATACTATGTTACAGGAAGAACATAGTTCAGCTTATGGGGTTAATGCAACGGCATTCCCATCAAACTGTAAGGATATTTTAGCAGATAAGGATGTAACCATTAATGATATCAAGGCGCATTATACACCACCAAATTAATGGGGCCAGCAATATGGTCTATTCCATTCCACATATTTACCCTCAAGTACTCTTATATTTGTATGTGCTTGAATAAGTTCTTTTATATAACTTAGATACTTATTAACGAATACTACTTCTGTACCGTCGGGTAGAATAGCTTTGCCATCAAATAGTGTTTCTGGCTTTAATAATTTGTACTGTACAAGATATATATATAGAAAACTATTGGAAGTTGGAATATTATATATTAAATATACAACACTATTAGCTCCAGAAGGTGGAGTAATTAAGGGTCCCCAAGCAGTTGAACCAGTTCCTGTACATACTTCACGACCACTTCTTTCATAATGATAATATCTTTCTAAGCATGTTCGAAGATCTACTCCTGTCAAATCTCTACATGCCGAACCCTGATTTGAACAAAATGGACTGCAAGTGCCAGGGTCATTAGTACCCAACTTAGGACAACAATCAGGGTGCTCATCCTCATTTTGAATATTACATACATCGTAATATACATCTGGAGTTGGAATACATTCGATATTATTATCCGTACCCAACTTTGGGATATATCCAGCCATACATCTGTGATATATCTTAATATCATCATCAGTTGTTACTGGTACGACAACCATATTAATCAAAAAGTATTCTGCAGTATATCCTTCAGAGGTTTGCGTCATATATGAAATTGGATTATCTGATGTGCAAGGTGCAGCATAATTCACATCCTCACTATCATCTGGTAATGGAGCATTCTTTTCAAGTCCTAACACGACACACCTACACAGTCTTTCTTCTGTAAAGTTTTTTTCAGGCATTTTAACCTTGATAATCAATTTATAGTTTTTATACATTTCTCTTATCTTTTTTTCGTCTTGCATGAAAAGTAAATCGCTACTACCTCGGGCCCACAATGCGCATGAACCATCTAAACCACCTGGTGAACTATAAGTTGGACAATTTTTACGAACAACTGGATAATTTCGCTGATTCCATATGGTGGAAAATTCGTATTTTCCGAATTTCGTGGCCCCTGCGCCTTTTATATATGAAATAAGCGATTCTAATGCGGTTGCTTCGGATATAATTTCGTTCGGCTTTAGTATAATTAAATTTTTAAGACGATCATTCTTATTATCTGCAAATGCCCCCAAAAAGTAGCTTGATTTCCCCGCAAGTGAATATCCCCACGCCTGTAGTTCTTTATCACTTGGACAACCTCCATGAGTTCGCTGTCCCAATGGAGCTGGAAGATTAATTGCTGGAACTGCGTGTCTATCGATTGGTTGGGAGGATTGTAGTCCGGTACAAGTTAAATTATGGTCGGAAGTATAATCTAAATCTTGAAAAGAAAACCCATAAACTCCAGTTGATAATCCTGAAAAACATTGTTCAGGTGTTGCACCTTGCAACATCGCATCTGATTGGTAATCTACTAATGTACATAATTTACCACAATCTCTTAAAAAAGTACATCTTTCAGTTCCTTTTGCTCGAAGTGTGCCATCAATTTGTTCATAACCATAAGTAACATATGGCACTTGTCGAAGTAAGGAAGTTGCATAGCTTCCACAATCATTTGATTCGTTCGTAGTTGTAAATTTAATTATTTTAAAAGCCTTATGGTCCTCACTATCACAAAAACTAGTACAGTTGGATGTGTAATCCCCTGGATTTTTTGGATCAGCAATTTGTTCATATTCCCAAAATCCTTGGCATGTATTTAGATGAGGTCTTACATTAATGGACTGTTGTTTAGTATGGGTAGGACATGTAACAGGGTAGTTTGCATTACACGGTACGCCTGTTTCATAATATATATAATTTCCATTTAGTGTTGGTTCATTGCCTAGTTTCAATTTCGCTCCACCCTGTGTTGACTGGGCGGATGATAAACACGCAGATAGATATCCTGCAATTCCATCAATTCCCCACTCTTCTTCAAACGGTGTTGTAATATTAAATTTATAACTCAAATTTGCACCAGCACACTTATCAGGACAGAATTGAGTTGATGATTCAGAATCCCAAATGCCCTGACAAACAAAATCTGCAGGTATTGTATATTTCGTCTTTTTATTTGAGATTATAAAGTATATGATGCATAAACTAATGATTATGACAAACACAAGTCTCATTATTATTATGTACAGGTAATAATTTTCTTTTATAATCATAAATGATGAAGTCTATAAACTGGTTTAAATATATATTATGGATTATTATAGGCTTGGTTGCTATTCTGAGTATAGATATTATAAGATGTAAAGTTAGTTGGTGTCCATATAGGTTTTGGAGAATGAATTCATTTCAAAAATGTTCAGATACGTGTTCTGATACTGAGTTTAATTGTATAGATTCGAGATGTATGCCTAAATGTACAACTCTTTCCGACTGCCCTAATAAAGACTATTTCTCATGTGTTGAAGGAAGCTGTCTTCTGTCTTGTGATTCACAAAAGGATTGTTTAGACAGTACACCTTGCGATTCAACTGGTGTATGTATGACTCCGGCACCTGATACAGAAGCTCTATCTTTTGCACATTTCAGTAATACCAGATTGATTAAATTAAGAGGAGCCTCTTATCAACCAAAGAATGTTGAAACAAAAGTAGAAAAGCCAATAACTGGTTATTCTATGCAATACTATAGTCTGCAATAAGTTCATTAACATCTCTGTAATACCGAGCAAGATCCTTTAGAAATCGAGCATCTTGCTTTGCGCCCGACTTGACAATCCAAGCAAGATTCGCCTTGGAGTATTTCGTCCGAATCTGATTCTCTGTTGGCTTACGTGGCTTGGACTTGGTTGGCTCTTTGGTCTTGATTGTCATGAACGATAGGGCTTGCATCACTGTATCTGCAAGATCATCCTTCTTCTTGGATTTGTCAAACTGTTCAATCCATTCCTGATTCTCCTCCTCGAGAAAGACGCGACAACGATCAACCGAAGCCTTCTTTCTTACGAGGTACTGAGCTCGACCAGGACCAACCACATCAGGAACCTTGTGCCTTGCGTCCCAAATTGTAACCTCCTTGTCATGGCACAAAAAGTAGGCGTGCAGAAAATGCTCAACAGACTTGATTCCTCTGTTCTTGTCTGGCTGTTTCTCGATTATGACTTGGGTTACACTCTGGAAGTTATCCAGCCGTTCATCCAGATGCTTTTTCATACAGGGGAAAAGTCCATCCTGATGCATAGGTGGAACACCAGACACATCCCAGTACTTGATCTTCTTGTTGTCCATGACGCACATTGCCAGATTCTTAATTCCGACATCAATGCTGAGCATCATTAGTTATAGAATGAAATATTTTCTTAAGTATTATAAAGATGATGTCCAAGTATGCAGCTGCAAAAGTTGTACTTCCGTCTGAAGTATCAGGGGGGGCAGTACATCCAGAGAGCACAACTGCGGTTGTTAAGTGGGTTTCACAAAAAATACCGAATATTAAATGGGCTATATTCAATTCTGGTGTGAATATATCAGGGGTACTAAAAGTAACTACATATACTATTACGGGTCTTGTTAATAACACAACATACAATATGACTCTATGCTCAAGTATAGATGGAAAAACATGGACAAAAGGACGAAAGCTGCAATTCAAAACGAAAAAGATGGCAAGTCCTACGATTAAAACTCATAAAGTTCCACCAACTCCAAAACCTAAACCAGCTCCGAAACCAAAGCCACCCCCGAAACCAAAATCTAAATATGCTATTAACTTGCCACCAGATGTTACAAATACATCTATAGTTCAAAAAGATTCATCAGTCACACTATCATGGACAACAACACCAGACGTGATAGTTAAGATTACGGATGGATGCGGATATCTGAGTCCACCAATTAATGGAGTTATGACTTATACTGTAAGCTATGGTGATATATCTAATGCAAGTCTATATATAATGTCATCATATGATGATGTCAACTATACAACAGGTGTAGAAGTTAGAAGTGTTATACCAGATGTCACCAATGTTGATTTTACAATTAACCCTGATATGTCAGTTACAGTAACTTTTAAGGTGCCTATTACAAACTTTAGTTATAGTGTATCAGATTTGATCACTTCACCGACTAATAACTATGATGGAGAAATACTAATAACACAAAATATCCCACCAACTCAAAATCCAGATGGTAGTTATGTATATATATCTCAACCAGGTCAAAATTTCTGTACAATTTTTGGGTATTCTAACATTCCAATTGTGTCAAGTTATACATATGGCACAACAATCTATTTCTATACACAAGATGCAACACTTCCATCAGAAGTTAGTGACATCGTCCAAGTGCCAAGAAGTGATGGAAGTGGCGTAGATGTTTCATTTACTGGTTATGCATCATCTTACACGATATCAAATGGTTATGACTCATCTTTTACAACCCAGACACCTAATGGATTCATTCCATATTCATGGTGGTATGGAAATAGTACGATTGTCATGTATATTAGTTCAACTAGCGACCAAGGGTCAACAAATGGAATTCCTTTTAGTATTGCATTCCCAACTATTACAAATGTTCAAACAAACCCTGGACCTACAAGTTTACAAATTTCGTGGACTCCGGGACCAAATCCAAACCCATCTAGTCCACAAACATGGCGTGTTCTGTATGGCGATCATCTGGTCGACGCAACAACACCAAATATAAATATTAATTATAGCGATATACCACCTAATAGTATGATTTTTATAACGAGTAATTATGCAAGCTATACTTTTCCACTAACAAGAGCATTCTTTTGGCCTGGAAATCAGATTTCTTCATATGTTCAAGAAACAACAAATAACAACACTCTACTTATAGCAGTAATTCTTGTAGTCCTATTCTTACTATTAAAAAATAACTAGGCTTGATAGGTAAGATGTCTACGAGTATTATATTCATGCCACACCTGAAGGCTTCATCAATCCGTACATGTGATACATGTAGAAACTATGCACCAAATATGCAGTGTAAACTTTTTGGACGTGTAAGTCTCCTATCGGGTGCAGTGTACAAAGCGACCGTATTTGAGGCTCGGCTCGGTGAGCACTGTGGTCAGGAGGGGAAATACTGGGAACCATCACTTGCGTTTGAAAAATTGTCTGATTCGAGTACCGAGTGATCTCGATTTGTTTGGGTGCTCAATAATTACATGAGCCCTCTCCAAGTTTGCTAGCGCAGCTCTCAGTGTTGCAACCTTTTTTATATGTGCGTCGCGATTCACAATGGTTGGATATCTGAAGACGTTGTGGCGTGACATCTTTCGTGCTCTATTACTCAGATATTCGGTATCCTTGTCTAGATTGTGTGCTGCATTTCGTAGCTGTGCCGAACTGAGCTTCTTACCCTCCAGATAATCAATCAGTGCCAGATCACTCTTCACCTTGCGCTTGAAATATTCAAAGTCACCACCTGCAATGTCACTCTCGATTGCATTTTGTACAATAGCCTCTGCAATCTCCTGGTCAGTCATTTTATGCTCGTACCAGTCTTCGACATCAACTCCATTTATATACAGGTATATGTACCTGAGACTTCCGGGCGGTGCAGAGTCGATAATCGCATCTGCAATTCTGAGCTCTCCGCCATTGTTATTCGAGTTTGGATGAGCAAGCAAGTAGGCATGTATCCTCTTTACAACTCTTAAAGAGTACTCGATGTATTCCTTATCCATAAATAACCCAGACTTTTTAGCCGCATTCATTTACTATACATAAAGAAAATAAAACATTCTTCATGTATGGTTTGGTGTTGGTGGTGCTGTCATCCCTTTGAGGGACCAGAACTCCATATGCCTTTTAAATATGACGAGCTCAGAAAGCGGTTCAAGACTTTGGGCGTCTTTTGTTCTTGGCCTTGTATGAAAGCTTATAATATTGATAAAGCAGGTCCCAAATATGGTGAGTATCAGATGTTTATTACACTTATGCGAAAACAAGTCTATGGTCACACAGAACCTTGTAGGGTTGCTCCTAAGCGTCAATGTCTAGAGGTTTTTGGTGGGTCCATGTCAATAGAAGACTTTAGGGCTGGTAAGGATCCTCCCATGATTCACATGCCGAACGAGATGTACATGTTATGTAATCCCGGTAAAGAGACGACCAGTATACCCAGCACAACAACATACAATCCAATTGCCAAGATGGACGCAGTCATGAATTCTTCTGGAAAATCAGAACAATTGAAGCTGAAGAGGGCCAAGCCCTTGCAGAGAGCCGAGAGCTCACTTGAAAAGTCATTGGGGATTAAACGGAAAATCCCAAAAGAGTAACCTGTTTATGTGTTGGTCGAGATTTGGGTGCATTGGCGTGTGTGTGCCACTCAGTGCCGAGATGTGCTCTCCATTGTATCGAAAGACGTTCAAGAGCCTTTCGACACAGTACGCATGGAAGACTAAGCCCAGGACTTCCATCCGCCAAATTTCTCCAAACCACCATGTCGCCATACTTTCTGTGGAGCCACGTGGCAAAGTTTTGTCTTCGGACCCCCTCCCTCGTTGCTTGTAACTGAAGCTTGTGGATCATCTTGCGTTCTGCGCAACATATACAATCGTTAGTTACATACGGCATACCAGGAGCCCGAAGGCTCCGTACGGCGAGTAAAGGCTGACATCGAGCAAGAGACGATTGGGTACATTTATTAATCAGCTTTTTTCGTGTTTAATTAGGGGATGTAATAGTTCCATGGATTATCCAAAGTTTCATCCATATAAAAATACCAAACATTTTATTCCAAATGGTAAATTGGTCCGAGACACAGTACAATCTCTGGCTCAAGTGGCGGATAGCCAATCCAGAGATGAGCACGGCTCAGCTATGGAACCGAAACAAAAAGGAGTGGATCGAAGCCTACAGGCCTTTCGTAAAGGCCAAGGTGACTCCGCCGAAGTGGTTGATATAAAAAAGGTGTGCCTCTGTAGGTCAGGTCATGGCGTCTGAAGACTTGCAAATGTCTCTTCGTAATCACGTCCGGAAGCAGTTCCAGGGGTTCTTCCCGGATGGAATCTTTGCAGGTAATCTGGAAAAGTGCGTATTGAACAAGTCTTTTCGGATTGCGAAGAATGCAGGAACTGCGACGACTTTTGAGTGCAAGCAATTTGTTTGCTTCTACAAGTCTACAGCTCTTGGACTCATCAATACGTTCAAGCGTAATCCATTGCTCATCGAAGAGTACAAGCTAGGTAAGGTGCCAAAGAATATATTCAGTGTCGGACCAGAGGTTCTCGAGCCGAATGGATTATTCGCAACGACACAATACAAGCTGAGGGCGAGGGAATTACAGATTGAGAAGAATAAGATTGACGATGATGACTACGAGGGACAGTTCAAGTGCGGCAAATGCAAGTCGAAGAAGACGGACTACTACCAGCTGCAGACAAGATCAGCCGATGAGCCAATGACAACCTATGTCACGTGCAAATCTTGCAGGAATAGATGGAAGTGTTAACAGTTGCCTGCGACACTTGATGTAATTCTATCTGTAATAGTTTGTAGGAAAAATCCAGATGCAGCAGTACCAATTTTAAGTTCATTTAGGAAAGGCACCAATGGCTTAAGTCCTGGATCTAGTGGTGTTTCATTAACCAAGGTGTTCAAAAAGATGCTGGATGATGACACATTATTTAGTGCATAATACCATGTACATAGATTGGTCGTTGGTTTAGCTTTGAAATATGCATTATGCTGTGTTATAAATTCACGCACAATTGATTCATAGTTTGTTCTGTCGGCTCTAGCGACTATATTCGCGTTAGCGCTTGTCGAAAC
>Ga0114959_10002866_pt1 | contig 13872 bp, 15 predicted proteins | sample C_130625_EF_Meta_FD_87317 | JGI IMG/M metagenome (GOLD analysis project Ga0114959, IMG submission 87317) | Freshwater microbial communities from Lake Croche, Canada to study carbon cycling - C_130625_EF_MetaG | ecosystem: Environmental > Aquatic > Freshwater > Lake | place: Lake Croche, Canada...
CATAAGATATTGAGAACCCAGGTCCAGAAGAGGACATACATGATTTTAATGACGAAGATCATGATGGTGCTAGAGACATTGCAGTTATAACTCCCTAAACAATAGACGGTTTGGTTTCCCAAGTTTTGTATTGCCATGATGAAAATCGCTATCATCGACAGGAACAAATAAAGCGCAGCGGGGTTGCATAAACCTTTTAATCCAATCACGGGCATGTATTCGATAAAACTTACTATATATTTATGCGCGATTTTATCAATAACGTCGTTCGATAATTAACGTAGAATTATTAGGCGAGCGGAGGCCGGTAAGAGGTATAGGTATAAGCGGCAGGTTGGTCAAACACGTCGGGGTTAGGGAGCGGCTCACCATTGACGATGGTTCTGGCGGACATGGCCATATCGTAGTTACCGAAATTGGTAAGAGCATTGTTGGTCGAACCGGGGAAAAAAGGGTTACCGCCACGCAACTTGCCACCGCGTAGCCTGCGCGTACCTCTTCCGCCAGTCATGTTGGGCAAATTACGCGCATTCGCCATAACAGAGGGATTGTTAGGATCACTGGCGTGGGTATTGACATCGTAATAGTATTGGTTAGGGGAGGTCTGGAACGGCTGGAAACTCACTGCACCACCGCGCAACATCTTTACAGATTGACGCAAAGAACGGTGCAACTTGCAACGACAATCCTTTTTATGACGACCACGACGAGAGAGTTTTTTTGAAATACGCGCACCACCCTTTTTCATTTTGAAGTTATATTATTATATATTATACAGAGCAAAATAAGCAGGGAGGAGAACATCAAAAACATATAAAAAATGCTCTAAAAAGGTAAAATAAAAGTATAAAGGAAGGGGTTAGGGGGAACCATGGGGTTCCCCCTACAGGATATCCACATGGGTCAACATATGACGGCGGCAACAGACATTGGTTAATCCTAAACTATCCAACACCTCACCCTCCGGCGTCTTTTCCACTTTTTCTTTCGTCAAATACACCACCTTTTCGGTATTGGTGCCGCGCGAGATCTTTATTTTACGCACCTCGTTCTGATAGTAACGATATTTATCGGCCAGCACCGTTCCGCACGTGAAACACTTGATAGGGATGATCATAATTATATTATACAGACGTTTTCTTTAACTGCTTTGAACATCCCCAAGGTTTCAATTTTGCAGGGAACCTACGGTTCCCTTGCGAACCCTCCCTTAAAATGTAAAGGATCCTTGGAAACCACCTTTATGCTACCTTCGGCAGCTTTCCGGGGGCATAATTCTACGCTAATTATTGAATTCTTCAAACCACATTCATGCTACCTTCGGCAGCTTTCCGGGGGCATAATTCTACGCCAAATATGGAGAACTTTGCCACGTTACTTTTTAAATAATAAACGTAGAATTATGCCCCCGGGCCCCGAAGGCAGGCCGGAGGCCGGATGAACGATGGTTTCCAAGACAGTTACAAACAACTCTTTACAATTTAAAGGATGGGGTTTAAGGGGAAACCTTGGTTTCCCCTTAGTAGAATGAGGCGATATTATTAGCAAACCACCCTTTCAACATATCTGCCTGTCGTTGTCGCTGCATATCATTCGCGATCATATGAAACCCCTTATTCTTATATTGAAACACCGTCATAAAATTATTAATAATATTCACGGTATTAGCCGCCGCATATTTAGTGTCTAAATCCGACAAAGGAAATGGCGGCATGTTTTTTCGCCGGTTGACGTCGTTATGGAAATTAAACAAAAACAGTTTTAAATCCTCTTTCGACTGGATCGACGCATAATTGACCCGTTGCATATATTCCCCGGCGTGTTGGGCACAGCTCGGGCACGGCAAATTGACACAAATCGATTTGATGATATCGAGCAGTTCCACCTTGATCCGACCAAATTCTTCGGGCTTGATTTTATGGGCCAGAGTATGGAATAAAAACCAGACCGATGGCCCCCACCGTGATTTGGACCCCGCTGCCCCAGCATCGGGCCCGGGCCCGGTCACAGCGACAGCTTCGGGTTTCACGGCCGATACAATCACCGTATTGCTTTGGGTAATTCGAGTCAAATTTTTTTTATAGAAAGACATATTCATAGGAGGTATATTGAAATTATTGTTATTGTTGGCATTGTTATTGTTGATCCGGTTCGTGTTAAATAATCGCATCGACCTCGAGACAGCTTATAATACTAAATTATATAGATATAAAATCTTCTTATAGTATAACTACAATGGAAACCAAAGACCAGCTCATTGCAGCCATCCGCGAATGGGTACGGCTCGACAACGAAACACGACAACTCCAAAAAGAAATTGCTTCCCGTAAAAACGATAAAAAGAAAATCAACGAGTCGCTCATCGAGATCATGAAAAAGAATGAAATAGATTGTTTTGATATCAAAGATGGGCAGTTGTGTTATGTGAAGAAGAACATAAAGAAACCAATTACCAAAAAGAACCTTTTAGAAATTTTGGCTAGATACTATGACGGCGATCGACTGAAAGCCGGACAGTTGAACGATTTTATTTTGAATAACCGCGAAGAAGAAGTCAAAGAAACCATTGTGCGTAAAATAACTAGCCCCTAATGGTCCACCTCATACCGCAGGTCAGACCAACCCCCAGGTCCGGTCATACCAATCCCAGCTCCGGCACAGTGATACGACCATTTTGTCGGACATACTTAGCGATGATCTCGGGATTCGGCTTCTCCTGCATGATATCTTCGGTTTTATAAACATTGTTGGCATCGTCAATATAGTAGACGATACCAAAGATCTCCTCGGCCACCACTTCGACCTTATGCAGAGCGTCTTCGAGGGGTTCGCCATTTGTTTGTAGAAACCCGTGGGGAGTACCCTTGACATGGGTACCGCAAAAGTCACCGTCATCCTTCTTACGCCGGGTACACTGCTCGCCATTCGCGCGCTTAGCACTACAACGGTTGTTGATCGGAATCGAGTTTTTAATACGCTTACGCTTAATCATGTCGTCCTTCGACAACACCAACCGCTGGTAATCGTAGACGAACTCTAACAGGTCATTTTGGGCCACCTTGTCGTCCAAGTTCAGCTCATTGATCTTGTTACGGATACTGTCCTTGAACTCCGTGATATAAGTCTCGAGTTTCTTGTTGATTCGCTTTTCCATGATTGTTAGATACACGTTTTTCAATAACTATTATTCCAATATAAAGAGAGAAAGAGAAGGAAAATAAAAATTTCAATTTTTAAGGGAAACCTAGGTTTCCCTTATGATCCCATCCTATTCAGGGGAACCCATGGTTCCCCTCAGACCCCTCCTTCAAACAGAAAGCTGTCTTTTATCCGCCCCCCTTCGGTGGCCGGTTCCGGGGGAATAATACTGCGTAAAATTACATAAAAAACAATATGAATTATTTTAACAGCTCACGTTAATATAATTTTTTGATCGATGAATATATTTAAATTTTTGCGTAAAACTACGCCCCCGGAACCGACCGGAGGTCGGATAAAGGTGGCTTTGAAGGTGGTTTGAAAGACTCAACAAACCTGGTATATTGTTTAAGGGAGGGGTCGCAGGGGAACCGTAGGTTCCCTGCCCCCTAGAAGACAGTATGTAACTTCTTGAACACCTCGATCGCGTCACTGCAAGCAATCCGTAAATGCTGCGCCACCGTACGTTTATCCGCATTCTCCCCATAAGCCACCCGAATAATACTTTCATTGTTATGCGGATGGAATTTCTTGAAACCACAAAAGGTCAATTTCGACTCCTGCACATAGTATTTCTCGTATAAAATATATTCGAGCACCTTTCCGATCGTATAATCCTCGTTTTGCAGCACAATATCGTAACAGTTCTCCATGGTGGTCTCGCTACGGTGGATCGGGACCGCGTCCGCATCCACATCCGCAATCAGCTGCGCCAATTTATCGTATAAAATCTTACATGCCATCTTCACAATTTCCTTGTTATCGTAAACCCCCACGCTCTGCACCACAAAATCGAAACTGTCGTCCACGAAATACCGCTGCGCATCCAGCAGCTCAAAGTTTTTCTTTTGGAACTCAATATCGCCTTTCGGCGTGTCCTCACTCAACAACTTGTTCTCGTGGCCCGTCCAGATTTCGGCCGACTTGACCGGATCGCGGGTATTGGCATAACAGCACTTCGACACCACATTATAGGTACTGTTCTCCTTGGCCGTATGCACCGAGAACTCAGCCACTAGTTTGATCTGCTCCCCCGGAATCGTGTCCGAAATCTTAGGGCGCAACCGCACAAAATCGATATATTGCTGCGTCATGGAGTTCGGCGGGAAGATCCGGCGGGTCTCGTCCTTTGTCAAATAGTTACCGTTTTCCTTGTTCTTGATCCGGAAATGCTCGGTCGTCACGATAATAAGGTTGTCGGTGTCATTCTTTTGGTCCAGCTCCAGCACATATTTACCGACCAAGAGAGCCGCGTCTTTTTCGTGCACGGGGATGCAGCTGAGTCGATGCTTCAAAATCTCGTTATGGAGACGGGTGGTATTAATCTCGATGTTACACTGATTTTTTTCGTGGGTTTCGGTGTAAAAACAAATGGTGGGGATGTCGGACAAGATGGTTCTCCGGATAGCGTTCGCTAAACTGACATTGATATTTTTGAGGGTGAACTCGTAGATGTCCCCGCGCTCAATCGCCTTTTCCAAAACAGGGTTCATCTTCAAATTATATTGATTTACTTCTATATTATTACACGACTATTATTATAATTCAATTTTGAGGGGAACCAAGGTTCCCCTCTAACCCCTCCTTTACACTGCAAATGATCTTGGGGACCATATTTAAACATTTTGCATAGAACTATGCCCACCAGGGCCCCGAAGGCAGGCCGGAGGTCGGATGAACGTGGTTTCCAAGACAGTATCCAAGAACCCTTGCAGTGTAAAGGAGGGGGTTAGGGGGAACCTTGGTTCCCTCTAAGAATGGATTTTACCCACAATTTCGGGGTCGATGAACGGTTTCAGCACGGTCAGGATATTATCAAACGTCTTCGGACAGTTATGCACATAAATGTTCTCAATCTTCGACGAATACCGTGTGTTCGCGGTGACGCATTTAGCGCAAAAGTATTTTATCATTTCCTTGTAGCGCTCGAGGGCAGAGACGGTCAGCGACTCCAAATTGACATGCAGCTCGAAGGACGAATATTTGGCGACGCAATCGTTGAAAAAGTAAATGATGGTGTCGGCGATGTAGTGGAAATTGGTGGGGTGTGCAAACGTCTTGAACACGGTATAATCAAAAAATATCTTGTTGGTGTCGGTCAAAATATATACCGCTTTTCCGATGAGTTGTTCGAGCGGGATGTTCTCGCACACCACACTGGCGCAATCCATTTTTTGTTTGTTTTTAAATAGTAGGTTCTTTCCGTTGGTCGAATAATAGGTGTTTTGCAATTCGTCGATTTGTTTCAGGGTGTCGTCTTCGCCGTCTTTATTTTGGGGGAAGGACATAGTTGCTTTACAAAAAATATAAGTTAAATGTTTATATTTTTTACGTTGAATATTCTATTAGACGGTCTAATTGCGCGACTTCTTGCCGTTATTAGGCTGCACCGACACCTCCGACACTTGTTCAGGTGCCGCTGCCACAGCAGGTTCCCCTAAATCCGCCACTGCCTTAGACCGCTCTTCCAACAGCATCTTGTTCACCTCCATGGTATAGGTTTGGAGCTTGAGGAGAGCATCCTTCATATCCCCAATCTCTTGGGCGAACATCTCGAACCGGGAGTTGAACTCGTTGATAATGTCAGGCAAATTACTGATCGTGTCGTTTTGGGCAGGCGCCACCTCGTCCTCAAACGTGACCTTACGGGTCGTGTCTATGTCCTTCACAATGCTCTCTAAATTCACGATACGGCGATCAAAGAGGGAGATCACCTGTTGCAGGGTGAGGCCCTGAACCGCAGAAGGCGAACCTGATTGCATGGACGAAGTCGAAGGGGTCGGGGTGGACTGAATAGGCGTGTTCACGAAGGCGCGACGTTGCTTGGCAGATGCATTGGCTTTGCTCATGTTCAGAAAACGTGGAATATATTATTCGTCCATGTTTTCTCTAAATACTTACAAACGCATCCCGACCTTGGTCAATGACATTGGCCACCCGTCGCCCCGGACCACCGCCACCCCAACCTATTTACTTGGCGGCCCGGTTCTTACGGCTCTTGCCGGCCCGCCCCGCCTTCATGGTCTTGTTCTTCTTGTAGACCTTCTTAGCATCCTTCATCGCGTGCATCAACTTGTAGTTCTTGTTGGTGCTGCTCTTCTCTTTGTAGATTTTGCTCACGAGTTTGGCCCAGTCGTTCATAGCTGCTTTTTATTCTATAGTATATAGCGACAAATATAGTATCGAGTATAGTGACCAACACAGTGGCCAACACAGTAGCCAACACAGTGACCAAGACAGTTTACTGTGTAAAGGATGGGATCTTAAGGGAAACCTTGGTTTCCCTTAATAAAATTGAATTTGAGAAGAAACTAAATAATAATTGTAAATACTTGATATAAAGGTTTGCCAAGAATCTGAAACAATGAACATCATCATCAAGAACCCTATCAAATCGGAGATCTTCGCCCTGATCTTCCAGCATCTCAAGGTCTTTACCGACCACGTCATCATCATGTTCGAGAAGGAGCGGCTCTATTTCCAGTCGATGGATTCGTCGCGCATTTCGGTGTTCGAGCTCTCTATCCCGGCCGACTGGTTCGACACCTACGACCACACGAGCCCCGGCACGGTCCCTATCGGTCTCAGTTCGACGCTCTTGTTCAAGATTCTCAATACCCGTGACAAGATCCAGCAGACCGAGATCACCTTCGACACCGACAACAGCGATTACCTCAACATCAATTTCACCTCCGAGGACAAGTCGGTCTTCGACAAGCGGTTTGAGCTCCCCCTCATGGACATTGACAACGAAATCATGACGATCCCCGAGATGGAGTGTAATGCCGAGTTCGCCATCGCCTCCGCTAGTTTTGCTAACATCATCAGCCAGCTCAAGCTGTTCGGCGACACCATCGATGTCCAGTGTACCGAAGAGAAAATCGAGCTCAAATCGCTCAGTGACGGGGCCGGTAAAATGGCCGTCGATATCCAGATCGAAGAATTGTCCGAATATTCTATTGACGAGGGCGAGACGATCAATCTGTCTTTCACCCTCAACACCCTCGGTAACATTTGTTTATACCATAAGATCGCCAAGGAGGTCAAGATCAAGTTGATCAAGGACTACCCCATGCAAATCGTCTATAACTTTGGCACCGACCCGGCCAGCGAGGATACCCGGCTCATCTTCTACTTGGCACCGAAGATCAAGGACGACGAATAATAAGACCAATACTTCTTCACCTCGTAGGCAATCCAAGCGATCCCTGATCCGATCGTGGCGCCCATCACCAACTGTGCCACCGTATGATTATGGAAATACCAGCGTTCGACCAACATAAGCAATGCGATAAACAAGGCCAGATAAATCCACCTATTCATAGAACCGAAAAATAAAAACAGGTACGTCACTGAGAAAAATACGTTTTGACTGTGACCTGACGGCATACCAAATGCTACCTTTTTTTTATTGAAATGCTCCGATGCGAGGAACTTGACGGGGTTCGTGGGGCGGCGTTGTTGTATGAGGTCTTTTAGCCAACGGTTCGTGTGTCCATTGATCCAGAGAAACAACAAGTAGATTATGAGGTCGATCGATTGTCGGTGGATAAGGGCAATCACTAAAATGATGAGGAAAATCTCGCTAAAAAACCCCAACGAGAATAGAAACGCAGTGATTGTATCGTATTCCTCTTGGGCGATCCCTTTCATGACCGTTAGTGAGCGGTTATATTATGGGGAGATTTGATCAGTCAAATAAAACATTATCGTAAACCTAATAAACATAATTTGTCTTGTATTTATTAGTGATGGCTCCGAGAACCAAGAAAACAGAAGCTAAGAATGAGTCTAAGAATGAGCTTAAAAATGAAATAAAACTGACCACGGAGCATATTACGACCGCACCTACTACAGGTACTGTACAAGCAGGAGCGGGTGCACCCACGCCCGCGCAAGCGCAAGCAGAAGTGGCCCCTGCGCCAGCACCAGAAACATGCGATATTTGTGTCGAAAAATTCAACCAATCCTTCCGCTGCCCCGTGAAATGCGAATATTGCGACTTCAAGGCCTGCCGCGAGTGCTGCGAACGCTATATCTTGATGGAGAGCGAGGCTCACTGCATGGCCAGCGGGTGCGCACGCCCATGGACCCACGAATTTGTCTCTAAAACCTTCACCAAAAAGTTCGTGACCCAGGACCTCAAATTACACCGCGAAAAGGTGCTGTTCGATAAACAACGCGCCCTCCTCCCCGCCACCCAACCCCTGGTCGAGAACATCTTGAAGCGGGAGGAGTATTTGCACCGCATCAATGTTGCGAACGAGTTGGTCAACCAGGCCCGCAAGAACATGAACAAGATCCAAAGCGAGTATTATGCGTTTATTAACCGGGGCCGGGGCGAGAATGAGCGAGCAACCTTCATCCGGGCGTGCCCGTCCCCCGATTGCCGCGGGTTCTTGAGCAGCCAGTGGAAGTGCGGTATTTGTAATTTATGGACATGCCCAACCTGCCACGAAATTAAGGGAGCAGAACGCGACGGCGAACATGTGTGCGATCCGAACAACGTCGCTACCGCGAACTTACTCAATGCCGACACCAAACCGTGCCCTAAGTGCGGTGAAGGCATTTTCAAAATCGACGGGTGTTTTGCACCCAATGTCCCGATCCTCATGTGGGATTCCACGGTGAAAATGTCGCAGGACATCGTGGTGGGGGATGTGCTCGTGGGCGACGACGGCCAACCGCGTAACGTGATTCGCACCATGCAGGGTGAGGACGAGATGTACGAGGTGGTGCAGAGCGGCGGCGCGTCTTATACGGTGAACAGTAAGCATACATTGACTCTGAAATATAAATATTTAGCTAACCCGCTCATCACGGTCGACATTCGGACCGACGATTACATGAAACTGACCGACGAGGAAAAATCGTATTTGTTGGGATACAAGGTCGCTGCGCCACTGCAGCACACCACATATCCTATTACGGTCATCGGTATAGGGCGGGGGCAATACTACGGATGGACTTTGGATGGATCTTCGTCACTTTTTCTGATGGCCGATAAAACATGCTTACATAATTGCAGTCAAATGTTTTGCACTATATGTCATACTGCGTTCGATTGGCGCACCGGCCGGGTAGAGACGGGCCCTCTCCATAACCCCCATTACTACGAATGGATGCGCCGTAACGGTACGCTCGAACGTGAAGCTAACGATGTTCCCTGCGGGCGTGAAATAAATCAACACATTTTCACGACGTTACGAACACTCTTTGCACGACACGAGTCAAATGATACAGACAATGCTATCAAACTCCGCCAACTTATGAATCAAGTGACCGAATACGCGCGGCTAGTCATCCATTACCGCTACGCCTCGCTCCCTCGGTACCAATACAATAGCGACGATATTACCCAACAGCTACGAATTCAGTATATGCGTAATTTTATTTGTGAAGACTATTTTAAGGTAGCACTGCAAAAGGAGTATAAAAAGAGCTGTAAATATCGCGAGATTTGCGATGTGATTCAATTGTTGATCGCCACTATGACTGACATCATTTTCCGTTTCGTCGACGAACTCAAAAAGCCCGAATGGAAATATAATTTGGACCATATCGACGAAATCAAAAAGATTATGGAATATTCCGACGAATGCTTTCTTAAGATTAGCCGGACGTATAGCTCGGTGCCACTGAGAGCCAAGTACCTATAAGGGGAAACCAAGGTTTCCCCTTAAACCCCATCCTTTAAGCTTTTAAGGGTTTTTGATAATTATCTTAACAACCATGTTTAGATAATTTGCGTAAAACTATGCCCCCCCCCGGCTAAGAGTGTTTACAAGAACTGTTTATTGTTTGAATGAGGGGTCTGAGGGGGGAAAAACGCGAAGCGTTTTTAGAAATGGGTTCCCCTGACCTTAAAAATAAATCGTGTTTTATTACGTGTATTATAAATGAAAACCTATCTCCAAATCCTCATTTTTTTAATAGTTCTCTTTCTCTATGTCCATCTCGCCCACCAGTACAAGCGGAGCGAGGATTTAGAGATCTACGAGCTCGACTACGCCTCCAATGCCTATTTACAAGAGGTTTGTGACGTGAAGCAGCCTGTCTTGTTCGAGTACCGCTCCGTCGTCCCCGAGTTCTACGAGGCGGTCACCTACGACGATTTATTAGACGACCGTTACGCCTCTTACGACATCCGGGTCAAGGAGGTTGCCGATTATTTTGTGGAAGCTTCGGGACCGGAAGTATCGGTCGACTACGTGGTCCTACCTTATTCGAGCGGGTCCAACCTGATGAAATCCGACCCTAAATCCGCCTATTTCTCGGAGAACAACGACGAATTTGTCGAGGAATCTGGCCTGATCGCGCATTTAGAGCGTAACAACGACTATTTGAAGCCCCCGATGGTGGTCCAAACCAAATACGATCTCATGTTGGGTTCGCGCGGGGTCGCCCTGCCCTTCCGTTACCATACCCACCACCGCCATTTCGTATCTGTGAATAGCGGGAAGATTCGGGTCAAGATGACCCCGTGGAAGAGCACCAAATACCTCTATCCTTACCGCGATTTCGAGACCTACGAATTCCGTTCCCCGGTCAACGTATGGACCCCGCAAAAAAAATATCGCCACGAAACCGACAAAATACGCTTTTTAGAGTTTGATGTGGGCGAAGGCTTTGTTCTCTATGTCCCGCCCTACTGGTGGTACAGTATTCAGTATGATAATGGTGTTGATACGCTGCTTTGTGGTTTTACGTATAACACGCCGATGAACATGGTCGCCAACATGCCCTATTATGTAAAATATTATATTCAACAGAGTAACATACAGAAACGCGTCGCCAAAGTTCTCGACTACTCCGAAAAACACGAGATTTCAAATCCGTCCAGTGAGGATGGGGCCGAGGACGGGTCCGAGGATGAGGCCAGCCCCTTGAGCCCCCGATAGACCATGTCCAGGTCGTTATAAAACACACGGTCACATTGGAGCAGGTCCGCGATTTCGATGTTGCTACGGCCGTGGGCGATCAACTCTTTATCGTTGGGGATGTCGATGCCGAGCCGGTTCGCGAAACAGATGGGCGGCGCAGCCGACGCAAACCAGACCCGCTTCGCCCCCGCCTCCTTCGCCAATTTGACCAGGGCATGGGACGTGGTGCCGCGCACGATCGAGTCGTCCACAATGAGTACGTTTTTATCTTTAAACTCGCTTTGGATGGTGCTGAGCTTCATTTTCACCGCTTTACTACGACTCGTGTCAGCGCCAGCGCAAGCGATAGCACTTGTGCCAACTGCACTCGCACTAGCAGTGGAGCCATTGCTCATGATAAACGTCCGGGCAATGTACCGGTTTTTCACAAAGGCTTCGCGATAAGGGATTTGGAGAACCTCGGCTACTTTGATCGCATAGGTTCGCGAGGTTTCGGGGACCGGGATCACGACATCGATGTCGAGCTGGGGGGACGACAAAATATTTTCGCGAATAGCATGGGCCAGGTAGACCCCCATCTGCTCACGGGCCTGGTAGACCGAGATCCCGTCAATGACCGAGTCCGGCCGCGCGAAATAGATATATTCGAACAAACACGGACTACAACGCGCCACCTCGGCTACAATGTGCGTATAGAGCTGTTGGTCTTCGTCGACCATAATACACTCCCCTGGACCTACGTCGCGTTCGAATTGATAGGGCGAGCCCACGAATGCCGCGGACTCGGAGGCGAACATATACCCCGACGGGTTTTTGGCGAAACATAGGGGGCGGATCGCTCGAGGGTCGCGGAAGGCGACGAGACCGACCCCCGCAATCACAGCTACCACCGAGTACGACCCCTTGACCAATTTCACGAATCGGTTCATGGCCCCGAACAGGTCATTCGGACTCTCGGCTAATTCGACCGCAAAAACGTTTAACAAGATTTCACTGTCGGACGCGGTATTGAGGTGCCGTTGCATGTTAGCGAGATATTCTTTGAGTTCGTCGATGTTGGTGAGGTTACCGTTATGCGCGAGGGCGATGCCGTAGGGGCTGTTGGTATAGAGGGGCTGGGCTTCCGCCTCACTGATCGTGCCCTGGGTCGAATACCGGACGTGTCCGATCCCTACTTGGGGACCACCTTTCGTACTGTCACTTTCACTTTCGCAACGACCACCACGCTCGTCAAAGACCTGGGACATGCGCCCTTGGTCAAAGACCTGGGACACGATCCCTTGATCAAAGACCTTGGACACGAGTCCTATCCCCTTTTGGATGTTGATTTTACCGTCGGACTGCAAGGTAGCGATCCCGGCCGAATCCTGGCCGCGGTGCTGGAGATAGGTGAGCGCGGTCACTAATTCGTCTCGTAAAGTGTTTTCCGAACCACCCACTTTGGTGCTGATACCCACAATTCCACACATTATAGGATGATATGATGTATTATTGACAGATAAATACATCATACAACAAACGCGCTTTCAATTTTGCAGGGAACCTACGGTTCCCCTGCGACCCCTCCCTTAATTGAAAACTAATTTTCAAAGCTAATTTACAAAGGTGGTTTCCAAGCTAATTTACAAAGGTGGTTTCCAAGGTGGTTTCCAAGGTGGTTTCCAAGATCTTTTACATTTAAGGGAAGGGGTCGCAGGGGAAACCGTAGGTTTCCCTGCTCCGTAGGTTTCCCTGCTCCGTAGGTTTCCCTGCTACTGTAGTTATTTTAATAAATGTAGTTAGAGGCTTTATCTTATATTTATATATCTATATTAGGATGACCCGTAGAAAAACCATAAAAACAAGAAAAACCAAACGAATACGGAAAAAGGCGTTTTATGGGGGCGAAACCGTGCAGGAGTTACGTTCTGAAAATACAGAGCTTCGGGCTGAAAATGCAGAACTTCGAACCGAGGTTGTTCAACTTCGAACTGAAAATGCAACATTGAAAGAAACGGTTGCTGACCTTATACAACAAGTCAAAGTTCTCTTACAAACAGTTAAGGATTCAGAAGAACGAATCAAGAACTTAGAAGAGAGAAATAGAGTTTTAGAAGAAAGAAACCGAGCTTTAGAAGAAAGAAACCGGGCCTTGGAAGAGTTAAACGCCGAACTAAGAAAAGAAAACGCTGAACTAAGAAAAGAAAACGCCGAATTGAAACAACGGGTTGATGTGTTGGAACAGCGTGTTGGCACATTGGAACAAGAAAATGTGGAACTCAAACTCAAGAACGCCAATCTAATGAAGGATAATAGTATACTCAAACAAAATTACCGTGAGGAAAGAATCATTACAGCACTGGCGGACGTTATATCTTACGAGAAATTCAAAAAGAACAATCCGATATTTCTGAATATGCACTTGAAAAAAATCAAGGAAAGTCGCCATCGAACCAACCATTACATTATGGGTGATGAGAAAACCGACCGAGCAATGATCTTGATGCGAGAGAAATATTTGTACGAACGATTACAGGAAATGATCGAAAAACAATCCCCCATAATCGATCTTATCGATAGTTATATTCAGGATATGAGCGGTAACACGATTTATGTATTGATGAGTTTACTGAAACAACATATCGACGCATCAGCCATTGTTATTTCGGACTCGGAAAGGGAGTTCTTGGATAAATGGTGGAAAATCGAATTGGACGACTAAAGCGGGGAGCAGGGAACCTACGGTTCCCTCAGGGCGCCTGCGGCGCCCAAGGGTTGAGCCCTTCGGGCTCTGACCCCTGCGACCCCTCCC
>Ga0114959_10002871_pt1 | contig 13847 bp, 9 predicted proteins | sample C_130625_EF_Meta_FD_87317 | JGI IMG/M metagenome (GOLD analysis project Ga0114959, IMG submission 87317) | Freshwater microbial communities from Lake Croche, Canada to study carbon cycling - C_130625_EF_MetaG | ecosystem: Environmental > Aquatic > Freshwater > Lake | place: Lake Croche, Canada...
CGCGGGAATGCCGCGGTGGACGTCCGTCGAATCGTCCTCCGCTTCGTGGGGACCGCCGGGAACCGCGACGCCATCGGCACCCTCGTCACGGCGACGACCGGGGACAGCGTCCGCCGGCAGCAGGTCCAGGGAGGGGGTGGCTACCAGTCGTCCCGGGACCGCCGACTCCTGTTCGCGCTGCCGGCCGACTCCGCGACGGACTTCACCGTCCGCTGGCCCGGCGGACGGAGCGAGACGCTCCCGATCCCCGCTGGGGATGGTCAGTGGCTGGTGATCGAGCCCTCTTCCGCCGACACTGCCGCTCGAATCCACCGCGAGGAGCCCCTCCGATGATCCCGCAGGTGGTGCCTTTCGGCCAGACAGCGTCCTGGAAGTTCATCGCTGTCTTGATCCTCTCCCTCCTGCCGGCCAGCGGGTGTCGACGCGCGGCGGACGGCCTCGCCCCCGCGGAGAAAGCCGCCAAGGCGCCGCGGGCCGCGGCCCCCAGGGCGTCCGGGGCGTCCGGGGGCGGGCCGCAAGCCTCGGCCCCGACAGCCCGTGCCGAGCCACCGGCGCTCGCCGTGCGGCCGCGTTTCATCGATGTGGCCCGGGAGTCGGGAATCGACTTCAAGTACTTCAACGACGATGCGGCTGGGCACTGGCTGATCGCCGAGGTCATGGGGGGCGGAGCGGCCTGGCTCGACTTCGACGTCGACAACCGGCTCGACCTCTACCTCACCGAGGGATGCCGGCTCGACCGCTCCGACGTCGGCGACGGAGAGCACCGCGACCGACTCTATCGCCATACGGGAGGCAGCGTCCGCTTTCGTGACATCTCCGCGGCGGCCGGCATCCACGACGACCACTACGGCCAGGGCATCGCCGTGGGTGACTATGACGCCGACGGCTTCCCCGACATCTATCTCGCCAATTTCGGCCCGGCTGTGCTCCTCCACAACAATGGTGACGGCACCTTCAGCGAGGTCACCGTCGCCGCCGGCATCGACTTCCGCCGCTGGGGCACGAGCGCCGCCTTCGCCGACATCGACTGCGACGGCTTCCTCGACATCTACGCCTGCACGTTCCTCGACAACCGTCTCGACAACAACAAGCCGTGCGAATACACGCAAGGGCGGGGGTACTGCGGGCCGGGGAGCTACCTCGGCGAGCAGGATCAGGTGTGGATCTCGGGCGGCGACGGGAGCTTCACGGAACGCTCGGAGACGCTCGGCTTCGTGGAGCGCGAAGGGCGGGGCAAGGGACTGGCGCTGTCGATTGTGGATCTCGACGACGACCTCGTTCCCGAGGTGTACGTCGCCAACGACATGAGCCCCAACTTCCTCTGGGTGGCGCGGCCGACGGGCGGAACGCCGGGCGTGCGCTACGAGGATGCGGCGGTGGCGTCGGGATGCGCCGTCAGCGACGACGGTGAAAACGAGGCCTCGATGGGGGTGGTGGCAGAGGATTTCGATGGCGACGGCCTGCCCGACCTGTTCTTGACCCACTTCCATCTGGCGAAGAACACCCTCTACCAAAACCTCGGCCGGCTCCAGTTCGCTGACGTCAGCCGGCGGAGGCGGATCGCGGCCACGAGCCTCCATAACCTCGGCTTCGGCTGCGTCGGGCTCGATTGGGACCGCGACGGGCGGATGGAGATGTTCGTGGCCACCGGCCACGTCCTCGGCCCCAAGGTCGAGCCGTGGCGGATGCAGCCTCAACTCCTCCACCAGGAGGCCGGGGGAACGTTCTCGGACGTCTCCGACGCCGTCGGCGGCAACTACTTCACCGGCACCTGGCTCGGCCGGGCCGCGGCCGGCGCCGACTACGACGACGACGGCGATCTCGACATCGCCGTCAGCCACAACACCACCCCGGTCGTCCTCCTCCGCGACGACACCGGCGCCCCCGGCCGCTACCTCGGGCTCGACCTCCGCACTCCGTCACGGATCCCGCCGGTGGGCGGCCGGGTTGAGGTTCGCTCGGGCGACCTCCGGATCGTCCGCCCCATCGCCGCCGGAGGGAGCTATCTGTCGGCGCACGACCAACGGCTCCTGTTCACCCTCGCCGCCGGGGACGAGCCGGCCGACGTCACGGTCCATTGGCCCTCCGGACGGATTGACCGATTCGCGTTGCCCGGGAACGCCTACTGGCGGGTCACCGAAGGGGGCGAACCGGTCCGGATGCCGTGAGCCCGGCCCGCCGGGACACCGCCCCGTCCTGGGCTGGGCTGGATGGCGGTCCGGAGTTTCCCGCGCCGGCACTCGCCCCCGAGCCCGGTTTCAGGCGAGAATGCTCACTGAAGCCCCGTCCCGAGGATCCGCTCCCGCCCATGACCGCCACCCCATCGATCCCGAAAAACAAGGCCCCGCGCTCGCTGCTGCAACGCATCGGGATCGGGATCGGAAGCTTGGGAATCGCGCTGGCCGCGGCCCTCGCCTGGCAGTGGTGGCAAGAGCGGGCCCTCCGCACCGCGGAGCAGGAGCTCGCCCGTGGCAACGCGCCTCGCGCCCTCGCCTTGGCCGAGTATTTTCTCGACCTCCACCCCGAGTCGGGCCGAGCCGAATCGGCGCGGGCACGGGCCCTGGTGGGGATGGGGAAGGGGGCCGAAGCCGGGGCGATCTACGACCGCATCGGTGCCGCCTCCGCCGACGATCTGATCGCGTGGGCCCGCTCCTTCATGCTCCGCGAGCAGTGGTCCCGGGCCGCCACGGTTCTCGAGCAGGCGCTGCGGCTCCGTCCCGACGATGCCGACGCGCTCTACGAGCTCACCACCTGCCGCACCCGGCTGGGGCGTCTCTCGGACGCCGCTGAATCCGCCGAACGATTTGCCGCCCTGCCAGGCGGCCGAGCGCGTGGCGACGTCCTCCTGGGGGCGATCCACGCCGATGCCAACGACCCCGATGCGGCCGCACTGGCCTATGCCCGGGCGCTGGCGTTGGCCCCGGAGGCCGAAGGGCTCCAGGTGCCACCGGAGGAGTTTTTCGAGCAGTACGCCACCGTTCTCATGAACCTCGGCCGTGACGACGACGCCATGCAGCTTCTGGAACGGGGCATCGCGGCACGCCCCACCGCCACCTCCCACCATCTCCTCGGCAAGACCCTCGCCCGCACCGGGGCCGAGGAGCAGGCACGAAGTCAATGGATGACTTCCATCGAACTCGATCCCTCTGCCGTGTCGCCGCGCGAGGAATTGGTCGCCGCGGCACTGGCACGCGCCGACCTAGCCGACGCCAAGAAGTGGATCGGCCCGCTCGAGCGGCTCACCGACCGGCGGTTCCAGTCGGCCTACCTCTTTCAGCGGCTAGCGGCGTTCGAGAAGGACGACGAAGCCTTTGCAGCCTGGAAAGCGCGGGCCGACTCGCTGCGACTCAACGAGGATCGCATCAAGTCGCTCGAGCAGATGATGGCCAGCGCCCCACGATCCTATTGGGGGATCGCGGTGCGGGCCCACAAGTTCGCCACGCTGGGCAACTGGCCGCAGGCACGCGACCTCTTCGAGGGGCTGCCGAAGCAGGACGACGAGCATCCCTTCATCACGGCGCTTCGGGAGGCGATCCGCACCGAGGGGACGTTGCCTTCCATCGAGGAAGTGCCCCTCAACTCCAAATGATCCAGTGATCCAGCTGAAGTTGATTCAGATGAAGTTGATCCAGCTGAAGTTGATTCAGCTGAAGTTGATTCAGATGACGTGCACGGCCGCGCATCCTTGACGGAGGCATGGCCCAGGGAAGTGCCGACGGAGTCGATCGGAGGCGGGCCGGAGTCACTGCTCCCCGAGGAGGCGCGCCGCTGTCGGCCGACCCGGAGGGCCCGCGGGAGCCACAGATCACTCCCGCGGGGCCCTGGTTCGGATCCGAAGCGTGAATCACTTCTTCTTCTGCGCTTCGTACTTCTTGCGCATTTCTTCCGGCATCCCCTTCATGGCGCGTTCCTTGGGATCGCCGCCGATGTTCCCGGCCGGGGCCGCTTCCTTCGACGGCGGGAGCTCCTTCACCGAGCCGCCGCAACCAGCGACGCCGATCACCACGAGCACCATCCCGACCGTTCCGATCCAGCGCGACATCATGATCCTCTTCTCTGGTTGGTTGTGTCCGGAGGGCCGTCCGGGAGCGACTCGATGAACGCCCCCCATGCCTCCGCTTCTTCCCGCCGTTCGATTTTATCGTAGAAATCGACGAGCTGTCGGAGCGAATCCCGATTATCGAGCCGCACGAGCGCCTTCCGCAAGCCGGCATGGACCTTTTCGTCCATCATCCCTTCGAGCTCGCCTGCCCGGGAGCGGAGTTCGGCGGCCCGCTCTCCGTTCCCGGCCCGGGCGTGGCACGTCGCCGCCCGGTGCATCGTGCGCCAGTCGATCGGCCCGGGCCACGACCTCAGGGCTTCCTCGTAGGCAGCGGCCCCCTCCGCCGGAAGATCGCGGACCTCCTGCTCCACCCTCCCCTTCGCCAGCCAATAGCCGCGGGAGCGATCCCCCTCCGGCCAGCCGGCGAAGACCTCACCCGCTCGGTCCATCTCCCCCAAATCGATGAGAACATCGATGAGCGTGCCGAGGAAGAACGGATCGCCCGCCGCTTCTTCGGGCCGGGCGGCGAGCGCCCCGTCGAGAAGCTCGAGGGCGAAGCGCAGGTCCCCCTTCGATTGGAACCACCGCGCCATCGCGGCGTTGGCGGCCGACGCGTCGGGATCGGCGCCGCGGAAACCGACGAGCCGATTCGATTCCACTGCCGTCGCCTCGTCAGCGGGGGTGAGCCGAAATCCCATCAGGCCGTCGAGGTCCATCGTCGAGGTCACCGGATAGAACTGGCTCAAGTACCAATCGCGGAGCACGGCACCACGTTCCGACGGGGGAGTTCCTGCGAGCACCCGCTGGAAATGGGGCTCGGCGTCTTCGTTGCGTCGCGTGAGGTCGAGGATCTTCCAGGTGAGCGTGTGAGCCTCCACGTCGTCCGGGTCGAGCGCCAGGGCTGCAGCCAGGGCCCGCTCCGCCCCGAAGGCGTCGCGGTCGAGGAAGAGCAGGACGCGGGCCTCCGCCTTGCGGGCCGCCCCCGCCTCGGGAGACGTGTTGGGCACCCCCCGCAGGCGGGCGACGGCCCCGCCGACGCGCTGCGGCAGCGGCACACTCTCGTCCTTGGCCAACGCCTCGGCAAAGAGGAGATTCGCCCCGGCGTCACGGGGATGGAGGACGAGATACCGCTCCGCCGCCCCTCTGGCCTCCGTCCACAGCCCGTGCTTCGCCAGCCGGCGGGCTTCCGCGAGCCCGCGCTGGCACCACAGACCGGCCGCGACGAGGAGTACCGCCAGGAGGATGCCGGCAACCAACGCCCCCCTTCGCCACCGATCCCCCCGCCTGCCGAACGTGTCGCCCGTCATGCGTTCCCCCTCAAGCGTCTGGGAGCGGCAGGAGACGACCGCTCTGCCGCCGGCGAAGCCCGCTCGCCCGACGAAAAAAATGCATCCAGAAACACCGACGGCCGCCGGAGATGATCCCCGGCGGCCGTGGTCATGTCAAAAACAGCCGCGAACGATCAGTCGTTGCTGGCGGCCGTCTCGCCACCCTTGCGGGTGCCGTAGGCCCACCACACTTCGGGGCTGACCGAATCGGTGAAGAAACTCACCGAGCCATCGACGAGGCCAACATTGACACCGCCCGTGTGCATGCTTGTGGCAGCCATCGCGGAATCGTTGTCCCAGTCGCTGCCGAAGGTGTGGCAGCTCTTCTCGTTGGGCATCATGATGTGGGCGTAGCTCGAGCCACCCATGAACTGGTTCCATGACCAGCTCGAGCCACGAAGAACGCGACCTCCGCCGCCATCGTTGAGGCCCGACTGATTGAGGCAGTTTTGACGGGTCTCGGCGGTCGACCCACCGTCGGTCCAAGAGTAGACCTGACTCTTCCAGAGCTTCTTGTCGTTCGTCACGTTGCCGTTCCAGGCCTCGATGACGAACTCCGATATCAGCGCCGTCTTGGTCGTACCGTCGGAGACGTCGGCCATCCGGATCGGCGGATCCGAGGCCCCGCCCGCCGCCTGGATCGTCGACTGCATGCCGTTGTGCGTCCCGCCGCCAACCTTCCGGGCTGGCGTGGTGCCGTGGGGCGGGTTGTGCGACGTGCCCACGTTGGTGGAGTAGGTGTGGTTTGCCTGGCCACCGTTCAACGCGTTGTTGTTCGACGGGCAGTTGAAGGCCGGGATCCGACCGCTCAACGCCAACGAATTCCAACCGCTCCAGCCGGGGCAGTAGGAACCGCCGTCCTTCGGGTTGAGGTTCTTCGAGATCCCTCCCTGCTCGATAAACGGCAGGATGAGAACCTTGTCGGAGAACTGGTTGTGATCGTAGGTCGGGCCCCAGGTTTTGGTCTGGGGAAACATCTGGTTGGTGTCGTGGTAGTTCTGGAACGCCATCGACATCTGCTTGAGGTTGTTGGTGCACTGCGAGCGGCGGGCCGACTCGCGGGCAGACTGGACAGCCGGCAGAAGCAGACCGACGAGCGTGCCGATGATGGCGATCACCACCAGCAACTCGACGAGCGTGAAGCCTTTACGGCGCACGCCAAGAGAAAGATGAGTCATAAAAACGCTCCTGTTAGGTCCAGAGCGGACGATTGGGAAAGATAGGTATGGACATGCGATCAGGAAAATCGAACCCCCTCCAAACATCGTCAAATCATAATTGAATCCTTTTCCCATTTGCAAGGCTCGTGCCTCGGGAAACCGCCCGGAAAACCTTGCAGGAACGAGCCCCCCCCCCGTCGATCCCCCGGAATCGGCGTCGGCCCGGTGGGTGCCCCGGTGAAAGTCCCGGCAAAAGCCGAGAGGATAAATCCCCGGGCCGGCTTCAAAAACCCTCGCCCCCGCCGCCGCCGAAGCCGCCGCCGGAAAAACCCCCGCCGCCGGAAAGTCCCCCCCCATCCCCGCCGCCAAATCCCGATCCTTCGCTCGATCGGGGCCCCGAGGTCATCGCCTGGGAGGTCACCTGCCCCATCTGCCCCAGGCTCTGGGTGAGGCCGTAGGGCTGGAAGTGCCCCACCGGGCCGGTGCCGGTGTACCACTGGGGGGGCTCCTTGCAGATCCCCTCAAACGCCTTGGCCCAGCGCCCCTCCACCCCCAACGCCATCGCGTAGGGGAGGAAGCGTTCGAAAAGCTCAGGGGTCATCGGGAGGGTAGAGAGCCGGTGGGCATCGACCCGGGAGAGAAACTCCTGAAACCCGAGGATCGCCGTTCTCGCCTGCCCCCCCTTCGCTGTCCGGGCCGGCATGATGACGGCGAATCCGCCGAGGATCACGGCGGTGAGCACGCCGCAGAGGATCGCCTGCGGGATCACCAGTTCGCTCGGCAACTGCCAGGCGAGCTTGTTGAGCCCGACGAGAATCCCGGCCACCGCCATCCCGGCCACGGGGGCCGTGACGAGCCACTGGACGAGAACATGATCGGGCCGCTCGGCGTAGTGCCCATCCTTGACGAGGCTTCCGAAGATCGCCCCCTTGATCGCGGGGAGGTGGGTGTAGAAGCGATTGCCAAGCTCGTCGGAGGTCACCGAGCAGACGACGCCCGGCATTCCCGCCCATTCGCCCGACGTCATCGTGAACATTCCGCCGAGCAGGGCCGAAGCGGCCGGGGAAATATCCTTCCAATCCTTGGAGGGGACGAGGAGGTCGAAGGCGTACTTAGGCGCCTGAAACCATCCGGCCGGCGCCGTTTCCCGGATGCGGATGATCCCCTTGACGGCGCAGTCGACCAAGAGAGCCATGAGGTCGCGGTTGTCGGGGGAATTGTCGACGAGCGTCCCCACTTCGGCAGGCCCGAGCCCCGGCGGCGGTTCATACTGCACCACCACCGGCCCCGGTTGCGGATCCCGCCCCACCCGCCACCAGTGGCGAAGCATGGCGCCGAACGTCATCAGCGGAATCAACGCCACGAGCCCTGAGAGCATCAGCGCCCCCGCGTTGTCGCGAAACCACGCCAGCCTCGTTTCGAGCGCCGTCGGCCTCCGCACGCCCCCCGGATTCCAGGCCACCGCGACCGTCAGCCCCTCGCGGATGCCGAGGGGGCGCGTCGATGACACCTCGACGTCATGCCCCCCGCCAGCGGGCGGCGGCACCGATTCACCGGCCGCCTTGAATGCATCTTCCGGGCTGTGCTTCTGGCCGTCGACGGTGATCGCCACCGACCGCTCGGTCGACCGGTATCCCCCCGTGAAGGCGTTGACGCGGATGTTCTCGACGGCCCCCGGCAGACGGATCCGCCCCCGCGCCGCGCCGATCGGATAGGGCCATTCGTCGCCGGTAACGTTCCAGTAAAACTCATCGTGGTCATCGAAGAACTTCAGCGCCCGGCCGACCGAGTAGCGGATCACCACGGTGCGGAGAGCATCGACGGCCCCCGGCACCCAAATCTTGAGGTCGTCCTCGTGGCGCTGCCGCGACCGCGACACTTCGAGCCGCTTCCCGGCTTCGTCGGTGACGCCGAGGAGATTCAACCGCAGGCCGTAGTTCTCGCCGCGGTCGTTGGTATACCGCACCGGGATCCGCCGGTGGATGCCGTTCCACGATCCCGTGAACCGCAGCCGGATCGTCTCGGCGACCTCGACCGCCCCCGACTCTGCGACCGTGATCGCGGCGTCGAAATCCTCGATCGTGATCGACCGTTCCTGGCCGCACGCCGCCGGGGCGAGCACCATCGCGAGCCACAACAGCCCCCACGCCGCCACGGCCCCCCGACGCACCCGGCAGAGCAGCCAGAGCAGCCTGATCATGATCGTCTGGCCTCCGTGCCCGATCACGACATCTTCACGCTCGGCACCGCCCGCTCTGCCGCATCGCTGATCTCGAAAAACTCCCGGGGACGGGCCCCGGCAAACCCGGCGAGGAGGTTCCAGGGGAACATCCGCACCGACGTGTTCAGATCGCGGACCGAGGCGTTGTAGTAGCGGCGGGCCGATTGAAGCGCCTCCTCGATCGACGAGAGCGACTGCTGCAGCCCGGTGAATTGCTCACTGCCGCGCAGCTGTGGATACGACTCAGCGAGTGCAAACAGGCTCTTGAGCGTTCCCGTCAGCGCGTTCTCCGCGGCCGCGGTCTCCTTCGCCGAGCCGGCCGACATCGCCTTGGCGCGGGCGTTGACCACCGCTTCGAGCGTTCCCTTCTCGTAGCCGACATACCCCTTCACCGCCTCGACGATGTTGGGGATCAGGTCGTGCCGCCGCTTGAGCTGAACGTCGATGTCGCTCCACGCATTGTCGCAGCGCACTTCCATCGCCACGAGTTGGTTGTAGAGGAGGATTCCCCCCACGACCGCCGCGGCGATCACGCCGAGCACAACCCACAGGAGCGCTCCGTTCCCTTCAGCCACCTGACCGAACAAGCTCACCTGACCGAGCAAGCCCACCAGACCGAACAAGCCCACCAGATTCACCATGCCCCACCTCCACGGATACGTCTACCAAGCCCCGCTCACACCCCGCGGGATCACACGTCCCAAGATCATCCCACACCACGCCCCCTAGGGACAGGGGCCGGTTGCGAGGCTGCCGCGAGCCCGGCCGAGGAGGTACGATAAATGGGGATCGGGGGGATGTTGGGCACGGGGTGAAACTCCCGCCGGCTCGCCAGCGACTCCGACGACGCCGATGACTCCAGGGAGATGATCACGATGTTCGAGTTTCGCGTCCCGCACCGGGCAAGCCTCTGCAACGGCCCTTCCCGCCGCGATTTTCTCCATGTCGGCGCCTTGTCGTGCATCGGCCTCTCCCTGCCACAGTTGGTGCGGGCCGCGGCCGATGGGGGCGTTCGCCCCGGCCATGAAAAACGCTCCTCCATCATGATCTTCAACCTCGGGGCCCCGAGCCACCTCGACCTCTGGGACATGAAGCCGGAGGCGACCGCCGAGGTCCGCGGCCCCTTCCAGCCGATCCGCACGAAGACCGACGCTTTCGAAGTCTCCGAGCTCCTCCCCCGCCATGCCGCCGTCGCCGACAAGTTCTCCCTCGTCCGCTCCTGCCACCACGACGGGGCCGCCGTCCACGACGCCGGCTGGCAGATGATGCAGACCGGCCGCCGCTTCACCGGTGGGGTCAATTCTCCCCACGCCGGCGCCGTCGCCTCCTACCTCCTCGGCCGCCGCACCGACCTCCCCCCGTTCGTCGTCCTTCCCCAACTCATGGGGCGCGGCGGCGGCAACCTCCCCAACGGTCAGGCGGGCGGCTTCCTCGGCAAGGCCCACGATCCGTTCGCCCTCATGGCCGACCCCTCCCAGCCCAATTTCAAGGTCCCCGACCTCCTCCCCCCCGATCAGATCAGCGTCGCCCGCCTCGACCGCCGCCGGAAGATGCGCGACGTCGTCGAAGCCTCCGTGCGGGAGTTCGAGGCCAGCGAAGATGCCCGCCTCCTCGATGACTCCTTTCAAGCCGCCTACCGGATGATGACCAGCCCTCAGGCCCGCGCCGCCTTCGATCTCTCCCAAGAGCCGGCCGCCGTCCGCGAACGCTACGGAATGAACCGCTTCGGGCAGTGCTGCCTCCTCGCCCGCCGCCTCGTCGAAGCGGGCGTCCGGTTCGTCACCATCAACACGTTCCTCACCGTCTTCGACGAGATCACCTGGGACATCCACGGCTCCAAGCCCTTCACCTCGATCGAAGGGATGAAGAACATCGTCTGCCCGATGTACGACCAAGCCTACGCCACGCTTCTCGAAGACCTCCACGACCGCGGGCTCCTCGGCGACACCCTCGTCACCACGCTCGCCGAGTTTGGCCGCACCCCCAAGGTCAACCCCGCCGGCGGCCGCGATCACTGGCCCGGCTGCTTCACCTGTTCGTTTGCCGGCGGCGGCGTCCAGGGGGGCAGAGTCGTGGGGAAGAGCGACACCATCGGCGGCTTCCCCGCCGAACGCCCCGTCGTCCCCGGCGACATCATCGCCACCATCTTCCACTCCCTCGGCCTCGACCCCACCACCCTCCTCCCCGGCCCCGCCGGCCGCCCCTTCCCCCTCGCCGACTTCGGCACCGCCCCCATCTCCGAACTTTTTTGAGTCCATCGGGGATCTCCGGTGGTGGAGAGGATGCCCGTGGCGATCGAGCGGCGTAGAAAATCGAACGGAGCAAGGATTGCGGAGTGAGATTTTCTTCGAGTGAACGGAGGCCAGGAGGGCCGGAGTGAACGTCCGGCGAGATGCCACGGGCATCCCCGGCTCGCGGACCGAAGACCCACAACGTTTCTCAATGAGCTTTTTTGAACGTTCCTTTCCGTACCATCGCGCGGCCCCGAGTCCATGAACCACACCATTCTCCCCCTTGTCGCGGCCGTCGCCCTCCTCGCGGCCACGGCCCGCGCCGACACACCGAGCTTTTCGCTCGACGTCGTCCCGATCCTCTCCAAGGCCGGCTGCAACACCGGCGGCTGCCATGGGGCCCTCGCCGGCAAGGGGGGCTTTCGCCTCTCGCTGTTCGGCTACGATCCCGCCTCCGACCACCTCGCCATCAGCCGCGAGGCTCTCGGCCGCCGCGTCGACGCCACCGACCCGGGCGCGAGCCTCCTCCTCACGAAGCCAACGATGGCCGTCGCCCACAAAGGCGGCCTGCGGCTCGACGCGTCAGGCCCCGACTACGCGCTCCTCGCTGCCTGGATCTCCGCCGGCTGCCCCGGCCCTTCGCCCGACGAGAAGACCCTCGTCGGGATCGATGTCACCCCGCCGGAAATCACCCTTCAAAAAGATGCCACCGCCCGGCTCGCCGTCACCGCCCGCTACTCCGACGGCTCGACCCGCGACGTCACCCGCTGGGCCCGGTTTGCCTCCACCGACGAGGCGGTGGCCACCGTTGACCCGGCCGCTCCGGCCGATCTGACGGGCACCGTCACGGCGATCGGCCCCGGCGCCGGAGCCGTCACCGCTTGGTTCTCCTCGCGGATCGCTGTCGCCCGCGTTGTCGCCCCCTTCCCCAACGACATTCCCGCCGCCACCTTCGCCGCCGCCCCCCGGTCCAACGTCATCGACACGCTCGTCCTCGCGCAACTCGAGCAGCTCCACCTCGAGCCCTCTCCCCCCTGCGACGATGCCACGTTCATCCGCCGCGCCTTCCTCGACACCATCGGCCGGCTCCCAACCCCCGAGGAAGTTCGCGCGTTCCTCGCCGACGCCTCCCCCGGGAAGCACGAGCGGCTCATCGAATTGCTCCTGGCCCGCCCGGAGTTCGTCGATTACTGGTCCTATAAATGGAGCGACATCCTCCTCGTCACTGGCTCGAAGCTTCGCCCCCAGGCGGTCGATGCCTATTACCGCTGGATCCGCGACCGGGTGGCCGCCAACGTCCCCTGGGACCAGTTCGTCCGCGACGTCGTCACGGCGAGCGGCTCGAGCCTCGACAACGGCGCCACCAACTTCTTCGCCGTCCACCAAGACCCGGAGACGATGGCCGAGAACACGAGCCAGGCCTTCTTGGGCCTCTCGATCGGCTGCGCGAAATGCCACAACCATCCCCTCGAGAAGTGGACCAACGACCAGTACTACGCCTTCGCCAACCTGTTCTCGCGCGTCCGCGCCAAGGGCTGGGGGGGCGACTCGCGCGGCGGTGACGGCCAGCGGACGCTGTTTGTCGAGGATTCCGGCGAGCTCCTCCAGCCGCGGACCGGCAAGCCGCAGCCGCCGGCGCCGCTCGACGCGCCGGCGTTGCCGCTCGGCGACCCCGCCGACCGCCGCGAGGCCCTCGCCGCCTGGCTCACCGCCCCCGACAATCCCTACTTCACCCGCGCGATCGTCAACCGGGTGTGGGCCAACTTCTTCGCCGTCGGCCTCGTCGAGCCGGTCGACGATCTCCGCGTCAGCAACCCGGCGGGCAACGAGCCGCTCCTGGCAGCGCTCTCCGCCCACACGGTCGACCATCGCTACGACCTCAAGAGTCTGATGCGGCTGATCCTCACCTCACACACCTACCGCCGCTCGAGCACGCCCATGCCCGGCAACGCCGACGACCGGCGCTGGTTTGCCCGCGCCTATCCCCGCCGACTGATGGCCGAGGTCCTCTCCGACGCGATCGGCGACGTCACCGGCGTCCGCGAGGTGTTCACGGAGCTGGCCCTCAACGACGGCTCGACCGAGAAGGTGACCGGCTACGCCGAGGGGACGCGGGCCCTCCAGCTCCACGACTCCGCCGTGAAAAATCCTTTCCTGAAAGTTTTCGGCCGCAACTCCCGCGACATCACCTGCGAGTGCGAGCGGTCAAACCAGCCGAGCCTCGTCCAAGTGCTCAACCTCGCCAACGGCACGACGATCAACGACAAGCTCGCTGCGAAGGAAAGTCGGGTGACGCAGCTCCTCGCCACCGATCCGACCCCGGAGAAGATCGTCGAGGAGGCGTGGATCGGCTGCCTGTCGCGCCGGCCCACCGACGCCGAGCGAAAGACCCTCGTTGATCTGCTCGCCACCGTGCCGGCCGAAGAGAAACGCGCTGCCGTGGAAGATCTCTGGTGGTCGCTGATGACCAGCCGCGAGTTCCTTTTCCGACACTAGTTTCACGTGGGCAAAACCATCCATGGCTTTTGCCCACTTGGTTGCCCGCCGCATCCGGCGTCGGGTGGTTGATGTTGATCAAAAGTCTGCCTGCCGTCTCCTGTGTCAGGACCCTGCCATGATCCCCCGATTCGCCCTTCTCGTCGGCCTCCTCGTGAGCGTCGCGACCACAGCCGCCGCTGCAACACCGTCGTTCGAGCGTGAGGTTGCCACGATCCTCCGCACGCGCTGCGCAGGCTGCCACCACGAGGGGGACACATCCGGCGAACTCTCCATGGAAACCTTCGCGGAGTTCGCCAAGGGGGGCGTGTCGGGGCCGGCCTTCACCGCAGGCGACGCCGCGGCGTCGCTGTTCCTCAAGCGCCTCGA
>Ga0114959_10002872_pt1 | contig 13847 bp, 10 predicted proteins | sample C_130625_EF_Meta_FD_87317 | JGI IMG/M metagenome (GOLD analysis project Ga0114959, IMG submission 87317) | Freshwater microbial communities from Lake Croche, Canada to study carbon cycling - C_130625_EF_MetaG | ecosystem: Environmental > Aquatic > Freshwater > Lake | place: Lake Croche, Canada...
TGATGAAATTAAAGAAGTTTTTACCACAGAAAGTTTTGATGCACCTGACTCTCCTGAAGCGGAAGCCCAGCAAGTTAATCCAGAACAAACAGTTGATGGCCCAACAGATCAAGGTCTTGGAAATGCTTCCAATATTCAACAAACCGCTTTTCATGAAGGTGAATCATCAAGTAATTCTGATTTACCAAGTGTAAGTGATAATGTTAGTTCACTTGAAATTTCAAGTACTGACATAGATGGCAATACTTATAGTGTATCCCTTATTGATTTTGATGGCGATGGGAGTATTGACGCTCAATCAGAAAATATTCAATTAGTAGATGGAACATCTGTATCATTTACCCAAATTGGTGATAATTTAAGTCCCCTATTTGGTGAGAACACAGAAATCGCCTTGCCAAATGATTATCAAGGACAGGCTGGTTTTGCAAGTTATTTTCCACCACTGGATGAATTTACTACTGACAGTAGTGTTTATGAGGTACAAGCTGGAGATACCCTCAGCGAAATTGCAGAAGCCAACAATACCAGTGTAGCTAATATTATGGAATTAAATCCTGAAATTATTGACCCCAATACAATACACACTGCAGACCATCTATTAATACCTGAAAATGACAATATCTCTAACCCATATGCAGGAGGAGTTGGTCTAGGGGGCAATATTGATGCCCTTGGGGATTCAAATCAACCTATTATTTCTGATGATTCAATGGTTGAGGGAACACTTGATGCAAATTATGATGAGGTAGACTGGGCTTCTTTTAGTGATGATACTGCAAGTATAGAAAATTCTTCTGCCTATGACGAGGCATTTTCTCAAACTGATTTTGACAGTATTGAAACTCCGGAAAGCTATATCGACTTATCTTCTAATGATTTTGACAATACAGACGTAAGCTCTGATTTTATTTAAAAAAACCTTTATGATAAAAATTTCAAGTCAGGAATACATTTCCGAATTAGGTAAGAGGAATAATAATGAAGATAATTATGGTCTCAACAAGGGACTTAGTTTTGTAGTTTGTGATGGAGTCGGTGGAGCAGAAAAAGGCGAAATCGCTTCAGAAATAGTAGTACGTAGTTTTGTAACCGCATTCAAAGAAAATGAAACTGCAGATGCAAATGAAGTATTAAAAAATACTGAAGATAAATTAACAGCCTACATCAATGAAAATCCAGATGCATTGGGCATGGCAACTACTCTCACCTTTTCACAAGTAAGAGAAAATGGAATTTATATCGCTTGGGTTGGGGATAGTAGAATATATCAGTTTAGAAATGGCAACATTGTTTTTAAAACAACTGATCATAGTTGGGTAAACGAAGCTCTAAAATCCGGCATCATTAATGCCGCCGAGGCAGTTAATCATCCAAAATCTAATATTATCACAAGGGCCGTTCAAGGCAGTCATAAGCCGACCGTTGCCGATACTAGACTATTGACTGATGTCCAAAAAGGAGATTTATTTTTACATTGTTCTGATGGAGTGCTAGAAAGCTGGGATGATGATTCTTTAAAAGCTTTATTTTCTTCTACAAACGAGCCAAAAATTATAGTAGAATCAATAAACAATGAGTGTAGTAAAAATTCAAAAGATAATTATACTGCAATTGTTTATAAAATTGAAGATGCAGTAATTTTAAAAAGCCAGCCTCCTACCCAGCCAAAAACTACTTATGTTGATGCCATCCCTTTAGATAAAAATGAATTTATTGCTAAAAAAAATAATGCCAGTGTTAATGGTGTATTGAAAGTTAAAATATTTGGGATGCCTTTGATTGCGTGGTTAATTTTATTTATTCCTGCAGTTTTTTATTTCGCTATCATAAAAAATAAAAAAGAGGTATTAGATGCCTCAAAACCTGTATTAACTAAGAATAATCCAAATACCAAGCCAGAGTCAGAGCCTATTGAAAAAACACCAACAACTATTAAATTAGATAGCCTGAAAAAAGCTGGATGGTCAACATCCCGCCCATCTAAACCGAAAGAGTTGACCAAATTAGAAGCTGAATTAAACGATTTATCTGACGAATTAGAAAAACTCAAGATAAAAAAAGAGAGAAATAAAAAAGATACTATTGCAATAGATAATTGTAATGAAAAAATAAAAAATAATAAAAACCTGATTAAAAGTTGGCATTGTGACTCACAAAAAATAGAGAAGTTATATTACTATGACACAGCCTGGAAAAAACAATAAATTAAAAATTAAATCATGAAAAATCTTTTAATCACAATTTGTGTTTCATTTCTACTTTTATCTTGTAAAAATGACAAGTCATTAAGTAAAAAAATCCCTGGTTGGTACAGTTTTGAGCAAAAAATTGATAACGTTACAATTTCAGGAAAATTAACGTATTACAAAAATGGTGCACTAAAACAAACTGCAATCATAAAAGGAAATGTTGATCAAAATTTAGGCAAAAGTGAAATTACGCTTTCTTCAACGGGCACTTGGAAGGTCGAAAATGGCTACCTTAAAGCAGATATTGTTGAAATTAAAACAATAACTCAATCAATTAGTGATGCATTATTAGCAAAATACAAAAAGGAGGCACAATCTTCACTAGGGGATAAAATTATTGATGTAAATATTAAAGAATTAAAAGTTAAAACATCAAAAGGAGATACGATTATTTATAAAAGACTCCAACAATGATTCAACATCCAAATTATACTGTTAAAAATCTAATTGGTCAAGGTGGTATGGCTACAGTATACCTTGCCAATCATAATACGCTAAACAAACCAGTAGCTATTAAATTACTAAACAAAGAGTTCATACACAACGAAAATGTGCGTAAAAGATTTCTAGCAGAAGCAAGAAATCTTTTTAGCTTGAATCATCCCAATATCATCAAAGTAACTGATCTGATTGACGATGGTGATACTGTGGCTTTTGTTATGGAGTACATGGAAGGACAAACACTGAAAGATTATCTGGATACTAAAAGCAAACTCACCGACGAAGAAATTAAAAAGCTCTTTGTTCAAATGTTGGATGCTGTTGGTTATGTACATGACCAAGGCCTAATACACAGGGATATAAAGCCAAGTAATTTTATGATAACCAGTAAGGGTTTGATTAAATTACTCGACTTTGGTATTGCAAAAAACACGGATACTACTTCTTCTGATTATACTCAAACTGGCACTACCCAAAATATGGGTACACCAATGTATATGAGTCCAGAGCAAATAAAGAGTACTAAAGATGTAACGGCGCAAACTGATATTTATAGTTTGGGGGTAGTCTTGTGGCAAATGGTTACTGGCAAAAAGCCATATGACACCATTACCCTATCAACTTTTGAATTACAAACCAAGATAGTAACAGAGAATTTGGCATCAACCAATAGCCTATTTGATGGGATAATAACAAAGGCAACGGCAAAAAATATAGAAGATCGAATCAGCAGTTGTGAAAAGTTGAAAAATCAATTACTTCAACCCAACTTGAACAATTTTGAATCTACAATATTAAATGAAGATAAAGTTTCTGAATTTACTGTTTTTCATGAAGAAGAAAAAGAAAAAAACTTTATGGAAAATGAAATCATTACACCTTTAAAAGATATTGCTGATACGGAAACTATTGTAAAGAAAAAAAAATCAAACAATCTCCCTTTATTAATATTATTCATATTAGTTAGTATAGTCATAATTGGGTTATTGAGATATAATATTGAGAAAAATCAATCTGGGATTTATGATGATTCTTACCCCAATAATTCAAGCGCTTCCGAATTAACTGAAGAAAGCAATAATATACTTGCAGACGATGATAAAAAATTACAAGATTATTTTAAGATGTATGATATCAAAGTTTCAAAAACTCCACTTGGTGCTTATGTAGAAATGATCCAACCAGGTACAGGTCCTATAATTGATACTTCAGTAGTTGTGAAAGTTGATTACACAGGTCGAACTTTAGATGGTAAAATGTTTGATAGCAACACATATCCATCAAAAGGACATGTTGAACCGTTTTATGTAAATATGACAAACGATATGTCATTATTAGGAAGTCAGGTTATCGAAGGTTGGACAGATTGTTTGAAAATGCTTAACAAAGGAGCTAAGGCGAGATTCTATATTCCTTCTTCATTAGGTTATGGCAAACAAAAAATTGGAGAAGACATTCCAGCCAATTCAATTCTTGTTTTTGAAATCGAAGTTTTAGATATCTTAAACAGAACACAAGCTAAAATAGAGGATAGTATTAAAAAATGAGCACTTCAATAAACGCTATTGATAGCAAATCTTAATACAAAGTGGGTACTGTTCTTGTGTCAATTTGAAACAGCCGAGTCAATTAATAATTTAACCCAATACTTTTCATATGAAAATTTTTAAAGTACAAATTCTTTTATTTCTTTTTTTATTTTTTAATTCTTCTTCAATTTTTTCCCAATGCATTAACGGTGATTGCATCAATGGTTTTGGCGAAAAAAAATATCCAGACAGTGGTCGTTTTGTTGGAAACTTTGAAAAAGGAACAAAAAAAAGTGGCACCTATTATTATCCAAATGGCGATGTATATAAGGGAGGTTTTGAGAAAAATCAACGAAGCGGTATAGCTGTTTACACTCACAGCAATGGAGAGATATTTACAGGCTCATTTGCAAATGACAAGAAAGCATATGGCAAATATGTTTTTTTAAATGGTGATATCTACACAGGAACATTCGAGAATAGTCTACCTGACGGTTACGGAACAATCGTATCTACCAATGGAAAAAAATGGGAAGGTAATTGGGAAAAAGGGAAAAGAATATGGGGTGGGAATGTTAGTGCAAATACAGATTCGGTTGTTGTTGATTCTATTATAAATGATACCCAATCTTCTAAATCTTTTCAAAACGAAAAATCCGTTAATCCAAGAATTTTTGCAGTTGTAGTTGGAATCGCTGATTACGACGGAAGCGACCATGATTTAAAATACAGCGATAATGATGCACGTCTATTTTACAACCATCTACTAAGTGCACTGCCTGCTGAAATGTCAAGGGGAAAATCATTACTATTGCTTAATAGTAATGCTACTCGTGCTAATATCATAAGCGCAATGAATCAGGTTTTTTCGAAATCTACTGAAAATGATTTCATTATTTTTTACTTTTCTGGACACGGTAGTCCCGGAAATTTTTGTCCAACTGATGCATCCTATCAACAACTCTTAAGTCACGATATTGTGAAAGCACAATTTAAAAATGCAAAAGCGCGTTATCGACTATGTGTAGCAGATGCTTGTTTTTCAGGAAGTATTGGTGCTCAATCACAAAACAGCAGCGTGTCAAGTTCAACACAACAACTTCGTGATGCTCGAATTGCTGTAATCATGTCATCCAAACCCAATCAAACCTCAATAGAAACAGGTTCATTGAATCAAGGAATATTTAGTTACTACTTCATCAATGGATTAAAAGGAGCGGCAGATTTAAATCATGATAGTTATGTTACAATGGGTGAATTGTTTTTATACACTAAAAATGCCACCACACAAAAAAGTAATGGAGATCAAGTGCCTGTAATCTATGGTAAAAATTTAGATCGTATACCCTTAACTAGAATTAAAAAATAAAAAATCATACTTCTCTAAAAAGGATAAGGAGAATAATAATTTGATTAATTTCCATTGAAAGATTAATAACAAGACGTCATTTATGAAATTTTAATCTTTGTCGTTCTTCATGCTTTTGCAAACTTATAAAGAAAAAATATGGAAGGTTCGTTAATTGGCAAATACAAAATTTTGCGTCTTATTGGAGAAGGCGGAATGGCTTCTGTTTATGAAGCAGAACATGAAATGCTTGGAACGAAAGTGGCTATTAAAGTGCTTAGCCCGATTTTATCGGCTAACACGCAAATAAAAGAGCGGTTCAGAAATGAGGCCAGGCTAATGGCATCATTAGACCATCCTAATATCACTAAAGTAATAGACTTCGATGAGCAAACAAAACAATTATCTATTGTTATGGAATTTCTCAATGGAGAGGATTTGAATCAAAAAATTAAAAGAAACGGAGCACTTAATGAAAAGGAAATAACAGATATTTTTTCTCAAACTTTATCTGCATTTCAATATGCTCATGAAAAAGGAATTGTTCATCGTGATATTAAGCCTTCAAATATTTTCATTCTACCAAATGGTCAGGTAAAAATTCTTGATTTCGGAATTGCAAAATTATTTGGGCAAGGAAATGAAATGACGCAAACGGGCACTCAAATGGGAACACCTATTTACATGAGTCCGGAGCAAGTGAAAGCAGACAAATCAATAGACCACCGAAGTGATATTTACTCATTAGGTATCACAATGTTCTATGCAATCAATGGAAAACCTCCTTATAATTCTGACACTGATTCCCAATTTGACATTTTTACAAAAATTGTATACGAAGCACTACCTGAATTCTCGGTTCAAAGTAAATTTGAAAATATTGTTTTAAAAGCATGTCAAAAAAATAGAGAGGAAAGATTTCATGATGTTAAAGAATTTTTAAATAGCATACATAACTTGGATTTTTCTAATTCTGCAAAAGTATTTGATTACGATAAAACCATTAAAAGTGAAACAATAAAGCCGAAGGCACAAAAATTAAAAGTGCACAAAAGAAAATCATTTTTAATTTACTCAACTCTTGTTCTGGTTGGAATTATACTATCTGTATTTTTTTATTTTAGCACCCACCCCTTAACTCAAATAAATACAATTAAGGGCTTACCTGAAGCAATTAATAATCTAGAATATTCGCCAGATGGAAAAACAATTGTTGCCGGCAGCGGTGAATTTTCATTGATGATGGATAATGAACCTCCATGTTTGATTAATTTATGGGATGTTGATAAAGGTGAAATAGTAAAAAGATTAAATTACGATAATTCGGTAACAGGCGGATTAGAGAGTCTATCATTTAATAAATCTGGAACGAAAATACTTTTTGCCTCAACCAGTTGTATAAAAATTGAGTCTATAAGTCTTAGCGAATCGACTTCTTACACACTAAAAGCCGATACCAATGATTTTTTTCAAGGTGCAGTATTTTTAAATAATGACGATCAAGTGCTCTATATTCCTGATTATGGAAATAAAATTAATTATTGGGATGCGAAAACAGGGATGAAGTATGAATACTTAGTTACAAATTTTGAGCAAATTGACAAATTATATGTTTCTCCTGATGGCAACAAATTGATATTACTTGGACATAAAAGAGGTCAAGATGATGGCTTCTTTATCACTACTTATAATTTAGAAAGTAAAGCTGAAATCAAAAGCTTAAAAATTGATTTTACACGTCTAATTAAATTCAATAAAAGCGGCAATATGATTGCATTCCCACAAGACAATGGCAGCATAGAAATACGTGATTTAGAAACGTTAGAAGTTATTAAGAAATTTAAAGGTCATTTCAAAACACCAAGTGATCTTTCTTTTAGCCATGATGACAAATACCTTGCAAGTTGCTCTTCCGATCAAATGATTAAAGTATTTGATTTGGATTCTGGTGAAGAAAAAATAAGTTTGATTAATGAACATAAGGGAAATGTGAATGCAATATCTTTTAATCCAGAATCAAATAATTTTGCGACTGCAGGTGATGATAAAACTATAAAAATCTGGAGTGTCAGATAGGTTTGACTGCACGCGAACCGTTATTAGACATTTTAAAGAACAATCATTTTAAAAATCAGACATGATAAATACAACCATCGGAAAATACAAAATCACCAGACTAATCGGAGAAGGTGGAATGGCTTCAGTTTATGAGGCTGAACACGAATTACTTGGCACTAAAGTAGCTATTAAGGTGCTAAATCCCATTTTATCTGCCAATACACAAATAAGGGAACGCTTTAAAAATGAAGCAAAAGTAATGGCTTCATTAAATCATCCTAACATTACCCGTGTTATTGATTTTGATGAGCAACCACAACACCTCAGTATTGTAATGGAATATCTGGAGGGTGAAGACCTCAGCCAGAAAATAAAGAAAAATGGTGCCTTGAGCGATAAGCAAATTATTGAGGTTTTTACTCAAACACTTTCAGCTTTTCAATATGCACACGATAAAGGTATTGTGCACCGAGACATCAAACCATCTAATATTTTCATTTTACCAGATGGGCAGGTTAAAATATTGGATTTTGGCATTGCCAAATTATTTGGGCAAAGCAATGAAATGACCCAAACCGGAACGCAAATGGGCACTCCTACCTATATGAGCCCCGAACAAGTTAAGGCCGACAAAACTATTGATAACCGGAGCGATATATATTCTCTGGGTGTAACATTGTATTGTACAGTAAATGGTAAAACACCTTACAATTCAGCTACCGAATCGCAGTTCGATATTTTTAATAAAATAGTTTATGAGCCACTACCCGAAATAATCGGCAACAGCAAATTCAATAATATCATTAATAAAGCTTGTGCTAAAAACAGGGAAGAACGCTTTCAAAATTGCAATGCCTGGTTAAGCGAAATGAACAATCCTTCCTCAGTTCATTTATCTACACCCAATTCAGAAGATAAAACAGTTATTGCTAACAAAGTAAATGATGATGCCACAAAGTTAGAACAACCAATTAAAAACAATGCAAACTCAAGTACACAAGAAACAAATGAACAAACGAGTATAGATAATATAAAACAAGAAACTGAAAATAAATTAAATCCATCAAGTAATACTCATAGCAATTTACCACAGGAAAAAAAGAGCAAAACAGGATTAATAATTGGAATTGTAACCAGTGTTGTTTTATTAGTTGCTTTTATTGCATTAAAAAGGACAGGCGAAGAGAAACTTATAGGTTTAAATGATAAAACAGAGTCTTTAGGTATGTTTGACTACTATGGCACTGTAAGCAATGGTTTACCTGATGGTAAAGGAAAAGCAACATACTACAATGGTGCAAAATATGAAGGAGAATATAAAAATGGTTTAAGAGAAGGTCATGGAATATGGACATTTGCAGATAGTTCTATCTATGAAGGAGAATTTAAAAATAATTCATTTGATGGGCATGGAAAATGGACATTCGCATCTGGTGATATTTATGAAGGAGAATTTAAAAATAATTATTTTAATGGTCATTTTAAAATAACACAAAAAAATGGAGAGATTAAAGAAGCTAATTTTATAAGTGGTTATCCTTTGATTGAAATTGGAAATCAAGGATGGATGGAAAATAATCTTGATGTTACTACCTATAGAAATGGTGACCCAATTCCACAGGTTAAAGATCCAACTGAATGGGCGAAATTAACAACTGGTGCATGGTGTTTTTATAATAACGACCCTGCCAATGGAGCTATTTATGGAAAATTATATAACTGGTATGCTGTAAATGATCCTCGAGGATTAGCGCCAATAGGCTGGCATGTGCCTAGCGATGGAGAATGGGATACTCTAACAATTTTTCTTGGAGGAGCAGATGTTGCAGGTGACAAGCTGAAAGCGGTTTCAAGTTTGTGGCAGAGTACAGGTAATGCAACGAATAGCAGCAGTTTTGCCGGCCTCCCCGGTGGCGATCGTTTCTACGATGGATCATTTTACAATGTTGGGTTCAACAGCTACTGGTGGAGTGCGACTGAGTATGATACGACAGACGCATGGTACCGCTGCCTTTTCTATAACAATAGTAACTTAGGCTTTTACGGCATCAGTAAGACAGGCGGTTTATCCGTTCGTTGCGTCAGGGATTGGGATTGACAATTTGTACATTTGTCTATTTCGAAGCCAAATTTCAAAAATACTATGAAGCGACAGTGCTATTCCAAAATTTACATAGGCTGTATTTTTATAGTAAGATTCACCAAACTCTTTAATCAACCAGCTTTTTCCTATCTACTTAGAGCCACGGATAAAAGTCATTGAAGCAAAGAGCAAAATCGGTTTTCGTCAGAAAAGAACGATAAAAATCGTTTTCGGACGATTTTTTCTGCTCAAAAACGAGAAAAATCGATTTTCTACGACTTAGAACGATTTTCTACTTTTTCTAGAAATCGAAATACATTGGCAAAAAAAATCCGGGTAGATTACCCGGATAAAAAATTGATTTCTTAAGCTTTTTCTTCTACCTTTTTTTCTTGATCAGAACCTTTAATTATGTAACTTTTAATTACAATTGCCTGCTTGGAAATTTCTTGGTTTAGTTGTTTTATCGAATTAGCATATGAATCCATCTCCAGTTTCAAGGATAGATTAATATCACTCAACTTATTGTTTTCTTTCCTAACAGCATTATTTTTTCTATGCCAGTAAAAGGCTGCACCAATTCCTACAACGGCTGCTGCACCAAAATACAATGCCAGATTCTTATTTCGATTGCTACGACTGAGTTGTTGTAAAATTCTCATTAATTCAAAATTATCCATGTTTATATATTTTGTGTGTTGAGTAAATAGGATTAGATACTATTGTGTATTTTAGAAAATCAGATTCTAAAGTACCATTCCGAGATATTTTGTATTTCAAGGACGAAGTCAGTATAACATCATATGCATTTAGATCTGCGGTGCTTACAATATTTCCTTTTTTGGAAACCATCGATTCAATCCTTTCGTCAACCGTTTTATGCTCCTTTATAATTTCCCTGTGAACCTCTAATTCTGGTTGATCAAGCAGGCGATTGTAAATCCCTTTACAGTCTTGAATCAACTTACCATCTTCATTCCTGACCTCTTTACAATACGTTCGTTTTTTTGAATAATGGTCAGGAAGTGGCTCACCGCAGTTAAGACATTCTCGTTTGAGTTTATAAGTCCAGTTTCCGGGAGGCTGGCTTTTTTCTGTTTTTGTTTTTGTTTTTGTTTTTGTTTCTTTAGCCATGAATTAAAATTTAAATGATGAATAAATTTAGTTACTTTTATTAAATGTGTTTATTTTTACCATTTTAATAATTAAAGTATGTTTTTTAGACAAATTTAATGTAAATTTACAAAATGAATAAAAATAAAATTTCTGATGAACAGCTGATATCTCTTGCAGAATTTCATGAATTTATGTTTTCAGCGATTGTTCCTATAAAAGATATCAATGATCACAAGGGCGAGCCAATCAGTATTTTATTACCCTATTGGAGAAGACATGGCCTCCTGCCCTTTTTTCAAAAGGGGAAATGGAGTATAGAAATAAGCTTTGCGCAATTGATGTGGCTGCGTGTATTAGATACTTTAAGAGAATTTGGAGTTTCAGTCAAACCAATGGAGCAAATTTGTGAGTATTTCTTCAAGGATGCTTATGATGACGATCTGCCCAAAAAAAACATATTGACTTTCATAAAATCATTGGAATCTAAAATTTCAATCGGTACGTCTTCCGAAGAAGATGAACAGCTTTTGGCAGAATATAATAGAATGCTTTCTGATGAATTACTTCTTTATGGTTTAAAGTTCGATATTAATTATTTCACAAAGCTGATTACCGATTGTATTGAGAAGGAAGAAGATGCTGGTTTCCTTGTTTTCAGCAACGGAGAGGTGGTAGAATATTTGGGAGATAAATATTTTTCTCACAGAACAAAAAATTTCGACTTGACAAAACCCTATATAAAATTGTCTGTGAGATTTTTTCTGAATGAATTTATTCAAAGCAATGACCTTCAAAAAATATTTGTTCCAACAATTTTAAATGCGAATGAAAAAGAGGTATTAAAAGCGCTTCGAAAAAAGAACACAAGCATTACTATAAAAAAACGTGAAGGAGAAATCGTGAATATTGTTTCAACCGATGAAGGCACGATTTCTGACGCCAGAGCAAAAGAAATCAGAGAAATTCTCGGCCTGCGTAATTACGAGGAAATCACAATCAGTACCCGTGACGACAAAACCCTGACTTTCAAAAAAACAAAGAAAAAATAATCGACTCCGATTACCTCGGCTCAATGGTAGCACCACTGGTTCATTCCGCTTAACCGGCTGAGCCAAATTTTCGGTGAACAATGAATTTTAAAAACAACGCAGATGTAAAAAACAACAACTTAAAATTAACCAACGAAGAAATAAACAGCGTAGATGGATTTGCTAATCTTTCTAATCAGGAAACTGAAGCATTAGCCGATTTCATTTACAACATTTCAATCATTCTCTACAAAACAAACGACAATGAAAAATCTTGATTATTTTAAAAAATATGTTCCGACAAAAGAATCAGCTACAATTTTCAATCCGGATGTATGGTCCTACACCAGAGTAAGCTCCAAAGAACAATTCGACAACAACTCCAGTATCACGAGACAACAAGAGGCTAATCTCGATTGTGCAGTCAAGAATAACTTTCGGATAGTTGAACATTTTGGCGGAACTTATGAAAGTGCAAAATCAGATTTCACACGTAAGGAATTTAAACGGCTCATTGATAAAGTAAAAGCCAGCCGAAAGAAACCGTATGCAATTCTTGTTTATAAGATGAGTCGGTTTTCTCGCTCCGGTGGAAATGCCATTGGATTTGTGAGTTACCTTGTTGATGAATTAAAAGTTCATTTGTATGAAGTTTGCTCTGGATTAAATACAACAACAGATAGAGGAAAAGCTGCCATTTGGGATAGTTTGTTCAGTGCTTTCAAAGAAAACTTAGAAAGAAAGGAAATTATCATTCCCAACATGGCTGCATACATAAAAGCCGGAAATTGGTTTGCCAGAGCACCGAGAGGATACGATCATTTTGGACCAAAGGTTCGCAATATCAAATTTCATAGTCCCGTTCAAAAGATTGTAATCAATGAGGAAGGTATCATCCTCCGTGAAGCCTGGGGCTGGAAACTAAGTGGCTTATATAGCGATGTCCAAATTGCAGAAAAATTGGCCACAAGAGGACTTATGATTCACCACAAGCGATTGAGTGAGCTATGGAGAAAACCTTTCTATTGTGGAATCAGTATCAACAGATTGGTTGATGGACCGACCATTGGCAATTGGGAACCTATTGTTTCTCAGAGCGATTTTATTAAAGTGCAAGAACTGCTTGAAAAAAATCCTTCGGGCTACCAACAAAAAAAAGATGTGGATGAAAGACCGCTTACCAGATTATTGCGTTGCAATGATTGCAATCGCTATATGGTTGGATACAAAAACAATCAAAAAGGATTACATTATTACAGATGCTTAAAATGCTCCGGTGTGAGTTTGAATGCACATTGTACACCAAAGGCCAAGAAGAAAAGTGCTGAAGCCATTTTTTTAGAACTACTTGAAAAGTATCAAATCCCTAAAAAGTATGTGCCGCTGATTGAGATGCAACTCACCAAATTATTTGAGCATTATAATGAAAAAGATAATTGCTCCGACGAACATTTGGAAAAGCAACACAGCACGCTTCAAAAGGAACTGAAAGAATTAAAAATTCGTTTTGGAATGGGTAAAATAGACAAAGAAACCTATGAACTTACATTCGAACATCTCAACGAACAAATCCATAAAATCAGCAAAGAACTGAACAATGGAAAAGTGAAAATATCTAACCTCGAATCTTTATTAAAAAATGCTTTGAAAAAACTTGAAAACCTCAATAAAATATGGGTTTCCGGCGAACTGGAAGTTAAAAGAGCCTTTCAAAAAACACTATTTCCGGATGGAATTTTCTACGATGCTAAAAACAACCAATATCTAACCAAAAATATCAATCAATTCGTGGAGTTAGTTTCTTGTTTGTCAAGTAGTTGTGAGGACATAAAAAAAGAGGATTCTCAAAAAATGCTTGAAAAATCCTCTTTAGTACTCGGGAACGGAATCGAACCGTCACTCGCATTACTGCGAACAGGATTTTAAGTCCTGCGTGTCTACCAGTTCCACCACCCGAGTGGCACAATTACTTAAAACCAAAAATGATGATAA
>Ga0114959_10002874_pt1 | contig 13835 bp, 12 predicted proteins | sample C_130625_EF_Meta_FD_87317 | JGI IMG/M metagenome (GOLD analysis project Ga0114959, IMG submission 87317) | Freshwater microbial communities from Lake Croche, Canada to study carbon cycling - C_130625_EF_MetaG | ecosystem: Environmental > Aquatic > Freshwater > Lake | place: Lake Croche, Canada...
CGCGACTTGTCGCCGAGCCATTCCTCGTTCACGTCCTCGTTCAGACGCGGCAGGATGCGCAGCACCTCGGTGCCGCGCGTGTCGATGCGGATCGCCGAGCCGACCGCGTCCAGCACGTCAATGCTGTCGGTCTTTTTCAGCTCCCAAGGCCGCGCCACGAAGGCGTAAGGCTTGGAGGTCAACGCACCGACCGGGCAGATATCGACCAGATTGCCGGACAGTTCCGAGCTCAGCGCCTTCTGCACATAAGTGCCGACCTCCATGGTCTCGCCGCGCGCGGTGGCGCCCATCTCCGGCACACCGGCGATCTCGGTGGAGAAGCGGATGCAGCGCGTGCAATGGATGCAGCGCGTCATCACCGTCTTGACCAGCGGGCCGAGATCCTTGTTGACCACGGCGCGCTTGGCCTCGTCATAGCGCGACTGATCGCCGCCATAGCCGACCGCCTGGTCCTGCAGATCGCATTCGCCGCCCTGATCGCAGATCGGGCAATCGAGCGGATGGTTGATCAGCAGGAACTCCATCACGCCGCGGCGCGCCGCGCGCACCATCGGCGTGTCGGTGTGCACCACCATGCCGTCATTCACCGGATAGGCGCAGGAGGCGAAGGGCTTGGGCGGCGCCTTTTCGATCTCAACCAGACACATGCGGCAATTGCCGGCAACCGACAGCCGCTCATGGTAGCAGAAGCGCGGCACTTCCTTGCCGGCGGCTTCGCAGGCCTGGAGCACGTTGGAGCCGTTGGGAACCTCGACCTCGATCCCGTCGACTGTGACCTTTGCCATCACTCGGCCTTTCGGTAGGCGGCCAGCGCATCCTCGACCAGCACACCGTCGATGCGCAGGCCATGGATGTTGCAGCCGTCGATGCTGATGCCAGACAGATTGACCTTGGAGAAGCGTGAGCCGGACAGATTGGCGTCCTCGATCACCACGCCGCTCATCAGCAGGTCGTTGAAATGCGCACCGGCCAAGGTGACCTGGTGCAGCTTGAGCCCCGCCAGATTGGCGTTGTGGATCGTCGTGCCCGCCAAGTTGACGTCGTCAAACGTCGAGCCGGCCAGATCGCAGACCGATACATCCAGCGGGTGTTTTGCCTGATGCAGCTTCATCAGTCCGCCGCCATCTTCTGGGATTTGGATGCCTTGTACGCCGCGATGCGCTCTTCCATCATGGGTCGGAAATTCTTGATCAGCCCCTGGATCGGCCAGGCCGCCGCATCGCCCAGCGCGCAGATGGTGTGGCCTTCGATCTGGCGCGTCACCTTCTCCAGCACGTCGATCTCGGCGATCTCGGCGCGACCGGTCACCATCCGGTCCATCACCCGCTTCATCCAGCCAGTGCCCTCACGGCAGGGCGTGCACTGGCCGCAGCTCTCATGCTTGTAGAAATGCGACAGCCGGGCGATCGCCTTGATCGGGTCGGTGCTCTTGTCCATCACGATGACGCCGGCGGTGCCGAGGCCGGACTTCACTTCGCGCAGACTGTCGAAATCCATCAGGATCGTGTCGCAGGTGGCTTTCGGCAGCAGCGGCACCGAGGAGCCGCCGGGGATGATCGCCAGCAGATTGTCCCATCCGCCGCGCACACCACCGGCATATTTCTCGATGAGTTCCTTCAACGGAATGCCAAGCTCTTCCTCGACATTGCAGGGCTTGTTCACATGGCCGCTGATGCAGAAGATCTTGGTGCCGGCATTCTTCGGCCGCCCGAGCGCTGAGAACCAGGCCGCCCCGCGCCGCAAAATGGTCGGCGCCACCGCGATGGTCTCGACATTGTTGACCGTGGTCGGGCAGCCATACAACCCCACCGCCGCCGGGAACGGCGGCTTGAGGCGCGGCATGCCCTTCTTGCCTTCAAGGCTCTCGATCAGCGCCGTCTCTTCGCCGCAGATATAGGCACCGGCGCCGCGATGCACGTAGAGATCGAAATCAAAGCCTGAGCCGCAGGCGTTCTTGCCGATCAGCCCCGCCGCATAGGCCTCATCCACGGCGCGCTGCAACGCCACGGCCTCGTTGTAATATTCGCCGCGCACATAGATATAACAGGTCTGCGCGCCCATGGCGAAGGAGGCGATCAGGCAGCCCTCGACCAGCTTATGCGGGTCATGGCGCAGAATATCGCGATCCTTGCAGGTGCCGGGCTCAGACTCGTCAGCATTGACCACAAGGTAATGCGGCCGCTCGCCCACCACCTTCGGCATGAAGGACCATTTCATGCCGGTCGGGAAGCCGGCGCCGCCGCGGCCGCGCAGACCGGAGGCCTTCATCTCCTCGATGATGGCGTCACGCCCGCGCGCCAGGATGGAGGCCGTGTTGTCCCAATCGCCGCGTGCCCGCGCGCCAGCGAGGAACGGGTCATGGATGCCGTACAGATTGGTAAAGATGCGGTCCTGATCGCTCAGCATGCTCTCACTCCGCCGGAATTGTCGTCAGCGTCATCGGGCCACCCTCGGGAGCGGAGGTCTGGCGGCCGATGGTCGAACCTGGTGTCGGCCGCTCGCCCCGCCGCAGCGCCTCGAGCAGCGCCTTGACCCGCTCTGCGTTCATATCCTCGTAGTAATCATCGTCCACCTGCAGGATCGGCGCGTTGACGCAGGCGCCGAGGCACTCGACCTCGGAGAGCGAGAACATGCCGTCATCGGAGGTCTCGCCATAGCCCTTGATGCCGGTGGCCTCGCGGCAGGCACGCGCCACCTCATCCGAGCCGCGCAGCCAGCACGGCGTGGTGCCGCACACCTGGAGATGGAAGCGGCCGATCTTCTTGGTGTTGTACATGAAGTAAAACGTCGCGACCTCATAGACGCGGATCGGCGCCATATCGAGCACGCGGGCGATCTCATCCATGGCCGGAACCGACACCCAGGCCGAGCCGGTGGTGCGGCCCATCTGGCGCTGGGCGATATCGAGCAGCGGCATCACCGCGCTGGCCTGCTTGCCGGCTGGGTATTTGGCGATCGCCGCATCGACCAGGGTCTGGCTTTCGCTGTCGAAGGTGAAAGTCTCGCTCACCGGTCGATCTCCCCGAACACGATATCCAGCGATCCGATGATCGCCACCGCATCGGCCAGCATGTGGCGCTTGCTCATCACTTCCATCGCCTGGAGATGGGCAAACCCGGTCGCGCGGATCTTGCAGCGATAAGGGCGGTTGCTGCCATCGGCCACCAGATACACGCCGAACTCGCCCTTGGGCGCCTCAACGGCGGTGTAGGTGGCGCCGGCCGGCACGTGATAGCCCTCGGTGTAGAGCTTGAAGTGATGGATCAGCGCCTCCATCGAGCGCTTCATCTCGGCGCGCGACGGCGGGGCGATCTTGTGATCCGACACCTTGACCGGCCCGGGCTTCATCTGCGCCAGGCATTGCCGGATCATCGACACGCTCTCGCGCATCTCGGCGATGCGCATCAGATAGCGGTCATAGCAATCGCCGTTGCGGCCCACCGCGATGCGGAAATCGAGCTGGTCATACATCTCGTAAGGCTGCGACTTGCGCAAATCCCACGGCACGCCCGAGGCGCGCAGGCACGGCCCGGTGAAGCCCCAGGCCAAGGCGAGATCGGCATCGACGATGCCGATATCCACGGTGCGCTGCTTCCAGATGCGGTTGTTGGTGAGCAGCGTCTCGAGATCATCGATGAATTTCGGGAAGGTCTCGGCCCATTTGCCGATCTTTTCCTCAAGCCCGGCCGGCAGGTCCTTGGAGACGCCACCGGGGCGGAAGTAGTTCGCATGCAGCCGCGCGCCGGAGGCCGCCTCATGGAACTCCATCAGCGTCTCGCGCTCCTCGAAGCCCCAGAGGCTCGGCGTGATGGCGCCCACATCGAGCGCATAGGTCGTCACGTTGAGCAGATGGTTGAGAACGCGGGTGATCTCGCTGAACAGCGTGCGGATCCATTTGGCGCGCAGCGGCGCCTCGATGCCCAGCAGCTTTTCGGTGGCCAGCGCAAAGGCGTGCTCCTGGCACATCGGGCTGACGTAATCGAGACGGTCGAAATACGGCACCGCCTGGATATAGCTCTTATATTCGATCAGCTTCTCGGTGCCGCGATGCAGCAGACCGATATGCGGATCGGCGCGCTCCACCACCTCGCCATCCATTTCCAGGATGAGGCGCAGCACACCATGCGCCGCGGGGTGCTGCGGGCCGAAATTGATCGAATGGCTGTCGATCTCCACCGTCTGGGTGGTTTTTTCGGGCATATCATTCATGACCGGTGGGCCTTCTCATCGCCCGGAAGCGTCGTCATCGCCTCCCAGGGGGAGACGAAATCGAAATTGCGGAAATCCTGGGTGAGCTTCACCTTCTCATAGACGACCTGCTTGCGCTCCTCGTCATAGCGCACCTCGACATAGCCGGTCAGCGGGAAGTCCTTGCGCAGCGGATGCCCCTCAAACCCGTAATCGGTGAGGATGCGGCGCAGATCGGGCTGACCCGAGAACGCAATGCCGAACATGTCCCACGCCTCGCGCTCCCACCAGGTGGCCACCGGCCAGACGCTGTGGATGCTCGGCACCGGAGTCGTCTCATCGGTGCGGATGACGATGCGAACCCGCTGGTTGAGGGTGACGGAGAGCAGGTTGTAGACCACCTCGAAGCGATCCGCCCGCGCCGGCCAGTCAAGCCCCGCCAGGTCCATCATTTGCTCGAAGCGAAGGGCCGGATGGTCGCGAAGCGTGGTGCACAACGCCACGATCTGGTCGCGCTCGGCATCGGCCACCAACTCGCCATGTTCGAGGCGGGTGGCGGTAACGCCGGGAAGGGTGGCGATCAGCTCCGCCACCGTGAGGGTTTCAGACTCAGCCACGAAGGATCGTCCCCGTTCGGCGAATTTTCTTCTGGAGCTGCATGATGCCATAGACCAGCGCCTCGGCGGTCGGCGGGCAGCCCGGCACGTAGATATCCACCGGCACCACACGGTCACAGCCGCGCACCACCGAGTAGGAATAATGGTAATAGCCGCCGCCATTGGCGCAGCTGCCCATCGAGATCACCCAGCGCGGCTCGGGCATCTGGTCATAGACCTTGCGCAAGGCCGGGGCCATCTTGTTGGTGAGCGTGCCGGCGACGATCATCACATCGCTCTGCCGTGGCGAGGCGCGCGGGATGATACCGAGCCGGTCGAGATCATAACGCGGCATATAGGCGTGGATCATCTCCACCGCGCAGCAGGCCAGACCGAAGGTCATCGGCCAGAGGCTGCCGGTGCGCGCCCAGTTCACCAGCTTGTCGATATTGGCGACGACGAAGCCCTTGTCGGCGATCTCGCCGGTGACGGCCTCGATCACCGCATCCTGCGCCGGACCCGCCGGCAGCGCCTGCTGGTTCCAGGCCATGTTTGCGTTCTGCACCGCGGTCACTCCCACTCCAGCGCGCCCTTGTTCCACTCGTAGATGAAGCCCACCGTCAGCACGCCCAGGAACGCCATCATCGACCAGAAGCCAAACGCGCCGATCTCACGCAGGCTGACCGCCCACGGGAACAGGAACGCCACCTCAAGGTCGAAAATGATGAACAGGATGGCGACGAGGTAGAAGCGCACGTCAAACCGCCGGCGCGCATCGTCAAATGCCTCAAAGCCGCATTCATAGGCCGAGAGCTTCTCGGCATAGGGCTTCTGGCGCGCCACGATCAGCGAGCCCACCACCATGGCGGTGGCGATCAACCCGGCAATGCCGAGGAAAACCAGGATCGGGAAGTAGTTCGCCAGAACCGGAGCCATCGCCTTTTCCTTTATACCGCACCGCAGCGCGGCCGGACCATACGCCCAAGGCGCGGGCGTTTCCAGACCAGGGATCCGGTCAATCGCACTGAACGTTGAGGATTGTCATGTAAGGAGAATTCCTGCCGCTGGCGCGAGTGACGGGGCTCGAACCCGCGACCTCCGGCGTGACAGGCCGGCGCTCTAACCAACTGAGCTACACCCGCAAGCGGCAGGGCGCTCGATCTACGACCCTGTGGACGGCTCGTCAAGCGACCTGGGTAAAAAAAATTGAATGGGCGGTGACGGGATCGAACCGCCGGCCAACTCGGTGTAAACGAGCCGCTCTACCTCTGAGCTAACCGCCCCTGGTGTGGGAAGAAGGGCCAGGGGCGCTGCCCCCGGACCCGGCGCCACGTGACCCGGTGCCACGTGACCCGGTGCCACGTGACCCATCACCCCAGGACCCGGCCAGATGGCCAAGCCCCCTGGAACCACATTCTTGACAGCGTCTCCGCCACTGACAGACACGACCGCCAATCTCAAGCTCTTTGTTATGCCGCGTGATTCACGCCCCAGGTTGATGAAACCTGCTGCGATCACGCTCCAGACTTCAGTTCACCGCGTCCTTCAGGGCCTTGCCAGGCTTGAAGCGCACAGAGGTTGATTCCGGGATATCGATCTCCGCACCGGTCTGCGGATTGCGGCCCTTGGAGGCCTTGCGGGTGGCGGTAGCGAAAGAGCCGAAGCCGACGAGGCGAACCTCTTCCTGGGCCTTCAGAGCGCTTTCAATCGCCGAGAACACCGCGTCCACGACCTCGCCGGCCTTGGCTTTCGGCAGCTCGGTCTTGTCCGCAACGGCTGCGATCAGGTCCATTTTATTCACGCTGAGTCTCCCGGTTGATGCATGTGTCGCTGATCAGGGGGAACGAATCGCTGATCAAGGCTGAGTGACCATAGAGGTGCGGTTTTGCGCCCGTCAACGAGAGCACCACGAAAGGCGCAGATTTCTGCGGATTCTCTCTTGGCAGTTTTACATCCACCGCCAAAAAACCCGCCAGATTGGCTCCGGCGGGGTCATTTTGCACGATTTTGCAGCAATTTTCAGTGTGGCAGCGAGGCCGCAGGCACGTCCACCACGGCGGCCGCGACCGGATCGGCCGGCTCCACCCACTCGATCGGCTCCGGCTTGCGGACCAGCGCCTGGCCGATCACCTCGTCCACATGGGCGACGGGGATGATCTTGAGATGCTTGCGCACATTGTCCGGTACCTCGGCGAGGTCCTTCTCGTTGTCCTTGGGGATGAACACCGTGGTGATGCCCGAGCGCAGGGCGGCCAGCAGCTTCTCCTTCAGGCCACCGATCGGCAGCACCCGGCCGCGCAGGGTGATCTCCCCGGTCATCGCCACGTCGCGTCGCACCGGAATGCCGGTGAGGATGGAGATGATCGAGGTTGCCATGGCGATCCCGGCCGACGGCCCGTCCTTCGGCGTGGCGCCCTCCGGCACATGGACATGGATGTCCCGCTTCTCGAACAACGTGGGCTTGATGCCGAAGGTGATCGAGCGGCTGCGGACATAGGAGAGCGCGGCCGAGACCGATTCCTGCATCACATCGCCAAGCTTGCCAGTGTGCTTGATGTTGCCCTTGCCGGGCAGCAGCACCGATTCGATCGTCAGAATCTCACCGCCCACCTCGGTCCAGGCCAGACCGGTGACGACACCGATCATGTCCTCGTCCTCAAGGTCGCCATAGCGGAACTTCTGCACGCCGGCGTATTTGGCGAGGTTCTTGCGGGTGATCGCCACCTTTGGCGACTTCTTGGTGACGATCTCCTTCACCGCCTTGCGCGCCAGATTGGCGATCTCGCGCTCCAGCGAGCGCACGCCGGCCTCGCGGGTGTAGTAGCGGATGAGGTCGCGCAGCGCGTCCTCGCTGATGGTCCACTCATCCGGCTTCAGGCTGTGCGCCTCGGTCTGCTTGGCGATCAGATGGCGCTTGGCGATCTCGACCTTCTCATCCTCGGTGTAGCCGGCGATGCGAATGATCTCCATGCGGTCCAGCAGCGGCTGGGGCATGCGCAGCGAGTTGGCGGTGGTGACGAACATCACATCCGACAGGTCGTAATCGACCTCGAGGTAATGATCGGCAAACGTCGCGTTCTGCTCCGGGTCCAGCACCTCAAGCAGGGCGGAGGACGGGTCGCCGCGCCAATCCGAGCCCAGCTTGTCGATCTCATCGAGCAGGAAGAGCGGGTTGGAGGTCTTGGCCTTCTTCATGCCCTGGATCACCTTGCCCGGCATGGAGCCGATATAGGTGCGGCGATGGCCACGGATCTCGGCCTCATCGCGCACGCCACCCAGCGACATGCGCACGAAGCTGCGCCCGGTGGCCTTGGCGATCGACTTGCCCAGCGAGGTCTTGCCAACGCCTGGCGGGCCGACGAGGCAGAGGATCGGGCCGCGCATCTTCTGGCTGCGGCTCTGCACGGCGAGATACTCGGTGATGCGCTCCTTCACCTTGTCCAGCCCGTAATGGTCGAGATCGAGCACCGACTCTGCTTCCACCACGTCGTTCTTCACCTTGCTGCGCTTCTTCCACGGGATCGACAGGATCCAGTCAAGATAGTTGCGCACCACCGTGGCCTCGGCCGACATCGGGCTCATCGTCTTGAGCTTTTTCAGCTCGGACATGGCCTTCTCGCGCGCCTCCTTGGACAGGCGGGTCTTCTTGATGCGGGCTTCGAGTTCGGCCGTCTCGTCCTTGCCCTCCTCGCCCTCGCCCAACTCCTTCTGGATCGCCTTGAGCTGCTCGTTGAGGTAGTATTCGCGCTGCGTTTTCTCCATCTGCCGCTTCACGCGGTTGCGGATGCGCTTCTCCACCTGGAGCACACCGATCTCAGACTCCATATGGCCGAATACCCGCTCCAGTCGGTCGCCCACCCGGGCGATCTCCAGAAGTTCCTGCTTCTCGGCGATCTTGAGCGCGAGATGGCTCGACACCGTGTCGGCGAGCTTGCTCGGCTCCTCGATCTGGTTGAGCGAGACCAGCACCTCAGGGGCGATCTTCTTGTTGAGCTTGATGTATTGCTCAAACTGCGTGACCACGGTGCGGCCCAGCGCCTCAAGCTCCTTGGCGTCTGAATCGGCATCCGGCATCGGCGCCACATGCGCCTCGAAATACGACTCGGTCTCCTTGAAGCCTGTGATGCGTGCGCGCGAGCGGCCTTCCACCAAAACCTTCACCGTGCCATCCGGCAACTTCAGCAGTTGCAGAATCGTGGAGACGGTGCCGGTGCGGTAGATATCGTCAATCGACGGATCGTCTTGCGTGGCGTTCTTCTGGGCGACGAGCAGGATCTGCTTGTCTTCCTTCATCACCGCCTCCAGCGCGCGGACGGATTTCTCACGCCCCACAAACAGCGGCACAATCATGTGCGGGAAGACGACGATATCGCGCAGCGGCAGCACCGGCAGCAGCTCGGTGGTTGGCGCCGGCTCTTCAACGCGCGCACGGCGCGAAGCTGGCTTTTTGTCCGTCATGGTGACCTCCTAAGGGACAGTCTCAATCCCGCCCAAAATGCGGCACGGGCCCTGCAGAGGCGTCAGACCATCAATGCCCGCCCCCGGGAGAGCGGATATCGGGTGGCTGGCCGCGCCTGCAAGGGGCGGCCTTGGTTCAGGCAGTCTGCTCGGCACGTTCCTTGCCGTGGATGAACAAGGGTTGCGCGCGGTTCTCAGCGACCTCGCGGTTGATCACCACCTCCTCAACACCGTCCAGGCCCGGCAATTCGAACATCGTGGTGAGCAGGATCTGTTCCATGATTGAGCGCAGCCCGCGGGCGCCGGTCTTGCGCTGGATGGCGCGCTTGGCGACCGAGGCCATGGCGTCCTCGGTGAAGGTGAGCTTCACGCCCTCCATCTCGAACAGACGGCCATATTGCTTGATCAGCGCATTCTTGGGCTTGGTGAGAATCTCGATCAGCGCCGTCTCATCGAGGTCCTCCAGCGTCGCCAACACTGGCAGACGGCCGATGAACTCGGGGATGAGGCCGAAACGCAGCAGATCCTCCGGCTCCACTTCGCGCAGAATCGCCCCGGTGCGGCGCTCATCCTGGCTGCGCACCTCGGCGCCATAGCCGATGCCCGAACCCTTGCCGCGCGCCGAGATGATCTTCTCCAGGCCAGCGAACGCGCCGCCGACGATGAAGAGGATATTGGTGGTATCGACCTGGAGGAATTCTTGCTGCGGATGCTTGCGCCCGCCCTGCGGCGGCACGGAGGCGACGGTGCCTTCCATGATCTTCAGCAATGCCTGCTGCACGCCCTCGCCGCTCACATCGCGGGTGATGGAAGGGTTGTCCGATTTGCGGCTGATCTTGTCGACTTCGTCGATGTAGACGATGCCGCGCTGCGCCCGCTCGACATTGTAATCGGCGGCCTGCAACAGCTTGAGGATGATGTTCTCGACATCCTCGCCGACATAGCCAGCCTCGGTCAGTGTGGTGGCATCCGCCATGGTGAACGGCACATCGAGGATGCGCGCCAAGGTCTGCGCCAGCAGGGTTTTGCCCGAGCCGGTCGGGCCCAGCAGCATGATGTTGGACTTGGCGATCTCGACATCGTTGTTCTTGGCGCCATGCGCCAGGCGCTTGTAGTGGTTGTGCACGGCCACGCTCAGCACCTTCTTGGCGTGCTGCTGGCCGATCACGTAATCATCCAGAACCTTGCAGATCTCCTTGGGAGTCGGCACGCCATCGCGCGACTTCACCAGATGCGTCTTGTGCTCTTCGCGGATGATGTCCATGCAGAGTTCAACGCATTCATCACAGATGAACACCGTCGGCCCTGCGATGAGTTTGCGCACCTCGTGCTGGGACTTGCCGCAGAACGAGCAATAGAGAGTGTTCTTGGAGTCGCCGGACTTGCTGCTCATGGTTGCTCCTGCCCCGACTCTGCCGGGGGCTCAATCTTTCCAGTCTAGACCGCCAAATTTGCCGCCGACAAGCGGGGGCGGCAAATTGGTGGTCGGGAGACCCGGTCGGTGAAACCGCCGGGCCGTGAACGTCATATCACGCGCCGTCTAAGTCAGATTGATGAAAGCAAGTCTCAGGCCATCCCACCCGATAAGCCGTCTCAGCTTTTGGTATCGCTGTCAGACGGCGACGGACGGTTCTCGACAACTTCATCGACGATGCCGAAATCACGCGCCTCGGTGGCGGACATATAGGTGTCGCGCTCCAGCTTACGCTCGATCGCCTCGATCGGCTGACCCGTGTGCTTCACATAGATGCCATTGAGCAGGCCACGAAGCTTGAGGATCTCACGCGCCTGGATGTCGATATCCGTCGCCTGGCCCTGGGCGCCGCCGGAGGGCTGGTGCACCATCACTCTTGCATAAGGCAATGCAAAACGCTTTTTCGGCGCGCCGGCCGCAAGCAACAGGCTGCCCATCGACGCGGCCTGCCCAATGCACACGGTGCTCACCGGCGAGCGGATATACTGCATGGTGTCGTAAATCGCGAGGCCGGAGGAGACCACGCCGCCGGGGCTGTTGATGTAGAAGGCGATGTCCTTGTTGGGATTCTCGCTCTCCAGAAACAGCAACTGCGCGCAGATCAGCGAGGCCACCTGGTCATAGACCTGACCGGTGAGGAAGATGATGCGCTCCTTCAGCAGGCGCGAATAGATATCATACGAGCGTTCGCCACGGGCGGTCTGCTCAACAACCATCGGCACGAGGTTGTTGTTGTAAATCTCAACCGGATCGCGGTCCATCATACGCCTTGTCCTTGTTCCAGATCCGGCCCACCGTTCCGTGACAGTCTAGGCCGGGAATTATGACCATCGTCTTAAACCCAGCCACTTACATGGGGATGATGCGGGCCGGGTCCAGTGTCAGGCAGGCTCCCCGGTCGTCTGTCCGGCGGCTTCGATCACCGGCTCGGCGACAGCAGGCTCGGTCGCAACCGGATTCGGCTCCTGCGCCAGTTCCTCGGGCGAGACCATCACGTCCGTGACCTGGGCGAGTTCCAGCACGAAATCAACCACCTTCTCCTCGAAGATCGGCCCGCGCAGGCTCTCGGCCGCTTCCTTGTTCTTGCGGAAGAACTCAATGACCATCTGCTCCTGGCCAGGATAACGCTGTGCCTCGCGGATCATGGCGCGGTTGACCTCGTCTGGAGCCACGGTCACACCCTGGCTGCGGCCAATCTCGGCGAGCAGCAGGCCGAGGCGCACGCGGCGATCGGCGATGGCGCGGTATTCGGCGCGCAGCGTGTCCTCGTCCTTGCCGGCGTCCTCCGGGTCGAGCTCGCCCTTGGCGCGATCGGCCTCGATGCGCTGCCAGATCTGGCTGAACTCGTGCTCGGACATGCTCTCCGGCACGGGGAAATCGACGAGCTTGGACAGCGCGTCCAGCAGGTCGCGCTTGATACGCATGCGCGAGAGCTGGTCCAGCTCGCGCTGCATCGAGCTGCCAACGGCGCGGCGCAGGTCATCAAGGTTCTCAAAGCCAAGCTGCTCGGCGAACGCATCGTTGATCTCATGCACGCTGGCGCGCTTCAGCGCCTTGGCGGTGATGTCAAACGTCGCGGCCTTGCCGGCCAGCTCGGCCGCGCCGTATTCGGCGGGGAAGGTGACATCGATCACCTTGGTGTCGCCCGGCACCATGCCGACAAGCTGCTCGGCGAAACCAGGGATGAAGCCGCTGCCGCCGATCTCGACATCAGCGTCGTTGGCAGCGCCGCCATCGAACGGAACGCCGTCGATCTTGCCGAGAAAATCAACCGTGAGGATATGGCCGGTCTCGGCCGGCACGACATCCTCGCCTTCCAGCACGACGACGGATTTCTGCCGCGCAGCGATTTCGGAGAGCGACTTGTCGAGTGCCTCCGCGGGCGGCTCGGCCTTGTAGCGGGTGAGGCTGATGGCCGCGAAATCCGGCATCGTCACGTCGGGCAGCAACTCGACTTCGACCTTGAACTCGAGGTCCTTGGACTCATCAAGCGTGACGATCTCGACCTTCGGCGCGGTGGCCGAGCGCAGGCCGCGATCAGACATCAGCTGGTCGGTCGCCTTATTGACGCTGTCTTCCATCACCTCGGCCATCACGGCACCGGCGTAGCGCTTCTTGACCAGGGTCATCGGCACCTTACCGGGGCGGAAGCCGGGAATGTTGATGGTCTTGGCGACCTCGGCCAGCCGAGCCTCGCGGCGCTGGGTCAGCTCCGCCACGGGGAGAACCACGTTATAGCTGCGCTTCAGCCCCTGGGAGAGCGTCTCGGTGACCTGCATCTGAAGGAAATCCCTGTAACCCTGTCGTACGAGAAGACCGGCCGCCGAGAGATGGTGTGGTGCGGGCGAGAGGACTTGAACCTCCACGACTTGCGCCACCAGAACCTAAATCTGGCGTGTCTACCAATTTCACCACGCCCGCCCAGTCAACGGATCGGCACGATCGTGAGCGCGGGGGGATAGCGCAGGTAGGGGCGGGATGCAAGGGAAGGAAGGGGAGGAAGGCCAGGGGCTCCGCCCCTGGACCCCACCAAGGGGAGACCCCTTGGAACCCTTGAGTTTAGGTATCTCCCTGAATTGAGATTGGGGCCAAGCGGCCGGGTCGATGGACCCGGCCGCTTGGCCCCAATCTCAATTCAGGGAAACACCCAGACTCACGGGTCCAGGGGGTCGCCCCCTGGCGGGGTCCAGGGGCAGCGCCCCTGGCCTTCCTTCCCTTACTTCCCCTGCATCACCCCCAACGTATGCGCCAACGCCCGGTCGATCACCTCGATCAGCGTGTCGCACTCGCTGCGCGTGATCACCAACGGCGGCGACAGCACGATGGTGTTGGAGTGGCGCACACCGCCGCCGGAGCGGCCGACGATCACGCCGTTGTCGCGGCAGAAATTCACCACGCCGGCCATCAGCGCCGACGGGAGCTGCACCTTGCTTTCACGGTCCGTCACCAGCTCGATGCCGATCAGCAGGCCCATGCCGCGCACTTCGCCGGTGATGCCGTGGCGCATCAGGCGATCGCGCAGACCGTTCATCAGATAGGCGCCCATTTCGGCGGCGCGGGCGGGGAGATGCTCCTCGAGCATGATCTCGATGTTGCGCACGGCAACCGCGGCCGCGGCC
>Ga0114959_10002875_pt1 | contig 13833 bp, 8 predicted proteins | sample C_130625_EF_Meta_FD_87317 | JGI IMG/M metagenome (GOLD analysis project Ga0114959, IMG submission 87317) | Freshwater microbial communities from Lake Croche, Canada to study carbon cycling - C_130625_EF_MetaG | ecosystem: Environmental > Aquatic > Freshwater > Lake | place: Lake Croche, Canada...
CGGGTGTAACAGAGATAACTAAGTAATAGCTGGTAAGTGCCTCGTTTAAACGGTTCAGCTGTTTTAAGACATAGCCTAACGTATTGTAGATACTTGCACTACTGCGGTTTAATTCGAGTAAACTATAGAGGTAGGAAACGGCTTGGGGGTAATGCTTAAGTTTTACTGATATATCAGCTAAATAATGAAGCGCATCAGAATTTTTGGGATCTAAAAATAATACCGATTTATACTTGGAGACGGCTTGAGTGAGGTTGCCGGCTGAAAAAGCCTCGTAGCCTTGGTTTAAATAGACCAAAAGCTGGGAATTCGGAGGATTTATTTTTATAAGGGTTGATTCTGCACTCACTGGAAACAGAGCAAAGGGATTTTAGGAGTAAGTGACAATACGAGTTATTGGTGAGCGATAGATTTCAAAGTCTTTAGAGTTCGATTCCGGATTATTATAGGGCATATTAGGTCAATTCAGAAATTCTCTTTAATTGTATGCTCCTTTTTGCTTGCGAGTGCCCCTCCAACTTCCCTATTACATAACCTTTCTTCTGTAATGTTAAGGACTTAACTTAAAGTTTTGCTAGTTCGAAACTTTTACAGTAAGCTCTCATTGTTAATAAAGAAAAGTTAGTATTGCCTGGTAGCTCAGTGGCAGAGCAGGTGACTGTTAATCACTTGGTCGTTGGTTCGATCCCAACCCGGGCAGCCACTTTATAATCAAGGACTTACGATTAAATTACAGATCCTTTTTTTATTCCTAGTATAAATCACTGGGCCATTTCTGGGCCATAATTTGAGTTCCCAAACCTATGTTTCAGGGTATCTAAGCCCCCAGCCTCGCGCGCTATAGAAGCCGCATCCAGTGATAAAGAAGGGAATTACATGTACCTACCCTCGCGCGTGCGCGCGTAGTTTTCTACCTAGCTTATTCCATAAGACTGTTCCAAGAGCAGCTTACGCCTTTACGTAAGCGTTTAGCTGTAGTTATCAGGATGATCGCCTGCCCAGCCTCTATCTTCTGAAGATGGCGCGCTTGAAAGCTTGGTGTGATGACATAAACGAACAACAAAAGGCTCACTTTGACTTTGTATTTGTTCCTCTAGCAAAGTTTGAAAACTTGTTGGATATTTACATCAAGGGCCATCAAACAAACAAAACAAAAACTTTAAAAGTTTTGGCATAAAACATGACTAGGTTTAAATGATGTTGTATATAAAAATTTAAAGACCTTTTCTTTAAGTATTAGTGTAATATCTATTATTTACTACAATACTCCGAAATACTTCCATATTGCTGGCACGTACGGTCCATGTGTGATATTATTTAAGGAATTCCAATTTTGAATCTGATATGATACATACAATTTCTTTGAACTATTGGTAACTTACGGCTTCGAATCCATATTGATTGATAAATTGCTCTAGTTATATCAACTCGGTTGTAAGCACTGTAAATAATTGCCAGTTCATTCGAATTACTTACTCCGAATACGAATTTACTTAATCCTCCTAAAGTTGGAATCGGTTTGTAGAAAATATGTCTCCTTGAAAAGCATTCAAGAAGCCAAAGTCAGGAAGGTCATCTGTGATTTTCTCACGTGGAGTGTAGCTAATTTAAATTTATTATTCATTGCATAGGTTAAGAGATATGAATCGAAAATAAAGCTACTCTATATTGTATTAAAAAAAATGGAAAAAGCGCTTAAAAGTGAGATAACTTTCAATAGGAATGAAATTAAAACCAGTAACCTATTATCATCTTTGTAGTTGGCGCTGGACCTACGTTTTTTAAATTATATGACTAAATAATTTAAAAAATTAGATGTGTAAATAACATAGGATCAAATGAATTCCCATTTCATATTGATCTGGTTTTCTAACCATTTTCAATAAAGCACCAATTTCTATATTATTCCAATGTGCAAACCTAGGTCCTTTAAAAACTTGATATAGTAATTTAAATTCAACTTTAAAATAGATATACGGCTCAATGAAAATATGCGTTTTATTTTCAATTATATCTGCATTTTCACATTTTCCGATGCAAGTTAATTTAAGTAATCTATTTTCAGGTAATTGAATCAATATCGTTGTTTTAGTTTCAAATTTTATTTTAAGTCTTCGCTGATGGAATCTATTATAAGCTTTGGGAATCAATTCTCTAAAATCATTTAATGAAGGTTCCAAGGCATCATCAAAAGTGTATTTTTTGGCAGAAAGTTCATTCTTAATATATTTCCATCTTTCCACCTTATCAACAGGAGTATATTGTTTAGATTGCGTTTCAGTTTCAAGGTCAAAGAATTCTCCTGAGTTAAGTAATATGGGCTTAATAGAGCTTTGACTAATATCTGGCAGTTTTGATATATAATTAATTGCATCCTGAAGTTCAGGGATGGGAGAGTATTTATTTAATTCCCAGTTAGCTCCACCTAAAACATATGTGCCAGCGAATGGCATATAATACCTTGGCTTAATTGATTTAATAATTTTTGCACCAAATTCTAATCCTTTTAATCTGGTTCGTTCTTGAGCTTCTTTCATTTCTGTTTCTGTATAGTTGCACATTGCGTAGGGGTATAGTGAGGCACCCGTGTAACCAACCAATAAAAAGTCTATTTTCTGAAATTTATTTTTTATTTTCTCTAAGGCCTTGTAAGCAATTGGAAATGGACAATCATTTGTATTTAACAGGACATGTTTTCCATCAGTAATAACACACATAGAGTCAATATTACTAGAACCACTTGAATTTCCTGTTAAATAAAAGCAGCCGAATATTTTGCCACAAATTTCAGGATTACAGTAGTCAGCAGCAAAAATGGTAATATAAACTTCATTTTTTAATAATGTTGGCTCATTACTTTCTAACTCAATAGCTTTAAATCCGAGAGCTTCGATTTTTCTTTTTAAAAATTTTTCATCAAAATTGTGTATCAATACGGGTATTGATTTGTCCAATCGTTCAATGGTTTTTTCACAAAAATGATCGGGGTGAATATGGCTAACATAAATGTAATCAATGTCCTTTAAAACATCATCGTTTTGCTTGTAGGGAGGATAAAGAAACCATGAGCCATAATATATTCCATCATCCAACCAAGGATCAGTTAGGATTTTTATACCATTGGCAGTGATAATTTCGGTTGAAGAGGTTAAATGGTTGATTTTCATTTTATTTATTTTTATGTTATATAAGTTTCAGAAATGTCATGATTTTCAATACGTCAAAGTTTAATTGTAAATTATTTGAATATGATAAATTTAGTTTGTAGTCGAGTGGGCTCCCATAACCAAATGATGTGTGTGATCTCTTTCGGAGAAGCGATGTAATCAAAAAACGCTGCCTTAGCCTCATCTCTTGTTCTAAACATGCATAGGAAAATCAGTTCATGCTTAACGATACTCCAAAAGGGTTCCATTGCAGCATTATCATAGTAATTTCTTTTGTTACTCATTGATGCTATCATGTCGTTTTCATCTCATTGATTTCTATAGTCCTGGCTCGTGTATTGGATCCCACGATCTGAGTGATGGATGAGTCCAAGCTCCGGTCTGCGAAGATCTATTGCCATTTTAAGAGCACTCAGTGGTAAACTTGTATGCAAGGTCGAGTCCATTGACCAACCTACTAACTAACGGCTATAGCGGTCCAATACGCCTGTAAGATACAACCAGCCCTCATAGGTATGTATATACGTTATATCGCTTACCCAAACCTGATTCGGACGTTCTGGCAGCGGCATATCCCGAAGAAGATTAGGTGCTATGGGTTGATCATGGTTACTGTCTGTAGTGCGGACATGGTAGCGGCGTTTGGTACGCCCTATGATCCCAACTTCACGCATTAACCTAGCTACTCGGTTATGACCCACGCGTTTACCACGATCTTATAAAACTATTGTTATACAGGGTATTAAATTAATTTCCCGCTCCTCTCGTGGACCTACTAAATCTAAACAAGTAGTATCTTATAAGACGCTTCTGGTGCCAATTTAGACTTTGTCCAATAGTAGTAGCCACTGCGTGATAGACCCGGTGCTTGAAATAAAATATGATGCTACGTTCAGAGCTCATTTTTTTATTAGGGCATACAGCTGGGTGTTTGCGAGAGCATGCCCGTAGCTTTTTAAGTATTTCACGCTGCTTTTTTACTCTAGGCAGCTCTTTTTTAATTCGAGCTAATTTAACTTTGTATTCTGAAAAGCGTTGTCGGCTATCTCTCAGGTTCTACTTGTTTGATCTCTTTCATATCTCGTTCCCTCATGTACAGATCAAATATTCTCTCTCCTAGCTCTTTTACAGAAAATTTCTACCGATCTACCGCTATGCATCCACATATGCACTGCCTACTCTTTGAATGCCTTATCGTAACGGATACGTCTTTCTCGGATTATACTTTCGTTCTTCATATTAGGTTATGTGATTTTTATATCCTAAACCCTGCCCGTTAATTCAGGGAAAACCTCAAGTGTATCTTTTTATGCTTTAATGTATGCTATTATCTATATTACTTAATTAATACATGTTTGAAGATTAACGAAATCGCAAACACGCTTAAGACCTACAGCGCAAGCGTCGAGCTGAACAAAGACGCATGGGGCAAGAGATCAGTAGATTTAACAGTACTTGTAACGCTTCCAGTAGGTACATACACAGTACAGGTATCTGGAGAATAAGGTACTTTCGGTAATGTGCTTGTAGTAATCTATGAAGTTTGCAGTCCGTAATTAACCGGTAGAAATTTAATCTCTCAATAGCCTCTACTCATCCGTAGTGCTTTTTTGTGGTCACTCATTTATTATTAGCTATCCCACTTGCACATATCCGTCGAATCAATTCAAACTTATACCGCAATACTAACAAGTACCCGCCTTTACTTTTGTGTAATTTGTGTGATTTAGTAAGCTATTGTTCCCAAATAAACGCTACTCTGCAAGTACAATGCGTTGATCTTCGTTATAGTACCTGTTATATGCTTAAATTCTCGTGCCATACATACAATATCGCACTAACTCTGGTGATTGCTACAAGTAAAGGCATGTAATGTAGTTAATATTTGTATCAGTAAATTATATACGTTTATAAAGCTTTTTCAGTACAAAGGAGATATAGAACCGAGGAGATATCGCTACAGTACTGACAGAGCAGGATAATCTCATGGAACACAAGTGTGACCTTCACCATCTGTGAAGTGATTGCTAAATACGCTTTATCTCTTAAATATAAACAGGTTAGAGCATTAGTTCGAGATGATATAGGAAATGAAGAATCGATTGCTGGTTAAAGATGATAAAGTAAAAGAGATTGATAACTTAATGCCCAATACACATACCAAGATTACCACAATCAATTTTATGAGTGCTTAGCGATATCCTATATAAGTTGCAAAGCTAACTGTGTAATAAATTTGTAATGCAATATTTTGAATCACATTAAAACATGAGCTTGTTTTATTATTCACATTCAGAAAATATAAATTAGGATAAGTAGTAATATATAATTTTGTAAAAGACTTATATAACCTAAAGATAATGCAATGATAACTGAGCTGTAAGCGTCCTCTCGACTACGATATGAATTGATCCTATACAGATAATACTTCATCAATGTACAAAATAACGGATTAGCCTATGTACAAATTTCCTAAATAAGTTTTTTTGAAGTATAAATTAGTCAAACTATGGCAATAAAAAATTTAAATCAAAATATAAGCCACTCAGTAACAATACAAAAAGCAACTGAAAGTGACTGTAAAGACACGTGGATATGGCGCAATGACGAACAAACAAGACAAATGTTTACATCAACAGATGAAGTAAGCTGGGAAGCACATAAGAGTTGGTATGAAAGCTCATTAAAAAACAAGAATAGGTATATGTTTATAGGTTTTTTAGAAGAAGAAAATAAAATTGGAATCTGTAGATTTGACATTGATGAAGAAACAAAAATCGCTGAAGTTTCTTTAAATCTGAATCCTAATTATAGAAATAAAAAACTATCAAAATCATTACTTAAAAATTCAATATTTTTTTTATATACGCTTATAAATGTAGATTTGTTGGCAAAAATAAAAAAGAATAACTTATCAAGCATTAAATGCTTTGAAAGTAATGGATTTATTCTTTATAAAGAAGGTATAGATTATAATTTTTATATAAAAGAGTATGTTTATTAAAATTAAACGAACATTACACTCGGCCTTATAACAATTAGAAGCATATCAATGTAAAACTGTGTATTTTATTCATTTGCGCGCCATATCACTACCATAATTACTTTCTACCTCACTAATCCTTAGGAGAAATTGAAATTAAATTAAACTTCCTTTATCAAACCGCATATGTACTAATTCACACTCTAGGTATAGTAATTGAATAGAATTTTATCATAGCATAGCCTGATATTAGAGAAAAGCGAAATTTGAGCTACTCTACTAAAATTACAGCAAGATTAGGATTCTGAAATTGTTATATTATTAATAAAATCAATGGAGAAAACGTAAATTGAGTACTTAATTTAAAGCTTATATGGCAACGGAAGCCTGTAGCTCTTGTATATTAACTAAACTATAGCCGCTAATTTTGAATTGCGGCCAGTGTAAGTTAGCACCTAAATATTTTAGTCTAAGTCAAGCTTGGTGTGCTGATATCAGTTATATACCCAAAAAAAAGCTAAGTGTACTTAGTATAAATCATGGATTACATTAGTAGCTATGGTTTATTTTGGAACCTATAAATACCCTAAATGCGATTTTTTTACGTAAAGGCTTTATGTATCGAAATTATAGTTACATTTTAAATATGTATCAATGCGTTTAGTTTTTATTTAAACTAAGATATACTTTATAAATACACATTAAAATATCTATAGATTCAGAGGGCTATGTTTAATTAAACGTGATGATAGTACAAATACGGCTCAGATTTAAATACAAAGTAATAAAATTTTAATCGTTAAGTTTCTGAATGGTCAGTCAAAGACGTTCTGAACCGATACCTAAGATATTAAAATGAATGTAGCCCGTATTCTACGATTAATGGGGACATACCATCAGAAGCCTAATTGTGACTTTGTCTCAAGCTATTCGCTACCAACACTCTATAAGCTAAATAGAAAACATCTGACAATTATCTCCTCTAAACATAAATACTACTAAAATTTTAATCCATCTCTGAAGATAGATTGGGGATTAACTTATTACTAAGTTTATATTTCATATAAATTTGGCAAGCTCACTTCATCTTGGGGCGCGATTTTAGACAAAAGGCCGAGGAGTTTTCTAGAGTATTCACGCAGCGAATAGGCATCAGGCCTTCGGCCCATGCAACTCCGATCTCACGACCCCTTAACATGCGACGGGCCTGGAAAGCCCCAAAAGAACGCGCATGCGGCTCCAGACGTATCTCCGCTGAATAGGTTTGGTAGGCGGAGCTGGCTTTCTCGACGTCGGCAATGGAAACCTCAATAAAATGATTAGGGCGAAACGCGTTGGATGGCACACCCCACTCTGTGGAGCTTGCAACTTCGAAAGCGAAGACATCCTTGCAGCGTTCCTCAGGTTGCGGCCTGAAGGCAGTAAGTACGGCCTCACATGCACGCCTGTGGTCGATGTTTAAGTCACCCCAAAAATGCGTGTAGACGGCGTCGGGTTTTGTTTCGTTTTTCGTATCCTCGATCTTCTTGGCTATCTGTAAAAGCGGAACGGTATCAAGCTGGTTGTCCGGGAATCCACAAAAGCCCACAATCTCCGATCTAAGTATATCCGCGCATCGGAACGCAGCCTGTCTGCGCATCCGAGCAGCTTTAACATTAGTTCCTCTGGCCCCAACACCGTCAGTAAGAAAAAGTACCGAAACGCGATGCCCCTCACGGGACCATCGCGCGATTGCAGCGCCAATGCCAAGTACTTCGTCGTCAGGGTGGGCTGCTATGACAAGGATATTCATTGATCAGATGGTAATGAGGTTCCAGTCGAGCGGAGTCCCCCGAGTTATGTCTCGAGCTGCCCGACGACCAAGGATTGAGCCGAGGTGCCTCGGATGCATCCCATTTCCAGGCCTGATGCAGCGAACGTTATTCCCAGAAAACTGTTCACCAGCCATAATATCGGCTACGACAAATAGAGAACGCCTGAAGATGCGACTCGCTTTCTCGCTTTCAAGCAATTCGTAGCTAACCCGCCCAAGCGCACGCTCGGCAGTGCGTACGGCCTCGACCATCAACTTGAACTCCTTTGGCTCAAGAGAGAACGCGCTGTCCGGGCCTGGCGTGGCACGTGAAAGAGTGAAATGCTTTTCTATGATACAAGCGCCAAGCGCCACCGCAGCTACCGGCACCGCCATGCCGAGCGTGTGATCCGAGAGCCCTGAAGGCACATCGAAGCTCTCAGCCAGATGCGGGATCGTACGAAGGTTCATATCCTCCGCAGAGGACGGATAAGCGCTAGTGCACTTCAAAAGCGCAAGTTGCGTTCCACCCGCATCTCTGAAAGTGCGAACTGCCTCGTCTATCTCAGTCAAGGTTGCCATTCCAGTTGAAATAATTGTTGGCTTGCCGGTCTTAGCTACGCGAATGATGAGGGGCAGGTCCACAATCTCAAAAGATGCTATCTTGTAAGCTGGGACATCCATTAACTCCAGAAACTCAACGGACGTTAGATCAAACGGGGTTGAAAAACAGTCGAGTCCAAGATCGCGAGCAGCCTGCTTTATCTTCGGCTGCCACTCCCAAGGAGTCGAGGCCTCGCCATATAAATCGTACAAATTTCGACCCTCCCAGATAGTGCCTCGCCCAATCTGAAATTCCGGTGTGCGCAGATCAAGGGTCATTGTATCGGGCGTGTATGTCTGCAACTTGATAGCATCAGCGCCTGCGTCAGCCGCCTCGCGCACAAGCGCAAGCGCATGGTTAAAATCCTGGTTGTGATTAGCGGACATCTCCGCGATCACGTAGACGGGTTTTCCTTTCCCTATTTCCCTCCCGTTTATAACGATATCAGCACTCATGAAGCCTCCTCCTTTTTTATCACAACCTCTGCTGTAATACTTCCGCCCATTAGAACCGATCGCCTTAATTCGTAACGGTAGCCGTCGTTTACAAGGAAAGCAGGGGGATATCCTTCGCCGTCCAGCATACGAATAAAGTCATGAAGCTTTTCGATAGATTCAGTACGTGGAATAAGGCTCTCATCCGCTTTGCGCCGTCTGAAAACAACGGGCTCACCAACTTGAGGCAAAGGGGTGGGATGCTCCTTTATTATCGTCTCGATCATCGAGGCGGAAAGAAAACTGGCACGGGTGAGGATTTCCTCGGCAGTCCCATCGAGTGAAATAGTCGCCTTGAGATATACTGGACCCTCGTCGAAGCCCTCGGTCATCTTTAGTGCAGACAACTTCGTTTCGCTATGGCCGCGAAGGATGAGGTTTTGGAGAGGGCTGCCACCGCGACCATATGGCAGGTCGGTCATATGAAAACAGATGCAATCGAATTCTTTAACTATGTCTGCCGGAACCTTCCAAGACCAATGAAGAAAGAATAAAGCAGAGGGTGAGAGAGAACGAATTTTCTCGATATCGAACTCCTCGGGCTTAGAGATGAAATGCCAGACGCCGGGAAGTATGCGGATTCTTTTCTCAAAGACCCGTCGATTCCAGCTCTTTGAACCAAGCACGATATAAGTCATGGAGTTCATGGTCTATACTCCTTTAGAGCAGATGCCGCCTTCTCCAACAAACCTTTTGTGTCTCCAAGGTAGCCTCTAAGACCCGATTCAGAATCGCTCATGATTAAAATGTTAGGAGTGGCAAACAAGACTGAAAGAACCCGCCACACACCTAGGCCGTCAACTAATTTTTGGCCGTTAGCAGACAATGCCTTGCGGCGTAATGAGTCACCAAGAAGCGGTACTAAGACAGCTGTGATGCCATCCGCCGTAAGTTCACGATGAAATCCAAGATTCACTCCGGCCTTTGCCCGATCTAAAGTAGCCGCTACGTAACGCTGGTTTTCTGCCGTAACGATTAAAAGTGAGGGCAGGCCCATGAACGCCAGTTCCCATGATGTCGAACCGGCGGCCGATATGCCGACATCGGCCCAAGCGATCAACTCGGGCATGCTAGACGGATTGACCACGACTCGCAGGGATGAGGAAATTTCGCCAAGAGTGTGCCTAATCACGCTCAGATGTGGATTACTTCCACCAACAATAATCGTCGCTTCAATGGAAGGGATTAAGCGTAGTGCCTCAATCACCTTAGCGGTCACATTGTCGGGATCGCTGCCACCAAGAGTTACCAACACTTTTGTCCCCTTTGAAGGGAATGAACGCTTGAAGTCACGCCAATCTGAAAACTCCTTACGCAGGAGCACATACCTAGGTCCAAGGAGTAGTTGGGTAGACACGTCACGAAGTGAATATAGCATGTCATCAACTCCCACATTTTGGTTGAGCACCAGATCTGCGTAGTAGAACTTTGAGTGTCCGTAATCATCAACAATTAACAACCTTGATCCGGACTGGGTAACCTTGAGTTGCCATTCGGATCCGAAATCATAGCCATCGGCAACGACCCAAAAAGCTCCCAGCCTTTTGGCATAGGTTGAGGTCTGCGCAGCATCGGCCGGACTACCAGCCTCACAATCAATAGCCAACACCTCTAGACCCTCAGACTGCAGACGGTCTGTTACAGCCGAAGTAGAAAAGGCCTGAACGAAGATAACCCGGCCTCCCGACTGATGCCAACGTTGGGCAAGGGCAATGCAGCGCATGACATGTCCCGTCCCCGATCGAATCGAGACATCAGCGCGTATAATAAGTAAGTCTGTTGTGGTCATTCTAGTTGAGCCGTTTGAAACCGCTTTGGCAAACCGGACCCTCCAGAAGGCTAACAACATCTCGGCCATCCTCGCATTCGCGAATCATAGTAAAAACCGGGCTTAGGGCCTCGAAATAGCGTTCCACTACATCGGGCGTATGATCGATGCATGTGTAGACACTATTAGCTGCAAGAATGCCCTTTTTGAGAAGCTCTTGGGAGACAAGGGTCTTGTAAGCGAGCGAGTTTTCACCCGGGAACGCAAACGAAGTGAGCGAAGATAGGCCACTTGTTTGCAGCTCCAATCCGTGCTCGCTAGCAAGAGACTTCCAGCGCTCGGTGATTTTAGCACCAATCTCAGTAATTATCTCCCACGAACGCAGTCGCTCCATCACCTCGAGGGTCTTAAGAGCTGCAGTGGGTCCTATTCTCTCGGTCCAGAAAGTGCTGCTGATAAACGTGTCCTGTGCGTGCTCCATAACTTCGCGCCTACCAACAACGGCCGTGATCGCGTAGCCGTTGCCTAGCGCCTTGCCAAACATCGCCATGTCGGGTTCAACGCCGTACTGCATGTGCAAGCCCCCGAAAGTCTGCCTAAATCCAGAGGTGCATTCATCAAATAGTAGGACAATTCCCTTGCGAGTGGCCAATTCACGAACCTTGTGCAGGAATCCGTCGAGAGGCCCGAGATTTCGGACTACCTCCATTATGATGACCCCCACAGGATGGTTAGTTAAGATCGTCTCGAGTGCCGCAAGATCGTTGTAGGAAAAAGGATGCACCGTGCCAGCTAGATCTTGGGGCACGCCGTGGGGCTTAAGGCCAGGCAATAGATGCCCTGCCAAGTTGCCGCCGCTCGAAAGGTTGGCAGCCAAATACCAGTCATGCCAGCCATGGTATCCGCAGAATGCAACCTGATCACGACCGGTGGCGGCGCGCGCTATACGAACTGCGACAGCATTCGCCTCCCCTCCGGTGCGCGCTAAACGCACCATGTCCGCCCATGGGTGGATTTCCACCAGCCTCTCTGCAAGGAGCACCTCCTCGGGACAATTGAGCGTTGCCATATTGCCGCTAGCAACAACCTGGGACACCGCGGCATCTACCTCAGGATGCCCATAGCCTAGCGTGTTTGTGCCTATACCCATAATGCACATATCCAATAGCTCCCGTCCGTCCATGTCCCAAACGTAGCAGCCTTTAGCCTTGCTAAAGTAAGTAGGCCATTGATTTGGAAGAAACATTTCTGCTCTTTTGGAAAGCAGCATGTTTCCCCCAGGTATAACGCGTTTCGCCCTCTGCCAAAGCTTCTGCCCCCTGCCAAGCACAGCGCCTTCGTTTCGTATCGTGCTCTGGTTCATTGCAAAGAGATCAGGCATTATACCCTGAAGTTCAAGCACTTCCCGCCAGCCAAAATCATTACGCGCTCCAAAATGTCTGACGACGCCACGTATCACATCAAGGTCCTGAGTGTCATCTACCGTCCAACGTAGTCTGGACAAATCAGTGTCATTAGTCACGTTCGCCGACTTAACTCGCCCAGGCTGACGAAGAAATGGCGTAACGTGTTCGCGCTGGTGCGGGCTAATCGCCTCCTTCCAAGCCCGCTCTAGGGAAGAAAATGTGAAGGCTTCCACGTCAAGTCCGTCGGGATATGTTGGCGGCTCTGTATTAGAAGCGTATTCGCAACCGTTGTCGCGCAAAGACTTTACGACCTCCGTCACGAGCGACGGATCGACAAGCGGACAATCTCCTGTGATTCGTACGACAACCTCCGGTGTGAAAGGCAGCGCCGCCAGGTAAAACCGGTCAAGTACGTCGTTTTCCTGCCCTCGGAAAACGGCGTATCCAAGACCTTTAACGTGCTCGGCTAAGCTATCGTCAGCTGGGTTGACGGTAGTCGCAACGATTAAGCGGTCGATATCAGGGCACTTTGAGAGCCTAATTAGGAGTAAGCCGATTAGCGAGACACCGGACGGCAAATTCTTAAGCACTTTACCTGGAAACCGGGTGGAACCCATGCGGGCCTGGACAATGGCAAGGGTTTTTATAGCGGAAGTGTTCATCAGCGGGATTTCCAACGAAACGGGAGGATGAGGTCGTCGATGTCGTCTGGCCAAAGCGCATCCCATTCATCGAGGCAAGCTGAAGAGATCATTGAGGCGGAGAGTATCGATGCATTTCGAGTTAGTTGCTCGAGGCGTTCGACACCGATCACCATGCGGGCGCCTGTGTCAGCAGTACGTTGAAGAACGTAGTTCAGGCAGAACTGGTCGCGCTCAAGGCCGCGACGTTGGCAGAAATCCGCGAGCGTTTGCACGGCTTCACGACCGCGAGAGATGTGGGCCGGCACCTGGGTGGGCTCCATCAGGCAGAGCCCTTGAAGATAAACGCTGCGGATGTAGAGTTGGGCGCCCGTGTTCGCGAGGCGGTTGGCCATACGGTTACGCAGAAAACGTCGATCGAGGGGGCTCGCAGGAAATTGAACGGCGGTCAGCGCGTATTTTTCGACGGCGACGATCGCCTGCTCCGGCTGATAGACGGAGACACCAAAGGAGCCGACGAGTTGGTCGTTACACAGTGACTGGGCCTCGCGACACGTACGTTCGTCCCAAGCGTAAAGTTCCCTCTCGTCGTGGAGCAGCCAAGTGTGGAGGCGGGGGATGCTGAGGCGTTGTAGCGATTGGATAACGCGCGATGTGAGTGAGTCACCTTCCGCGGAAAGTATGCTACCTTTGCTGATGGCGTTTACCTGCTCTTGCACGCCAAGTGTGCTGAAGGCACGACCGAGAACGGCTTCGCTATCGCCGTAGGCCACGGCAGTGTCGAACCAGCTCAAACCTTGGCAGACCGCGGACTGCACCAATGCGCGAGCCTGTTCATTGGATGGGCGACCCAACTGGTTGGCGACGCCGTAGTTCATTCCGAGTTGAGCGGTGCCGAGTACGAACCGCGCAAAAGGCGATGACTGTGAATCACGCGGCGCCATAATTTGGGCTTAGAGGATAGGCGTTGGCGGGGAG
>Ga0114959_10002876_pt1 | contig 13832 bp, 14 predicted proteins | sample C_130625_EF_Meta_FD_87317 | JGI IMG/M metagenome (GOLD analysis project Ga0114959, IMG submission 87317) | Freshwater microbial communities from Lake Croche, Canada to study carbon cycling - C_130625_EF_MetaG | ecosystem: Environmental > Aquatic > Freshwater > Lake | place: Lake Croche, Canada...
ACGGCAAAACCTGTGCCTGTGCCTGTTCCTGTGCCACTGCTCGTTCCAGTGCCTGTACCTGTGCCTGTGCTCGTTCCTGTGCCAGTGCCTGTTCCAGTGCCTGTTCCTGTGCCAGTGCCTGTGCCAGTGCCTGTACCTGTGCCTGTGCTCGTTCCTGTGCCAGTGCCTGTGCCAGTGCCTGTGCCAGTGCCTGTACCTGTTCCAGTGCCTGTTCCAGTGCCTGTTCCTGTTCCAGTGCCTGTTCCAGTGCCTGTTCCAGTGCCTGTGCCTGTTCCTGTGCCTGTGACAGCTCCAGGATGATAACCATATTGTGTAATGGCAGCAGCGATTGATTGATCGGTCAGTTGATTCTGTCCAATCGTAACCGTTGAAGTAGTCCCAAATGAGTTATTAAAAACTGACAAAAAGACAGAGTTTGTAGGTGAGCAGTTTGCAATAGTGCTTGTTGTAAAAAAACCTGAATAATAGTTTGGTGCCTTTACAGCATAAAGGCTACTACTAAAATAATGAAAAACTGTAATCGGCAGATCATAGTTTGATACAACTGCTTGAGTATTTAACTTAAATTGAACACGTCTTGAAAGTGTATTACTCTGATAAATAAAGACTGAGCCACCATTTGAGTTGGTTTGATACCGTGGCGCATTAGCAATAAATGTATCATAGATAATACTACTTGTATCTAAAACTCCATTATATAGTATACCTGTATAAAAATTCACAATATTTCCATTAGCATTCAGATTTATTCCCGTTGTATTAAAATTCCAATAATCAAACTGTATATTAAAAACATAATCAACTAAAAGTGTAGTTGCTGGAACTATATATTGTGCGAATGGAGCAAAATAAATATTAGCTGTTGAAAAATAGAAGGAATAGTTTCCATCTAGTGTTGGAACAATCACGTTATTATTTCCTAAAAACCGAACACTTGAAATAAAACTAATGAGTTGAACTTGAGGTTGAGTCACATTTACGAGAGTATTATTAATAGCAAGTCTTCCACTACTGATGGCCATAACAGCCGGCACCTGTGTATATGTATCCATAAATGTTATTGTGCTGACAGTTGTTTTACCTGCGCTAATGAGAAAACTGCTATAACTATTTATTAGCCCAGTATTAACAACAGACATTGTTGAAAGTAGTGAGGCAGAGCTTATAAATCCAGCAGTTGTGCCATAGTTTGCTAAACTGGTATTCAAAGCGGTTTGTGTAATATAACCAGACGTTCCAAGAGCTGCTAAACTAGAATTGTAGCTTTGGCTACTTACATATTGTGCTGTACCAAGCCCACGAATCGTAGAGTTAAGATTTGTTTGATTAATATATCCTATTGCTCCAAGTGATGTAACAGTTGATGTCAGTTGTGATTGTGTAGTATAGGCTGTTAAAGTCAATGGTCTTAATAATAAAGAAGTAATCGCAGTTGAAAATGAACTTAATACAGTAACTTGACTACTTAAACTATTTACAGATGTGCTTACAGAACTTATATATGCTTGAAGTTGATTGATTTGTGTTGTAACTCCAGTTGATAATGTTGATAAATCACCTGGATACCATGTAAATGATTTTACATTAAAGTCTGTAGCAGTTCCATTTGAAAGAACTAGTGTGCTTAGTGAACTTAATGAGTTAATCGTAGTGATTGTATTATTAATGAACCCAAATGTGCTATTATATGCGACGGCGGATGTCATTAAACTTGACAGTGTTGAAATACCAGTTTTTAGAACATTTGTCGCTGCATTGAAGTTTGTTAATAAAACATAGTTTTGAAATGGTAAGTTTGCTATATTTGTGCTTACAGTCGCATCAAGCCCATTAAACGTGCTTAACACAGTGCTTGTATTTGTATACATTGTTGTGCTTAAAAGGACTGTTCCTGTTGAAAAATCAGTGAGTTTTAGATAGTTTGTTGACATAGTATTATAGTTTCCCACAGCAGTTGAAACACTTCCTACCGTTTGATCTAGTCCAAAATAAATTGTATTTGTAGAATCTCTTGTTAAAACAAATTCACCTACACCTACATGTGTAAGAGTTGATGATAGATTTACTGAACTAAATCTTGTAAACTCTGTAAAGGGCTCCAATGTGCCTATTGCGGTTGAAATATTTGTGTAGATATTTATATTTGTATAAGTATTTTGCGGCGTGCTAATAAACTTAGGAGCAGTAAAGAACAATGTATTTGTAGCTTGATCTGCTGTTATCTGTATACCACCTGTTCCTACAAGAGTAAAACTTGATTGATACGTATTTTGTTGATATCCAAAAAGAGAATTATTTCCGCTTACATCAATACGATTAAAGATCTGAGATTGAATCGTAATCGTGCTCTTATCAGTTGCGGTCACTCCAATACCACTCCCTCCACGAAGAAATACTGTATTGTAGCTTAAATCATTACCGATTGTTCCAAAGTTTGTAATAAAACTGGTAAAGGTGCTATTTAGCCCAAGTGTTCCTGGCAGAGTAACACTTGATGGATATGCCCAGTATGTTCCACCCGCGCCATCTGTAATCAGTGTTTTTAGAGGTTCTATAAAAGCGTTTGTAGGGTTTCGTGTATAAACATCCCGAATGGTAATAACGGATGTATCATATGTTTTACTATTGATAGCCGACGCCATCCTACACTCTATTAAAGATGCGAAAGGAAATGGATGCGTAGAAGTTAGCGAAGAATCAAAAGCTTCATCAGAAGAGAGCGAATACAATGACCGGAAGTGGTGGTCTTTTACAACTTGTCGCTCATGGTAAACAAGATGTTTTTCTAACAGGCAATCCTCAGATTACATGGTTTAAATTCGTTTATCGCCGTTATACAAACTTTGCGGTTGAAGCTGTCGAAATGTATTCCGATAATGTTCCTGATTTTGGAAAAAAAGTGTCTTGGTTAATCCCTCGTAGTGGTGATTTATTAGGACAATGTATTCTTGAGATTGACTTACCTGAACTCAGATTATCAGCCGCTGTAGGAAATCTTGCTGCTAACTCCCTTGTTTCTTATGTAAATTCGATCGGTCATGCCATCATTCAAGAAGTTACAATTACAATCGGTGAACAAGAGATTGATCGTCAAACAGGCGAATGGATGGAAATTTGGTCTATCTTGACCACACCAAAAAGTAAGGAGATGGGTTTTAGGAATATGATTGGTAAGAGTGATGGATATCAGCAACCTACACGTGTAGGTCCAATCAAGATCTATGTTCCTTTACAATTCTGGTTTTGTAAAAATCCTGGACTCTATTTACCTTTGCTTGCCCTACAGTATCATCCTGTCCGGATCAATATCACCTTCAGGCCTCTTCAAGAAATGTTTTGGATTCCTAACTTTGCGACAACTTGTAAAGATGCTACTGTCAAGCAAGCAGCCATTACAAACTGTGTTATGTGGGGTGATTTTGTCTATCTCGATGTTGAAGAGAGGCGTCGTTTTGTGAGTTCCGCACATGAATATTTGATTGAACAGATTCAATATACATCACAGATTGCTCTTTCACCGAATACGATTACAACACCTATACCCATGGAATTTAATCATCCTGTGCGAGAGTTTATCTGGGTTTTACAAAAACAAACTGCGATTCGGAATAATGAATGGTTTAACTTTAGTAGTCTTGCTCTCAGTGAACAGGGAGTGCGCACTGATCTTCTCACTAGCGCAGGACTCCAGTTTGATGGGTTTGATCGTTTTCAGAGTCGTGACGCCTCATATTTTCGTTTAGTTCAGCCGTGGCAGAGGCATGAAGTAGTAGCAGAGGATGATTATATTTACTTATATAGTCTCGCACTTCGCCCCGATGATTTACAACCGAGTGGATCAGTGAATGCCAGCCGTATCGACAGTATTGTTCTCCAGGTTACAACAAATCAAACCACAACCCCTGCGAGAGGAAACTGTACATGCCGTGTCTATGCCAAGAACCATAATATTTTACGTGTAGTGGATGGGTTTGGAGGCGTACTCTTTACTATCTAAAAAATTTTCTTTCAGTGCGTAAAAACTAACATATAAATAGAACAAATGAACTTCACCTTTACGTTATTTGTAGCGCTTCTTTTTGTTGTCTTATCTCCTGGTGTTTTACTTTCACTCCCTTCGAAGGGATCATTGCTGACAAAGGTTCTTGTTCATTCCGTTGTCTTTGCTGTTGTCTTCTACCTTACAGCCCCTATGGCGTGGCAGTTATCTACTAGCGTAGAAGGATTCCGTCCTCCTCCATACTCCGGCACGCTTACGATACCAAACACCTCAGTTGTTGTGCCGATGGATGGAAGCGATAGAGTTTTTTCGACAAATCCCAGCATTTCATCTACAGGTGTAAAGAAGCCTGGTGTTGTGCTTGGCGCCCCCTCTATGTTTGGATATGCGTTGTAAAAACCCTCTTTTTTCATTATATTACTATAAAAAATTTGAAGCAACCTTTTTTGTGTGTGCCTTGTAACAAGCATAGACAACAAAATGGCCTCCATTGATGAGGGAAACAACGGGCGCATTTATAGGACTGCGTTCGGTGTCCAAAAGATTCAGAAGAGGCGTTCATCTGGGCATGATATTATTACGCAGCGACGTATTCATGGACTTACACATACTGTCGCAGAAAGCCTTGGACTCGATTGTCTCTTTATTCCACGAGTAAGCTCCAACGCAGGGATCTATGAGATGGAGTTTATTGACACGAGTAAGGTAATCTATCTTGGCGATCCTATAAATAGTGCTGGCAAAATGGATATAGAGCTTCGCAGTCTGGTTCATGAAGAGATCAAGGATCTTTGGCTCGCACTTTGGGAGAGAGGATTCGCAGCCTGGGATTTTGAGCTCTTTCTACAGCCCGACGGTCGGATCGCATTGATTGACTTTGACAAGTTTGGATTCCGACAGTCATCAGGGTCAAGATCTGAAAATATGATTCTATTTCCGAAACTTGGCATTAAGACTGCTTTCACACTAACTACTTTCTTTCAAAACGCCTGTTTTCCGCCAAAGTTTCTTGCTGACCTTGTAGCGGCAGGATTTTCCTCCAAGATTGCGTAGAGACCAAGAGTAGGAAAGCATGGTGCTGTCATTTGATCATACAAAAGGTGAGTTTTGGGGAGGATCCCAACTCTCACTCATCCATGTCAAAATCGCTTCCGTCCTTGGAGGTTTTTTTGGTCTGGATCACGTACTTCTTCGCTCACCGAGCACAGCAATTCTAAAGACGATTGTTAACTTTCTGACATTTGGATTCTGGTATGTGTATGATCTTGTGCAACTTTTTGGCGATGAGGAGTTTGTTAAAAAATACGGATACTCTTTGCCATTTCTAGGACCGCTTGGTCTCGGGACAGGAATCTTTGAAGGTGGTGGTAAAGATCCAGCACCTAAGACAAGCCCTAGTCCATTTTACTTTGTTGCGTATAGCTTGTTGATTTTGCTTCCATTTGGACTTTCCCATTTCATTGCTGGTGATTTTTACGGCGGAACAGCAAAGTTTTTTATGACATTTAACCCGTTCACATTCTTACTGGCATTTATATGGGCGGCCTATAGTGCCTATTATCTTACTGCGGAAACATCTGAACTTCTAAACAAAGGAACGGATCGTTTCTTCCCTTCTACACTTTTTATGGATCCGATCGGTCGCGCCGAGAATATAATGAAGTATTCGCCACCACCACCTCCTCCACCATCCGTTGTAGAAACTGTTGTTGGAACTGCTCTCGCACCGATTACAGCTACGATTCCTCCTTTGCTTGGACCGTTCAAGGGAGTGCTTGATACCTTTATTGCTCCGTATACGGATCCTCTCATTGGAGCTGTGAAGGCTGGAACAGCTGCTGTGGAAACAACAACGGCCACCATTAAGGGTGTAGGTGAGTCTGTAACTACAGGTATTCTTGAGCCGGCAAAAGAGGTAGCCAGCGCAGCAGCGGCCGCCTCAACAGCGGCTGCGAAGGTGGCAACAGAAGTTCCTGCGATTCTTGAAAAGGTTGGCACAACTACAACAGCATTTACGGATCCTTCGAAACTCGCTGAACTGGCTGCTAAACAAGCTGGTGGTGGTGCCGATAACACTTCGCAGATGCTATTCCTTGGACTTGCCGCATTCCTTTGTGTAGGATCCGTGATTCTTACAGTTTCGCGCTTCAACCTTTTAAAGACAACCCCATCCACTACTAAAGATGACGTCCCTCCAACTCAGTCAGATGGTCCCCCTTCCGGATCAAGAGTATTTTGAAGCACTCATTGGAAAGCGCACAGATGACCGTCTAGTCAAGCGTGGCGCTGCCCGCTTTGTGATTGTCTATTTTACGGCAAAGTGGTGCGGAGCTTGTAAGCGTCTGGATCTAGCAAAAATCTGTGGCGGCTTTTCTGGCATAGTCTTCTATAAGTGCGATATTGATGAGAATGACTATACTGCTGGATTTTGTGGTATCCGCTCGATTCCTACTTTCTTAGCGATCCAAGATGGAAAAATACTTGATACTTTGGGAAGTTCCGATACACAGAAAGTGGGCGATTGGATCTTTGATACATTTAAGGTTAAGAAGGCAGTTTAAATTTATAAACGGCAAATCAGATAGGATGTTGGACTATGCCATTGTAGGGGGCGGTATCGCGGGTCTTTATTGTGCCCGCGAACTTGCCGTGGCCCATCCAAAAGCAAAAATTTCCGTATTTGAAAAATACAGAATCTTTGGTGGACGAGTTCTTACCTACAGAAAAGGTCCGATTCACTGGGAAGCAGGCGCAGGACGGATTCACAAAAGCCACCAGTTGTTTAAGCAACTTCTAAAAGAATATGGTCTCACAGAAGTTCCGATTGGTCATGAAAACTCTTGGAGACCTACCTATGGATCCGAAGCCCAGCCAAATCCGTTTGAACAGAGTTTTCCAACTTGGCTAAATCAACTCAAAATGCTACCCGATCATATTCTCGCTACGCACACAATCCATGAACTTCTAGAAAAAATAGTAGAGAATCCGCGCGAACTGACAAAACCATTTCCGTATTGGGGCGAGATCTTTACATTAAGAGCTGATTTGGCGTTAAAAAGTTTCAGCGCAGAAATGCACGGCCATGAAGGGTTTACAGTTTGTCCCGAAGGCTATGATTCCTTGATCAATGCGATGGTTGCTGATTGTAGGAAGCGTGGTGTAGTTTTGATCAATCACATGGAACTGATTGAGGTGATGCCGAACACTCTATGGTTCGCAACAGGTCCTCGTAAACTGAAAGAACGTCGTTCCATTATGGAAGTCAACGCAAAGAAAATGATCTTTGCGATGCCTCAAGTTGCTCTCAAGGCGATCCGTCTCTTCCAGACTCTGCCCCTTATGAACTGCGTTAAAATGGAACCGCTTGTGCGCGTCTATTGTATATTCCCTACGCCATGGTTCAAAGACATTGGTCGCTTTGTGACTGGAACGAAGCTCAGATATTTTATACCCGTTGGTGAAAAAACAGTTATGATTTCCTACACGGATGGTGATGATACCGCTCCTTTTATTCATGGTGATAAAGATGAAATAAATGTTGGTCTCGCCCTCACCAATGAATGTCGTAAGATGTTTCCTGATCATGACATACCAAATCCGACTCTCACAAAAGTTCATCCATGGGACGCAGGAGCAAGTTATTGGATACCCGGTGATTATGATCCTGTCGCCGCGCAAAAACATTCTCTTCAGCCGTTTGGCGCAGCGAATCCAAATATCCATATTTGCGGCGAAAGTTTCAGTCTGCGGCAAGCTTGGGTTGAAGGTGCCCTAGAAAATACCCAAGAGTTACTTAGAACTCTTTAATGGACCATCACACGATTCTAGCGCTCTTTCATATTTTTGTTATTGTCCCACTCTTCTTATTTGTGGGACTCCAACGGGCCGCAATGGATGAGTGGGTTTATACACTATTACTTGTCCTTGGATCTGTGATATTACTGTATCACGGATACAAAGCATATATACGTTTTATGACTTCTAGTCCTTCTCTCTGGATTAATCTAGTACATGTAGCGCTTATTGCCCCGCTACTGATTTATATTGGTAGCAAGGGTAAAAATACAGAGCGCCCTGCGTATGAGCTTTTACTCATGGCGGCGTTCTCAGCGGGTGGCTATCATATATACAGCCTTATTCAACAGATGAACAATGTAAAGGTGACTTCACCGACGTGAGCGACGGGTCTTCTTTGCCTTCCGTTGCTTTCTACGAGTTTCCTTGCGTTTGCGAGCACCTCCAGTAGGGTTTGTTGGCTCCTCACCTGCCTCAGGCGCAGGAGGGCTTGTATCACCAGTGCTCTTAGGAGAGTAGTTGATTTTTACACCATCTTCAAAGAGACCAAAGTTTGCGATGCTTGTATTCGCAGGATTCTTCATGCCAGGCAGACGGAATCCACCGAAGAAAAACATTCCGAGATACTCCGCATGAGCAAACGCATAGGCATAGACGCTGCCCTGGACAGATACAAAGTTTGGCATATGCGTCTTTGTGGCCGTTTCGTAAATAGTCTTTTCAGGTTGTCCAAGTGCTCCACCAACAGTCGGATCTTCAGCAACGGGACTTGCGGCGGCACCAACATTCTTCAGATCAATCGGTTGTTCTGACGGCGGGACGGCGCCTGTCAGTCCCTTTACCACTTCATTCAGCTGCGCAGCATTCGCACGATCACCGAGTTTCATATCATCTTGAAATGGCCACGTAGCCTGATCACGATAGCGTGTATTGGTCTGAATACCAAATAACTTACGAATATTATCGATGGAATACGGACGTCCACCTGACTCAGGATTCATTTCTGTGGCAAGCGGACGAAATCCAGGATGAGAAAACCCTACAGGCACATTAGGAATCACGTCATTCGGCCCAGCCATGCCACCTACAAGCATTTGTGTAGCTGCGGAGCGAGAGGCTACTTTCTGGCTGACTACACGATCTAATGTGAGAAATCCTGAATCAAGGTGAGCATTGAATGTGTTGCGCGCCTTATCACCTACAATCGTGGGAGCACCAAAGGAAATCACGTGGATACTGGATACATTCGTGAGTTCAGGGATTATCTTGCGTCCTTCACAGAGGATGAACGCAAACAGGGTGGTGTACGCTCCACCGAGCGAGTGACCCGTAAGGAATAGACGAGTTCCAGGAGCCTTCACGTGATCACGGAGCGCTTGGAGAATCACTGACCATGCCTTCAGAATCGGCTTCACAAACGCACCTGTCACCATGTTTCCAGGCTGAGACTCGATTCCGACCTGGGAGAGCAGCGCTTTCATATCACTCGGTGTAAACTGTGATAGTAAATCATGCTTGAGATTCTTCATTGTGCTGGATCCCTTAAATGTAATAAAAACATCGGACGGCTTGAAGATACTATTCGGATTTGCGGCAACTTTAGATCCGTTCAATACTAAGAGTGTCATGTCACCAGGAGTCGCGATATACGTTCCGAACTTCGCACCGTTGCCCGTAGAGGGTGTAAGTGAATACGATTCAGCGGGGCGACCTGTTCCATCACCTGCCTGGCTGGTAATAGGAGTTTTGCGCTGTGCGGCAAACTTCGCATCGTAAGCACTGATCACTTTGTTGACAATGTCATTTGAGCGACCTAGATGTTTTAAGACATGCCACATGATACCTGTATCGCAGTATACAATACGTGACAGCTGCGCACAGACATAAAGCGCGTGCTCATATTTCTTGAACGCATCGGGGCCAACCGCCTTTGCGCTTTCAGCAGAAATAGTTGGATCAATACCGAAACAGGTCGGACGTAGAGTTGTATCTAAAAAACCTGCGCCAGGCGCCGATTTTTTGAACATAGATAACATGGTTCTATTTAATAGTAAGATTTACAAGATCTCTGTAAGATGAGGTGACGCCGTAGAATGTAGACACTTGCCAGCATGATAGTAAAAGGCTGTGCTGGACTTATAGATTTCCTGACATTCAGTACACTGATAAGAAGTATCTGTCTTAACCATTATATCCTGTACATCCTTGGCACAATGCTTTCTTAAGAAATGAATCCTACGATTTCCAGCAGTATACGCAGTATACGCACATCCTTCAAATGGGCATTCGAATGTCTCAGCCGTTTCAGCACGCACGGCCCGATCCATGTGGTTTGTCTGGATATGCTGTTCAAGTGAAATGCGAGATAAGAAACGACGCGTGCAGTGATCACAACCATGCGGTAAATCTCCAGAATGCTTCGCATGATAATGCATATTCATTGTCGACTGCTTGTTATGGGGAACCACGTAGTTCTCGCAGTGCTGGCACACAAAATCTCCATTATCATTTTTCATATATTCAAAGACCATTTGGTTGTTGTCAACAGTAATCAACCCAAACTTCAAATTTTTACAGGGCCTCTAAATAGATAATGTCAGGACGTCCCCCAGCCGCAGCACAAAAGAGGATTGAAAGAAAGAATGGAGCTCCTGTTCCGTGTAGGGAGTGGTGCTACCAGGATGTTCTTGGACAGCCGACACCTGCACGACCGCCTAAGTATCCTGAACCTGGTTGTATGGGTCACAAAGCGAAGGCACCGTGTATGATCACTAGAGATAACAAACCGAAGTGGTTTGCTCATCCCGATGAGCCTGAGTGGCAAGAGGTGCCCGGCATTGCCCAAGCAAAAGCTGCTGTTGCTGCAGCGGAGCCTGAATGGAGACGCGGTAATTTCGCGGTTGTGAAGGAGCCGCGCTCCCACCGTGGAAAGTTGATGGTTCCCGCTGTTGCTGCGCCACCGAAGCCGCGTTCACCTCTTGGACTCGGTCTGAAAGAAGGTGAACTGTCGTGGGGCGATCATATATATTACGAAGAGCATCCTGAACAGGCTCATTACGCTGAAGGGCGTGTATTACCTGGTTTTGAAGGATTAGTGCCGAAGGCGAAGTCACCTTTAAAGAAGGCACGCAGAAATAACGCGACTCGCAAACGCCGATGAATATACACATCCTAAAGATCTTCATTTGTTCTTATGGTAAGAACACAATGACGATTACGATTTTGACATTGGTGATTGGTGCGGATTATAGAAGAAAGCTTGCGGAGTGTCTTGAGTCAAAGGCAGCCTATGCTACAAAACATGGATACACTTATATTCAGGGTGATGAGACATACTGGGACCGCGATCGTCCGATCGCCTGGTCAAAGGTTCCGTTTATTTTGGATCAGCTGAAGAAACTTCCTGAAGGTGCGATTGTCTGGTTATCGGATGCGGATGTTCTGATTACAAATCCTGAACTTCGTTTGGAGGATCAAGCTCTGCCTATTTGGCAAACTGATAAGGATTTCTTGATGACATTTGACAGTTGTGGACATATCAATTCAGGTAATATCTTTTTTAGGAATACAGAATGGACACGGAGTTATTGGTCGCGTGTTTGGGAACAGACAGATTGCCTTTATCATATATGGTGGGAGAATGCTGCGATGATTAAACTGTATCAGACAGTTCCTACGGATAACGCAAAAATTCAGATAACAAAGGAACACAAGCGTTTTAATGCTTTTCTACGAGGTCTTGAAGGTGAGCCACTTTGGGAGCCTGGTGATTTCTTAGTTCATTTTGCGGGTGTCTATGATCCGAAACAGATGGGTGAACTTGTTGCGGCCATACGGCGCGGAGAAGTACCTCGTCTTTCAATGTAAATCTAGACAAATGGACGAGACGGCATGTTTCATCGTAAACTCTCGTGGAATCCTCAAATCGTGCGATGTAAGGAACCCTAATCCGTCTAGTAGTAGTGACTATCTTGATCCTACTGTCTACAATAATATCAAAGATGGACAAAGTGTGTATTTATCTACGGAAGCAATACCACATTTTTTTCATCAATATTTTCCTGAAATGAATGCGCGCATCGTGATTGTAACTGGTGATTCTGATTTACCGTTTCCAATAGAAGCAACTTCGCTTCTTGAAGATCCGAGGATTCTACACTGGTATGCGCAGAACTGTACAGTGATTCATCCGAAACTTACACATCTACCGATTGGACTTGATTATCATACAGTGGCATCTATAAAAGAAGAGTGGGAAGAGGGTGACGATATTCTAAGCCCAAGAATGACTCCGATCGAACAAGAAAAACAACTAAATCAAATTGTTGCTGCCTCTGAGTTTACTAGAAGTAAACGAGACAATCGTGCCTACGGAAACTTTTTAGTTAACATTGATCGTGGAAATCGTAGAGACGCTGTAAACCAACTTGATACTCGAGCTGTAGTTTATGAGGAAGAATTTATACCAAGAGTGGATACCTGGAAGCAAATGGCAAAGTATGCGTTTGTAATCAGTCCGTTTGGAAACGGACTTGATTGTCACAGAACATGGGAAGCATTAGCGTTAGGATGTATACCAGTGGTTATACAGTCTGAACTAGATCCAGTTTATGGAGATCTTCCTGTTCTACGGCTTAATTCATGGGCTGATTTTACATATAACAGGGCTCAGACTTTGCTTAAAAGCATTGAAAATATTGAGATTGATTGGTCAAGACTTACATTAGCTTATTGGACTAGTAAAATAAAAGGTTCGTGTAAGATAGAATGACACACTATACTCTCAAGCCTGGTGATACAGTTACGGTTGTTGCTGCGGATGCTCCTGCTGGCGCGAATGCGTCTACACCTCCTGCTTCTACGCCTAATAAGATGTTTGGTCTATTCGGTGGCAAGCGTTCCCGCAAGGGACCAAATGGCCGCAAGGAGAACAATGCGGTTACACGGAAGCAGGGTGGTGGAAAGCGCAAGATGAGCGGATATTTCAAGTTTATGCAGCAGGAGCGTAAGAATATTGAGAAAGAGCTTGGCGCTAAGGCCGGTGTTACTGATGTTGCGAAGGAGGCTGGAAAGCTGTGGCGTGCTCTGTCCGACTCCGAGAAGTCAAAGTATTAAATTCTTCGCATAATATATAGAAAATGAACTCTGATGCTTCTGGAAATGATGTTCCTAAGATGCCGGCTCTCCCTGCGATGAAGGGTGGCAAGCGCAACACGCGCAAGAACCGCAAGGGCAATAACATGCGTAAGAATGGCAACAACGCCGCGATGATGAGCGGTGCCAAGATGACCACGGGCTCCAAGGCCCAGGTTTGGCACGGAACGGCGAAGCACACGTCCGGTGGACTGACCAAGAAAGATCTGATGCGCCACAAGGGCAAGATCGTGAGCCGCCGCAAGCATGCCGCGGGCCTCAAGTCAATCAAGCGCTTACGGAAGCTGGGATACGTCGCCAAGAAGGGCACGTTCAAGCTCTTTAAGAAGTAAAGAGCTGGTGCGATTTACACGTAAGTGATGAGTTCAAGCTCTTTAAGAAGTAAAGAGCTAATTGTATAAATTTGAATACGTTTAGATGTGTTGAGCATTTAAGCATGGAGAATCCAGCATTTAGTTGTCTTGTTCCAAGAAGTCTAGTTATGACCACAGTAAATTGTTTCTACTGCGGTCATTCTGAATCTCGATTTATTCAGATTAATCATTTATTTGGACTCAAGGCATGTGAACTTCATGTGCTGGCTGCTCAACGCGATTGTAAGGCATATATGCATGAACAAAAGATGGTGCTCTTTAGGGATGCTGATAGACACCCAGTGTTAAGTCGTCTTCTTACAGTACTCAGAGAGCTTCCATCCTTTCCAGTGATGCGATCAAGTGGTGAAGTTCAACCAGGATGGATATTTCAAATTGACACATTTGGCGATGAGAATTGTATCGCATCTCATGATGGTGAATGGAAAGTCCCTGTACGTCTACCAAATCCAGATCATGATTCAACTAAAGATCTACAGAAGTTTACTCCGATCGCAAACTTTCTACTA
>Ga0114959_10002877_pt1 | contig 13832 bp, 2 predicted proteins | sample C_130625_EF_Meta_FD_87317 | JGI IMG/M metagenome (GOLD analysis project Ga0114959, IMG submission 87317) | Freshwater microbial communities from Lake Croche, Canada to study carbon cycling - C_130625_EF_MetaG | ecosystem: Environmental > Aquatic > Freshwater > Lake | place: Lake Croche, Canada...
AGTATAACCTGTAGGACCAGTTGGTCCTACGTTTGGTCCTGTGGGACCTGTGGGAGATGCAGTGCTGGTGATGAATATGCTGCCAGGACTGTTGGTTATGCTGATACCCGAGCCTGCTGTCAGGGTGCTGAGAGTGTAGTTGGTACCATTGCCTATCAGCAGCTGACCACTGGTAGGCACGGTGTTCAAACCAGTACCACCGCTGCCCACTGGCAAGGGATTGGTCATTGTGACCACGCCGTTGCTGTTGATGCGCTGTGCTTCTGCGTAAACCTCTGAGCCAATGCCGCCAGTGAAGTAGCCAAACTTCAGTCCACCACCCGTGAGTGCGACTATGTTGCCACCACCTGCTGCGCCACCCGATACCAGTTCCAAGCCGCCGCCTGTGCTGGCAAATACGGTCAGTGCTGTGTTGGTGTTGTTGCTGGGTGTGAACGTGCCTATGCCCACTGCGCCCTGTATGCTGGCGCCGTTGGTGTTGGAGGTCAGCGGCGCTGTGCCTACGTAGCTGTTGCCAACCACCAAACCGCCGTTGATCTCCATGGTGTTCTGTGGTTGCGTGACAGCGTTTATGCCCACGCGATAGTTAGTGCTGACATAGCTCCATGCTATAGCCGGAGAGGTCGCCGCGCTGTCGCCCCTGCGCAGATAGCCAATGCTCTGTGGTATCGTTGGATCATAGCCCAGCACAGCACCAAAGCTGATCACGTTGCCCACGGTGATCTCTTGGCGTGCTGCGTTGCCTGGCCTGCTGTTAAACAGCACATAATCTGAGCCATAGAGGCTGAACTGATAGGCAGGCGTAGCTGTGCCTATGCCCAAGCGCTTGTTGGAGTTGTCCCAGACGAAGCTGCTGCCGTCACCTGTGAAAGTGTTGCTGGTTCCAGCTACCTGTATGGTGCTGATGGGACCATAGCTCTGGCTGCTACCGCTGCCGGTGCTTGCTGTGGTCTGCCTAGTACCATCAGGGAAGATGATGCCGCTGCTGGTGCTGGTGGTGTTGCTGATCACAACGTTGCCCCAGACCCAGAGGTTGCTGCTGTTTGTCGTGGTAGCGATTCCCACACCGCTGCTGGTTCCGATTCCCAGAGCACCAAAGAATGTGCTGACTCTGCCACCGACGTTGATGTTGCCACCAATGCCGGCTCCGCCATTGATCAGCAGGGCCCCAGTGGTGCTGCCAGTGCTGGTCGTGCTATTGCCTATGAATAGGTTTCCAACCAACACTGGTCCGCTGAGATAGCTGGCCACGTTGGTGTTTGAATACACGGTACCAGTGCTGGCAGTGATGAGGAAACTGCCGTCGGAAAAGTAGATGCCGCTTTGCCCCAGCGTGTTCTTGAGGATCACGTTGCCATAGAGACTGCTGCTGCCATAGACAGCAAACACATTGGACAGGCCCAGGGTGCTGCTAGTACCTATGCCGAGGTTACCACCTATGGTGCTGTTGGTGCTTACTGACACGTTGAAATTGCCAGTGACACTGGCATTCCCAGCTATGGTCACATTACCAGTGACACCGACATTACCATTTACAGCGACATTGCCTGATATCGCAGCACCATTGGTGACTGATATGCCCTGCCTGAAGTTGGCAGACACGTTGGCATCAAATCCATACAGAGGTGTGGTAGTACCTATGCCCACGTTGCCGGCAAAGATCGCAGTGTTGGACACGGTAATGCCCCGCCTGAAGTTGGCAGACACGTTGGCATCAAATCCATACAGAGGTGTGGTAGTACCTATTCCCACGTTGCCAGTGGTGCTGGCCAGCACCACTATGCTGCCGCTGGCAGTGACCGTGCCGCTGTTGCCAGTGACCATGACCTGGTTAGGTGGATACTGCGTGTTGTTGTCCGTGCTGGCCATGCCAGGAAACGGGACGAAATCAACCAAGGTACGGCTCCTCAAGAATGCTGGATATTTATCCGTGGTCTTGGCAACTATCCAATCGCCATGTATACTGTGGCCAGGGAGACATCACATGCACATACACCAAGTCATGACAGCTGCCAGCTATAGGATGGTCGAGGGTCGCGACTGGCTCTGGGACTTTTTAGGCAAGGATTGCCGAGAGATACTGTTTGAAAGCTGGGGTCTACACGACAGCAACGAACACTTTCCTGTGAGCACTGTGTTCCACTGCAGCACCGGCGATGTCCGACAGCTCACGGTAGAGACCAAAGACGGTGCGTGGCGATGGATGTCACAGCAGTGCCATGCTGGTTACATCCTAGCCTGTGCGGATCTGGGTGAGCAGCCTTGGCAGGAAAAAGGCATAACCTGGGTCACAGACCCTGTTGAGATCGTCGACATGATCGCAGCTGCCCTACATCCAGATCGTAGGCCCGATGATGCCGACGAGAGCTATCGCTGGAGCAGCAGCGGTGACATGATAGTAGAGCGCGACGATGGCACCGGCTGGGTCAGCGTCAACCCAGATTGATCAAGCCTGGGCTTCTGTCCAGCTCAGTCGTGCCTGTATGTTCTTGGATCCAACGTCGATGTTCTGCGCCACAACAGTGAGAACGTCCGGTCCGTCTGGATATACCTGCTGACCAGCGATGTTGTTGGTTCCGCCGCCTAGTATTGAGTTACCAAGATCGCGCACGATGGTCAGATCCTGCTGTGTAACCGCATAGGTGGTACCACCTGCTGTGGCAGCGAAGAACGCGAAGATGTTCTCACCACCAACGATGGTGGTGCCGATGGGATGATATGCCACCTGCGCCAAGCTGGAACCGCCAACACCTTGAAACGTGCTGGTCGTTGGTGCTTGGATCACACCATTCAGCACCAGAGTCATGAGGAACAGACCGTTGCTGGCCAAGTCAACTTCAAACGGGCTCAGCTGCATGTGGTTAATGATTTCTTTGGTACCAAGCGGGCCTGTGATGCCGCCCTGCACTGATGGTCCTATGCGAATGCTCAACAACGCCGCACGCTGGTTCTGACCCACGCTGAGTGCGCTGACCATGCCCGCGATGAACACGAATGATTTATCGTTGTCAAACTTACCATCCATGATCACAGATGTTCCCCAGTGCGCGATGCTTGGCGTGAAGAACGGTGCGTGCTGTTGTATGCCTATGGGTAATGTAGCAGCATAGGTATGTGTGGTATTGGCATTGGCCATCTGCAGCGTGGTCAGCGTTATGCTGTTGGTCGCAGTGGGTGCTTGGTTCAGCGTGATGGTGTTGGGTGAACCATAGGTTATCTTCTGTATGTAGGTATTGCTGGGTATGCCCGTGCCCGTCACATACATGCCTGCCTGTATGCTGGCATTGTAGAGGCTGGTGCTAGTGGTGATGTTGGCATTGCCGCTGGTCGTGCTCACGCTGGCCACAGTACCAGCTGTCTGCCCTCTGGTGGTAACGTTGAAGCTGGTGGCTGTCTTGCTGTCATAGCTGACATATTCTGGATTGTTGTAGTCCTTGATCACCAATATGCCGTTGGTAGGGAATGCTGCGGTGTTGGCCACGTTCAGAGTGGTGGCACTAGCGGCAAATGTGCTGGTCAGCTGCGTCTCAGGCACTTCGTTGTTGACCTCATAGTGGCCTGGCAGGTTACCTGAGCGCATGTAGGATAGGTACTGCACGTTGTTGTGCTGCAGCTTGTGAGTATAGTAGATGTTACCGTCAACGGTACGCACTCCCCAGCGCACGAAGCCTGCGCCATACCAGCTGTAGTCCACGTACCACATCTGTATCTTGGTTAGATCTATGACATATCCACTTGGACCAGTGCCATCCAGCTTGTCAATGTTGAACGTGTTCTGCGCAATGCGCAGATCCTGCACCTTGCTGACCTGTGCCTGGCTGATGCTGGCACCGCGATAGGGCGGGCTGATGGTCATTGAAGTGTTGCTGAGTATCTGCAGCACGCGATAGGTCTGACCACGTATGACTATGTAATCAAACGGTACCAACTGTGTGGCAAACTGCGTGGCAGCATTGTCACCAGTACCAGTGGTCAAGCCAGTTACCGTGCCGCTGCCCTGAGTGACGCTGACGTAACCAGTTATCTGTTGCGTGGCTGATCTGCGCACAGCATACAGCGTCTGCCCGTCAAATTCCCAGTAGATACCGTTCTGCTGTTCAAACAAGCCCATGCGCACCTTGCTGCCAAACCATGCGTTTGGACCTATCTGAGGTATGCCTGCGCAGGTGGTGCTGCCCAGCGTCTGTTGCGCATACACATTCAAGGTATAAGCATCCGGTGTCTGCTGCACAGTGTAATTGCCAGCATAACCACTAGTGATGCCATTGACACCAGTGCTGATGGCACTGTTGCTCACGTAGACGTTGGCACCAGCTGATAAGAAGTGCGGAGATTTGGTCTTGATGGTTATCACTGCACCCACACCTGTGTCGTTAGCTGTGATGGTGTCTGTGGGGATTGGTGGCTTGACAATGGTGCCAGTGCTGACCTGTATGCCTTTGCCTGATTGATAGCGGAAATATCTGCGCGTCTGGCGTATCACGCTGACATTGTGCGCAACTGGGTTGCCCGTGCTGAAGAACACGCCTCCGTCAAAAGCCCTGTGGCTGATCACGAGATCGTTGCGAGGTATCACGTTGGCCACGTTTGATCCAGTGGCTGGTATGGCATTCAGCGACACTTGGAAGCTGCTGTCGTTGGTATATCCTACCACCGTCCATGATCCGTTAAAGGTGCTTACGTTTGAGTTTGATACCAACACACCGTTGCCTACCTGCAGTCCGTGCGGCTGTGCCATGGTAAACGTCGCTGTGGTGCCACCCGAAGCGAATGTGATGTTGCCCGTGCTGCTGTTCAGTGCGTAGGCAGCACCGGTGTATAGGAACCCTGGGAACACGGTGGTCGCGCTGGGGTTGAATATGCTGCCAGTAGTGCCTGTGTAGGCATATCTGCTGGTGGCCACGAGACCGTTGCCGTATTGGTTGGTGTTGTCGATGTTGAACCAACCATTGGCGCCGGCAAAGTTGGTGTCAGCCACGTACATGGACTGTCCTGCCACGGGTAGCTGTTGGTTCATGAAGTTATAGGCGGCAGCGGGATTGATCTGATTGAGGGTGTTGGCTGCCAGGGTGAGGCTGGTGTCGCTGTTGATAACTGACACAGTACCCACTGGTGTGTAGCTGCTGGTGAACAGGTAATAACCAACCTGCAGCTGCTGAGTGAACAGCGTGTTGGTTCCAACCACAGCGTTGGTACCACTTGAAACCAGTATGGTACCTGAGCCTGCTGTGAAGCCCACGTTCACTGTGAACACAGTGCTGGTGGCTGCGGCATTGATGTCGCTGACGTTCAGCGGATTGTTGACGTTGTAGTAAGCACCTGGCTTGTTGTTGGTCAGAGTTGTGAGTTCCCACTTGGTGGGCTGCAGTCCATATTCAAAGTCAGTGTCGATCAGTGCCTGTGGTTCTGATACTCTGCTCTTGCCAACTGGATCAAGCTGTAATTCAGATGGTGCCACGTAATCATTTTGCTCATCAACCAGTATCTGCAGCTGATCAGTGCTCTTGAAGTTGCTGCCTGTGGTGTTGTAGGCCACCGTGATCAGCGTGTTCACGCTGCCTGGAGTGGTCACATAGTCATAGGCAAATGTAGCCAACAGATTCTGGTCGCTGAAATTATAGATGACAGTGTTGTTGGTCACGTCCGTGATCAGCAACAGCCTCTGCTGTGCTATGTAACCTGGCACGGTTATCAGCTTGGCAGCCGGGGTGAAAGTGTAGTATACCTGTGGTGTTACCCTACGCATCGTGCTCTCCTAACGCCCCCATCAGTCTGCCATCGCCACGTTCAGCGCTTTGAATGGATATGTCACATTGTTGTTTATCGGCGTCACATTTGTGAGGATGCGACCGCTGAAGTCCTGCTGCTGTGACGGAGCGCGGGCAAATGTTATGGTGTTTCCGTTGGTCAGCTTGTAACCCCTGTTGAATATCGTCACTTCATTCAGATCCACTAAGTCAGGCAGCGTGATGAACGGTGCCAACACCGCGCCACCAACTGCGACCAGCAGCTGCTGAGGTGTTGCGATATTTATGTTAGTAGAACCAATGCTGAGATTGAAACTTGTGGTGATGCCATCAAAGGCCGTGCTGATGTCGTTGAGCACCAGCACCCTGTTGGCCGTGGTCTGGTAGGTGCCATCGGCAAACACCAGCGCAGCCCCTAGATTCACGTTGCCGTTCAGAGTGCTGGCCCCTGCGACGGCGAGGTTTCCGCCAGTGGTGAGATTGCCGCCAAAGCTGCCGAACCCGCCGAAGGCACCATATCCACCTATGCTGAGGTTGCCATTGAGGCTCTCCACTCCGCTGACAGTGAGGTTGCCACCCACGGTGAGGTTGTTGCCCACGCTGACGCTGCCTGCGAAGCTGGCACCATCTTGGCTCATAAGCATGCCTGAGCCGCCAGCTGGCTTGAAGATGTTGACGTTGCCGTAGAAGTTGCTGTTGCCCACCACCACGAAGGCTTGATTGTTGTTGCTGGTGCCTATGCCCACGTTGCCAGTGAATATGTCACCGCTCCTGCGCACAACATCACCTATGGCAAAGGTCATGCTGCTGACGATCTCCACGTTGGCGCCAGCTGATAAACCGTTTACTAGATTGACAGTGTTGCCGTCAGTGGCCGTAAAGTCCGTGGCATAGACCAGCTTGATGCCGTTGACATAGACGTCAACATAGCCCGGCGCATATGGTCCGTTGCTGAGGAAGGAAGCTTGTCCTGCGCTGGCCACATAGAGTGCCCTGCGCTGTGTGGCTAATCCACCCACGGTGCTGCCCTGCGTCCAACCCTGGAACTGCAGCACGCTGCCCACGTCTGGAGGCACTACAAACTGCACCGTGGTGCCATCTGTGGCAGTGAAATCGTAGTTGAGCAACAGCTTGACACCGTTGCTGTAGACGTCGAGATAGCCAGGTGTGTAGGTAAATCCTGTGTTGAACGTGGTGGTGTTTGCCACCTGCACGTTGTACACATAGTTGCCCTGTATCTGCGTGGTCCCACCACTGTTCCAGCCCTGCAGCTGCACTATGGATCCCACCTGCGGCGCAGCAGCAAAGGTCACGGTGTTGCCGTCTGATGCCGTGAAGTCAAATCCTTGGACCAGTCGCACACCATTGAGGAACACGTTCAAGTAACCTGGAGCATAGTTGAATCCTGCTTCGTAGAGAGTGACGCTTGGCGCGGTTACTGCAAACACATTGTTGCCGCTTATGGCATAACCTGTGGGTGCGATGGCCACGGTTATGGTCAGCTTTATCTCGACCCTGGCGTATTGAACTGCACCAGTGGACATAATTATGTTGGTGCCAACCCAGCTGTAGGTGCTGATCCTTTGGTACACCCCGTTGACAAAAACCTGCGTGAGGTTCAGACCTTGACCAGAGATGGTGTAGGGATAGACTGAGAACGTGGTCTGGCCTGCCGTGGCTGTGAAGGTAAAGGTCTGTATGGTGGTGTTTGCGCTTATCTGATTAACGCTGTTGAGGAAGGTACCATCAGCAAACACTATGCCATTGTTCTGTCCGGTGCTGTCTCCCACGTGAACGTTGCCCCACACATCCAGGGTGTAGGATGGGAAGCTGGTGCCTATGCCCACGCTGTTGGTGTTGGCAAAGTACACCAAGTTGTTGTTGCCGCCGAAGCTGCCATTGTTGTTGTACTGTATGCTGGTGTTTGAGCCGCCTGGTGAGCTACCACCTCCTCCGCCTCCCATGCTGGCAGTGTACTGATAGGTGCCATCAGGGAAATAGATACCTACATTGCTGCTAGTGCCAGTGCCGCGCAGCACGATGTTGCCATAGATGTTGCTGCTGCCGTACACGCTCATGACGTTGCCTGTGGCGCCAAGGCTGCTAGCAGTGCCTATGCCCACGTTACCAGCAAACGTGCTGGTGGTGGCTGGTCCAACATTGAGATTACCACCTATTCCTGCTCCGCCGGCCACTGTGAGTGCGCCTGTGGTTGATGAAGTGCTGGCCGTGGCATTGCTGATGCTGAGATTACCTATCTGCACAGGTCCGCTGAGATAGCTAGCAACGTTGGCATTGCTGTAGCTGCCACCACCACCTGCGGTGACCAGATAGGACCCGTCTGCGAAATAGATACCAGCAGTGCTACCTGCTGCTTTCTGTATGACCAAGTTACCATACAGTGTTTCGGTGCCGTACACTGTAAACACATTGCTGCTCACACCGAGATTGCTGCTGGTACCGATGCCCACGGAGTTGGCAAACAAGCTGCGTGATCCGCCCACGTTGATGTTGCCTGCGATACCCGCGCCGCCTGAGACTGTGAGCGCACCAGTTGCTGTGCTGATGCTAGAGTTGCTGCTGTTAATGCTTACATTTTGGCCAAACGCACCGTAGACGTTGCTGATCACAGCATTCATCGTGGCAGTGCCACTGGCCTGTATATAGGTGTTGCTGATCAGGCTGTTGACCTGTGATAACCCTGCGATGTTCAGATTGGCACCGTAGATATTGGCATTGCTGATCAGCTGATTGACTGTTGCTAAGCCAGTGGTGTTCAGCGTGCTAGTCGTGGTGTTGTTGTTGGATATCAAGCTGCTGACCTGCGCAGCGCCAGTGCTGTTCAGCGTGGCAGTGGTGATGTCGTTGTTGGCAATCAGGCTGCTAACCTGCGCCAAGCCACTGGTATTCAAGGTAGCACCAAACACGTCTAGGTTGGCAATCAATGCGTTAACAGTGGCTGTACCAGCACTCTGTATGGTGGTGTTGGCAGTCAGGCTACTAACTACTGCATCTCCGCTGATGATCAAAACAGTGCCAGCGACGCTGCCATTGCTGACAAGATTACCAACCAAGGCAGTGCCGTTGATGTTGATGTTAGCACCATAGATGTTGGCATTGCTGATCAGCTGATTCACAGTGGTCAGTCCGCTGCCCTGTAGACTTACGGCAAATATGGTGTTGACACCTGTGATGTTGCCAGTGGTTGTTATGCTGCCATTGCTGATCAGATTGCCTACTGTGACAGTGCCTGGGGCCTGTATGCTGCTGTTGCTGACCACAGAAGCAAAGGTGGCTACACCGTTAGCCTGTATGGTAGTGTTGCTGAACACAGCTGTGCCGATGATGGAACCAGCGGCTTGGACAGCAGTATTGCTGGTCACGCTGCCAAACTGAGCCGATCCGTTGCTCTGTATGAACGTGTTGCTGGTAATGCTGCTGCCAACGATAGTACCTCCAACAGTGAGGTTGCCAGAAGCTTGTATGATGCTGTTGCTGATCAGAGCATTGACCGTGGCCGTTCCCGCGGCTTGGACCGTGGTGTTGCTGTTGACCGAGCCAGCAACTACTTCGCCTATGGCATGCACAAACGTGTTGCTCTTGACCGCATTAGCAGTCACTGTACCAATGGCATGAATGTTGAGATTGCTGTAAAGCTCACCTACAGTGGCAACACCTGCGCTCTGTATGGTGCTGTTGCTGGTCAGTGCTTCTGCGGTAATGTTTCCAGATGCTTGTACGAATCCATTGCTGTTGATGCTGTTGAATATGGCTGCACCAGCGCTTTGAATCACTGTGTTGCTGTACAGTGCATTGACGGTGGCTGTGCCAGCAGCCTGCATGGTTGTGTTGCTGTTAACAGATCCGCCAACTATCTCGCCGATGGCGTGAACAAACGTATTGCTCTTGAGCGCATTGGCAGTGACCGTGCCTATGGCATGTATGTTGAGGTTGCTGTAAAGTTCACCAACCTGAGCCACGCCAAAGCTCTGTATGGTGCTGTTGCTGGTTAGAGCAGCAGTGACGATGTTACCAGTGGTCGTTAGATTGCCTGCGATGCCAACATCGCCTTTGACTGTGAGAGGCACAGCTATGTCGGCAAAGGCAGGACCAAAAGTAGCTACGATGTTGTCAGATGTCAGACCGCCAGCTACCAATCTCAATACAGTGTCAGGTGTAGCAGTACCAACCACTAGGTTGCCACCATTGAAACCGCTAGCATTGGCATTACCAACACCTATGAGATAGCTGTCATTGGCGTATTGGCTGGTCTGATCAGCATCAACTGGATCAAATGCGCTGCCGTTGATACCAAGATCCACATAATATGAGATATCATCGCCGTTGTTAGCTGTGGCAATGTAGTCGCTGCTGGCCTTGGTACCGCTGCTGATGTTTTCTAGATTTATCTGGATATAGCTGTTGGCATTGCCGCTGAACTGTGCTACATCATTTGGCAGTTGTGCGTAACCACTGGGTATACCAGCATATAGTGCGCCAAATCCAGTTATTGTATTGCCAAAGAAGCTGGCACTGTTGGCATAGACGTTGCCAGCTGTGAGCCATCCCTGCGCATGTATGTTGCCATTGACACCTATACCGCCGTTGACCACTAAAGCACCAGTGTCATAGCTGGTAGTAGGTGTAGTGTCTGTGATCAGTGTGTTTCCATTGACAACCAAGTTACCGCCAATGACAGCAGCACCATTGCTTTGGAAGGTCTGCGTGGTGGTCAGGCCAGCAGCCTGTATGGATGTGTTGCTGGTCAGGCTATCTACTATTACACCGTTGGTAACCTGTAAAGTGGAAGCACTGATAGATGTGTTGCTGATCAGGGCATTCACAGTGGCAGTACCTGCGCTCTGTATGATGCCATTGCTGGTCACCGTGCCAAGAACAGCAGCGCCTGTGGCCTGTATGCTAGTATTGCTGACCAGCGCATTCACGATCGCAGTTGTGCCTATGTTTAATCCAGCAGTGGTTGCTATCTGATCACCAGCATTGATAGCACCGCCTACGCCCAACCCACCTTGCCCAAATATGGTTATGGCACCTGTACCACTGCTGATGCTGGCAGTCTGTCCTGCTGCGTTGATGTTGCCTGCTATGAATCCGCCGTAGGTGAGACCAGCTTGGTTCCAATCAACTGTGAGATTTGGCTTGTTGACCGCAGTGTCAAACACCGTCCATGCGCCGTTGATGTAGTCTCTGACCACGCCCGAGTAGTAACGTCCGCTGGTCACATAGCTGCCGACTAAACCCAGATCCCAGACATCGCCAGGATTGGTATTGGCCACGAATATGATCGGAGCTGTGCTGTTTACTTGGTCAGCAGCCACTGCTATGATGTTACCACCAACGTATAGGTTACCACTCACATATGCATTGCCAGCAATGCTGGTATTGCCGGTGACTCTCAAACCACCAGCTGTGGCCACCAATCCATTACCGGCTGTCACGGTGGTGTTGCTGATCAGCTCATTTACGGTTGTAGTACCTGCGCTCTGTATGGTAGTGTTACTATTGATAACGTCGCCTACGATGAGACCGCTAGCACCCAGAGTCTGAGTTGATATGTAAGTGTTGCTGATTACTAGCTCAGCTTGTGCCTTGCCATTGACATTCAGGGAACCGGCATAGAGACCGTTGGTGATGTTGGCACTAGCAGCATTGACGTTGGTGTTGCTGGTCAGAGCATCGACGGTGACACCACCTATGGCCTGTATGCTTGTATTGCTGATCAGGCTGTTGACCTGTGCACCACCAGTGGTGTTCAGAGTAGCTGTGGTAATGTTGTTGTTGCTGATCACAGCGCTTAGATAGGCTTCAGCTGTGACATTAAGCAGGTTGGTGGTTATGTTGGTGTTGACTATGAGGTTAGCAAGGTTGCTGGTTCCGCTGCTCTGCAGAGTGGCTCCAAACACGTTAGTGTTGCTGATCAGCGCATTAACAGTGGCAGTACCAGCAGATTGAATGGTGCTGTTGCTGGTCAGAGCGCTTGTCTGCACGTTGCCATAGGCACTGAGCGTGCCAGTGGTGATGTTGGTGTTGCTGACCAAATCGTTGACCGTGGCCGAACCCGCGGCCTGTATGATGCTGTTGCTGCTCAAGCTGCCGACGTTGGCAGCACCGATCACGTTCAAAGCACTGCTGGTGATGTCAGCATTGACCACCAAGAACACCAAATCCACTCTATTGGCCACGCTGAGATTGTTGCGGAAGCTAGCATTGCCGGCCACATCCAGAGTGCTGCCAGGTAGAGCAGTGCCTATGCCAACCTTGCCGCTGACTATGAGACCGTCTGTGGGTGCTGTGAACACGCCGCCATAGGGCGTGCCTATGGCAGTGCCGCCGCCAACATCAAGACTGTTCTTTGGTATGGTTATGCCGCCGACGCCCGTGCCAATCTTGGTCACAATTATGTTGGTAGTGGATGCACCTGCGGCAGTAAGATAGCCATAGGCTGGCTGAGTACCGCTGTTGAAACCAACCACTGCGCCGTCGGCAGCAGTGTTACCCACTATCAGCTGTTGGTCGCCTCCGTTGGTGGTGTTGAACAGTGCTGGGCTAGCACCATACACAGCGAGGCTGTTGTTGACTGTGGTGGTACCTATGCCAAGCCTGGTGTTGTCATAGTCAAAGATGAAATTGCTCTGGCCAGCGAAGGCACCGTCGCGGTTGAACTGCACGTACTTGTCATAACCAGCAGCTGAGCTGCCTGCTGAGCTCTGCTGGAAGCTGCCATCGGGGAAGAATATGCCAGTGCCGTATGTGGCAACGTTGATGTTACCACCAACCACGGTGAGCACATCGCTAACCTTGATGTTGTCGGTGCCTATTCCCAGCCTACCATAGAACACGTTGGTGTTGCCATAACCAACCAAGTTGCCTGAGATGGTAGCATTGCCGCTGGCCACGATGTCCTTGGTGAACAGCGTGTTCACGCCTATGATGTTGCCGCCCGATCCAGACGTGGTTATGGTACCGTTGCTAACAAGGTTCCCTACAGTGGCGTTTCCTGTGGCTTGAATGGTAGTGTTGCTGATCAGAGATGCTGCTGTGATTGAGCCACCAGAGCTAACAGAACCTAGGATGGACAAACCACCTACGCCATCCAGCATCATTATGGCAGTGGTTCCGCCATACCATGTGAAATCATAGCCTGCCAAGTATTGTGGCAGGCCCATCCATATGGTTGAATTGTCTATGCCTATAGCATAATCTGCGTTGGTACCATCGACCTGGTTGTAAAGGACTATCTTGGTGCCTAGGCTACGAGTGGTAAAGCTTGGGGGAGCATATCCATAATTGGCGAAGTCTATGTAGTTTTCTGCGATATTGTTCAGAGTCAGCGTACCACCGCTGATGGTCACGCAGCCATAAATCTCAGAGTTACCATTGTTGTACCAGTTGCCCACGCTGTCCAGCTGAGCCACCACACAACCACTGCCATAGTAGTTGTATGAAGCACCACTGGGTATGGTGAAACTCATGGCAGGTGATGGATCGATGCCTATGCTGTATGGGATGCTAGCCCCATCGTTGTAGAGATTGATCTTGGTGCCTGGGCTGCCTGGACCGTAGTATGGATAGTTCACGCCGTTGACACCAAAGTCTATGAGATTGGCTGTGGCATTGTTGAGGCTGATATTGCCACCGTTTACCTGCAGTGTGTTGGTACCGGTATCATAGAATAAGTTACCAGTGTCACCTGTGAAGGTGTTGCTGTTTCCTGCGAACTGTAACGTGCCAGGTGAACCATAGCTGGTAGCCGCATCGCCAGTTGGTCCTGTGTAACCTGTGGGACCTGTGGGTCCTGTGACCATGCTGTCAGCGCCACTGGGCCCTGTGGGACCTGTGGGTCCCGTATCGCCAGTTGCGCCAGTTGCTCCTGTGTCACCAGTGGGTCCAGTTGCTCCAATTTCCCCAGTTGGTCCTGTGGGTCCTGTATCGCCAGTTGCTCCGGTATCGCCAGTTGCACCCGTGGCGCCCATGTCTCCGGTTGGACCTGTGGGTCCTATGTCCCCAGTTGGTCCTGTGGGTCCTGTATCGCCAGTTGCTCCGGTATCGCCAGTTGCACCCGTG
>Ga0114959_10002878_pt1 | contig 13828 bp, 9 predicted proteins | sample C_130625_EF_Meta_FD_87317 | JGI IMG/M metagenome (GOLD analysis project Ga0114959, IMG submission 87317) | Freshwater microbial communities from Lake Croche, Canada to study carbon cycling - C_130625_EF_MetaG | ecosystem: Environmental > Aquatic > Freshwater > Lake | place: Lake Croche, Canada...
CTTTGACCCGGACGAGTGCATTCGCGCGATAAAGGCGGCGTTTGGCGAGGAGGGGGAGTGGCGGGTCATTGAGCGTTGACATATGGAAACATGGTGTTCCTCTGCCTGTGCGTGAACCTTGGCGGCGGCGCCTCGTCGCGCGTCACCACCGTTCCGTCCCACGCAGTGGCTCGCCAGCGCAGGTCGAAGGCGTCCAGCACCCGGCGGCACAGAATGCAGGGGAGAGAACAGGCCTGGGCGCCGTCGCTCGTGCGTCGCTCAACGGTGAGCGTGCCGGCGCGGCGCCTCACCCACTTGGCGACGCTGTGTTTCGGAACGCCGTGCACGTAGGCGCTCCGGCGCAGGGCCGCAACGAGCCGGCGCTCGGCGCACACGTTGGTGTTGCATGGTACTGTGAGGCCTGAATCGGAGGTGCAGGTGACAATGCGCATTGCTGTGAGTGAGATGTTCCGTGTGTGCAAATACAACTGGTTGCATTACCCATCCAGACGCTTGCGTGAGTGGAACAAGGTGATATATTTAACATTAGTTGTTTCGAAGGGATGTTGCGCGTTGCCGTCATTTTGGCTGGCATTTTTCGGGGCACACTAGAAACTGCATTGGAATTTCAACGTGTCGTTGTGCACCCGCTTCGGACGTCGGGATTTGTGGTGGATGCATATGCGGCCGGGTATTCCCACGATGAAGCAGAGTGGCGCAAATGGTTCACTTACTCAAACAGCACTAATTTTGTATTTGTAAATCTGTTAGAAGATAACGTTACGCTTATTTCTCGGCCGGAATCCGCTTCTTATTTTAGCCGGTGTACAGAGCCGTATCACATACGGATGATGCACCTCAACGATGCGTGGCTTGCTGCTGAAAAAACAGGAGTCTATGACTTTGTTATTAAAACTCGCAATGATGTGAATTATGGCCCCGGCCAATTTGTTAAACCCTGTTGGCTCCGTGGGCTGGCGGACAATTTTATTTTGGTAAATGACAAAGAGCTCCATCAGGAAGACAGATGGAACGAACGCGGAATCCCAGGAATGCCGAATGAACCACCAAAAACGCCGTGGGCTGCTCAACTTCTTGCACCAGCAATGCTTAGCGACCAGTTTCTCATTGGTACGCGTGCGAGCATGTCACAAATCCTAACTATGGTGAATTTTCCACCGAACAATGGGTCGACGTGCAGGCAAGGCAACTCATTTTGGGAATGGATGGGCAGAGATTTCCCCCCCGGCCCAGAATCTTTCATTGCCGACTTTCTCTATCGGAGAAAAATTGCGTGGTACACAATAAGCATGCAGTTGGAGCGGGCACCAAGTCGCGATTTTATAATGCAGCCTTGTAGGTTGTGTTATGATTGTGTGCAGGGAGATCCCATGTAATCATTTTCAGGCGCTTGCATTAGTTGTTGAAGCGGTCTCTGTGAAACGTTGCAACGATGTCGTTTTCGCTAAACTTTTGACGGTCATGGACCCAGGCAGACCGGGATGCAAGATGCGTGTCACTGATCCGCAGCGCCTCCGCGTTACCACCGCCTTCTTCACCAAGGCTAACACAGCGCGCACCCGTGACTGCCGTCAGGTCTGTGACCACCCACCCCTCCCTCAAAATCATATAGTATATGTATACTAGTTCCTCAAAGTCCCCTGGACCGGTCGACGTTGACGTGATGTTGTACTCGCGGAGAAAGTTACGCGCCGAACGAGACTCCACGATGAAGATCTCGTTGTTGAATAAGTAAAGGGTACCTCCTGCTGTCAGCTTTAGCAGGCGCTCCTTTTCCGCGTCAGTGTAGCGCCACATCGCGCGAGTGACAATGCCCGACACACATGTTGTAACGACGCCATACAGATGCTTTTGCGTGGCAATCTTGTTCGCAATTTCGTAAGCGTCATGCGGCTTCGTGAACGCCACCTCGGAATCAAAGACATAGAAGTATTCGTATAGGTCAAGCAAATGCTCAACCATCCACCATTTTTTGAAGAATGAAGGGTGCTGGTCGAGTAAGCTAAGGCTGCCGCCATAAACCTCGTTGAAGATGCCCTCCGGTGTACTGTGCGCCAGGAACTCTAGAAAATCGTCCAAGTCGGCACGCGTTCTATGCACAAAATGCACGTTCAGAGAGCGGGCCATACCGTGCCTCTCGTGCGAATTTATGAGTTGCTGGGCAAAGCCGAATTTTGGCTGGTGCACTGGTGACACAAGTGCAACTCGTGGGACGCCGCCGCATGCGCTCACTAGGATCAGCGTCACGAGTGCCGCAATCATTTTTTCAGACTGAGGCGGAGAGATACAAATAAGAACAGAAACGGGGGGCAAAATGAGCACATCAACGCAACAGCGTTTTTGCGGCTGCACGCGTTTGTCTTATATGTGATGGTGCTACCAACTCGGACCCTCTGCAGTGCCCAGAATATAAGCGCGTAGTGGTTGATACAATATACACACCCACATCTCCATGCGGCGAGCAAGCATCCTGCTCTTGGTCGCCGCTGTCGCACAGGCGAAGAATGCGGCGGTCATAGTCCCGTCGTTCAATGGGCACCTGGACGAGTTTCGTAGGATGATCACATCCTACTGCAACAACGTCATGGATGCCCACGAGGTCACCGTGTATGCCATCGTGGAGGAGGCGGTGATGCCAGAATTCCAGTTGCTTTCCAACCACTGCCATCACCTCAACCTGGAGGTTGTCAACTTCAAGGCGCTACTGGGGCGAGTTGGTCACGCAGAAACGGATGAAGCGGCTCTCATAGGCAAGGTTGGCATGGTGACGTACCAGACGTTCAAGAAGCTGTACTCGCTTTTTGATCTGGAGTATGACGTCGCCGTCGTCCTTGACTCTGAGTCCCAGTTTATCCGGCCTATGCATCTGAAGCTTGAAATTGCAGAGTTTCTTAACAAGCCGTTTGTTCTCACGTTCCCGATCTCAAAACCAGAGAACGGCCTGCAAACCCTCAGTCTCGACGTTTCAAACCAGATATTGGGCACGTCGCTCGTCGTACATTCTGGCCTGACGCTCGCTGACCAGTGGATTTATGACAAGAAAATTGTCCAGCGCTTCCAGCAAAAAGTGCAGCGTCAGCTCAATGCATGGGTTCAGCCGTGGTTGTTTTCGTGCGTCCTTTACTACACATTTGTTGTTGCCAACGCGAACGAGTTTGGCTATCGCGTCATCGACTCGGACGAGCGACTAGCGTCCTTTGGTGTTAGTCACCACGAACACATCTGGCAGGTATTTACTGACGGCGCGGCGCAGGCGCTCACGCTGTTCTATTCGGAACTCCCGCTTTTTATGTACACCGTACAGAACAGCCCTCCCCAGGAGAACGAGGCTCGTATCCTGGACTTTGTGCACAAGACAAAGCAAATCAAGATCCTCGCCAGCACACCTACAAATTCGTGGCTTGACCGGCTCCAGCCTTGGCGTTATTAGACGCCCCATTACTGCTTGATCATATAGGCTGTCGGCCCGAGCGCGTCGGTTGTCCGCAGCGTGTAGGGCAGGTTCATGTCCTCGAGGAACTTGTCTACTCCGTTGGACTCGTCGAACTTGTGGAAGGCGTACTCGTCAAATACGATGTACGCTCCGGGCAGGATTTTTGGCCAGAGGTTCTTTAGCGCATGATACGTCGGCTCGCCAAGGTCGACATCCACGTACATATAAACCGCATTACACCCCATCCCACGCCTCCACCTTTGCCCAGAGCGCCGCCGCCTCCTCGTCCACCTTGCCCAGCGCCCAGCGGAGCGTGGCGCGTGGCCAAAACCCGCGTTGAGACACGTGTAGGAAGTTGCGCGCCGTCTCGCGCCGCGTCACCATTCGGTTGAGCGGGTGGAGCGCCGCGTCAGGCGGGCCCTGGCCCGCAAAAAAGACGCGCTGCACGCGCTCGTTCACCAGCCTGTTGAGCGTGCGGCACAGGACGCCGACGGCGACGGCGCGCGCCTCCTCCACGCGCGCCGCTGGCTCTGGCGGCTGGACGCCAGCCATGCGGTCCACCAGCACGGCGCCGACACGCAGGGGCGCGAACCTGCCGTCGCCCTGCGCCTCGCGCGCCCACTCGGGCGGCTCGACGGCGCCGCCAGACCCAAACGAGAAACGCGCAAGGTACGCAAACAGCCGGTCGGCGCGCATGCCCAGGCGGAGCGCGCGCTCCGCTCCTCGTCGCTCCAGCACGCCGTCGTACACCGCCTCCGCCGCCGCCTGAATGCTCGAGTTCAGGAGCGCGCGTTCGGGCGCATCGGGCTCGTTGTCCACTGGGTCGGCCCGCCGGTCAAAGCCCTGGGGCCCGGCGCTCGCAAACGGGCGCGCCCCGAGCGCCGTCTGGTTGAGGGCCGCGGCGCCCCCCGCGCCCGCCCCGCCGGCGTTGGCGGCGAGCATGCCGAGGCCCGCGGCGACGGCGCCCGCGGCGGCGATGGCGCCCGCCGCGGCGGCGCGCCGGAACCTCCCGGGCGGGGCGGGCGGCGGCGGTTGCGCCGGAGCCTCTGGCGCTGGCGCTGGCGGAGCCTCTTCCTCCTCCTCCTCCTCCTCCACAAATGGAGGCCCACCTCCTTCGCCCTCATCCTCCTCCTCCGCCTCACCCTGCCACCGCTCCTGCTCCTTCGGCCCCTCCGGCTCGGGTGTCCAGCCGACGCGCTGCACGCGCCGCTCGAAGAGCAGGATGTTGCGCGCGTTCCCCTTGACGTTCACTCTGTCCCATGCGTCCTCTTCAATGCCCTGAAGGAGGCTGTCCTGTTCCGGGTCTCTTTCGCGCCACAGGTCAAAGTTGCCCTCCCCAGGCCGCTCGAGCGCGGGGCTCGCGCGAAACACCTCCAAGTTCCACAGCTCGTGCAGGAGGAGGATGTCGGGCGACGGCGCATTCATTCCGGCGTTCCTCTTCAGGTCCACCGCGCCGAGGTCAGGGCCCGCTGAAAACGCCGCCGCCGCGCCCCTGTCGGCGTACACCACGGGCCTGCCGCTCCTGAGCGGGTCCAGCATCGCACGGTACACGCTCCGTCGCACGAGGTCGTCTTGATCCTCCGCGTCCAGCTTCCACACCACGAGGTAGACGGTGCGGTCAGGGCGCCGAGTGGCGACGACCAGGGCGCCGTACTCCACGCGGAGGCCCGTCATCGCCTCGTACAGGCGCGCGTTGGCCCACACCTGCTGGATGTCCTTGGACTTGTCGATCTGAGGCTTGGCCATTTCCATGCGCGTCTTGAGGTCGACCATGACCAGAAACTCTCGGGCATCATCGCCCTTGACGTGCACCACAAAGTCTGCCTGCGTCTGAGTAAAGAGACACTTTGTTGTAGACCCTTTCTTGGCCGCCATGACGAAGGGGTTGACGAGCGGCACCTCCACGGCGCACACCGTGGCGATGTGGCGCGGCGCCCCCTGCGGGCCCGCGGCCGCCTTGTTGAAAAAGCGCTCGAAGAGGCGCTTCAAACCGCCATTCACGAGCGCGCGTGTGTACGCCTCGAAGAGCCCGGCTTCGTCCTCCTCGGCGGCGAACCGGTGCACCGCGCGGGACACGCCGAACACGGCGTCTCGTGCCCCCGCTGGCGCCACCTGCGTGAAGGAGCCGTTCCCCTCCGCGGCGTCAGCGGCCGGAAAAACCAGCTCGCGCCGGTTGTACCTGTCGAGGAGGACGGTCGCGCCTTCAGCGCGGGCGCCGGAGCACACAAAGTCGAACGCGAGCCGAAGGTGCGCGCGCGTCCCCACGTGGCTGAACTCGTTGCTCCGCTGGACCTGCACGAAGAGCGGCGAGCGCATGACGAGCGCGTAGGCATCGTCCAGCGGCGTCCACTCTGCCAGGTACGTGGCGCGGAACTCCTTGGCTCGCCGGTACGACCACTCCTCCGCGTTGCCGGCGGCCGTCAGGTACGGCGTCGACGCGCGCTCGCGCTCGCCCTGGCGTTTGCGGTACAGCGCAATGAAGTACCGCGCCCCGCGGCGCTTGGAGACGAGCGTGACGGCGCCAGGCCCCGCGGGCGCCGGGGCCGCAGGCTCGTCCTCCTCGTCCTCCTCCTCGTCGCTCGGGGCATAGTCAGAGTCCGACTCCGACGCTGGGGCGGCCGGAGCCGCGGGGCCGTTGCCGAACGTCGTCTCCACAAAGAGCGGGAGCTTCATGCTCGACCAGCCGAAAAAGTAGCCGGACGGAAAGGCGGAGCTGTCGTTGGCCTCGTCCTCCTCCTCCTCCTCGTTATTGACGGCCGAGGTGCGCCGCGACGAGGCCACCTGGCGAAGCACGGAGCCCGGGATGACGCGCCGCGCCGCCGCCGCCGCCTCCCGCGTCCGGTTGACGGCGAGCTCGAGCGACAGGCGAGTGTGCGGGTTGAAGCGCGGCATTTTCGTGGCGAGCCGGTTGAGCAGGGGCCAGTGCATCCACAGGAGCCCGCGCTCGGGGCCCAGGCCGCCGTCCCCCGGCGGCCCGTCGAAGGCGACGTCTCCGGGGCCGTTAAGCCTGTTTTTGGCGAGCCAGCGCCTCGGCTTTTTGTACATGTTGAGCGCCCCAGTCTTCCGGCTCGAGTACTTCCAGGCCACGGCGGCGTTGTGGAGCGTGCGGTCGTACTCGTTGAGCCATCGCCGCGCCTTGGCGTCGCTCAGTATGTCTATGCGCGCCTCGAACGCCTCGTCAAAGGTGTACTCACGCGTCGGCGCCCCGTGAAACACGGCAAAGTGCGCCCCAAAGTCCAGCCGCACGAGCGCGTTGTTGCCGGTGAGCCTGTTGCCGGCCCAGGTGGCGTCGCCATCGCCCTCGACCCTCACCACGCGCGCATAAAAGTGCGGCGCGTCGTGCAGCTTGGCGACCAGCACAGGCGCCTGCTGGCCCGACGGGCGGAATCGCCCGTACGGGCCGGAGACGCGCGACTTCCAGTCAAAGTCCGCCAGCTCTCGCGGGTTTTTGGAACCCGTTTTCAAGACGCTGTACCCCGCCGCAGGAGGCTGGCCGAAAAAATCACCCGCCGGCGCCCCCGCGGCGAGGTCCGCGCGCGACAGAAACTCGTGCACGGTGACGACCGGAACCCGCGCGGTGACGCCTACGGGGGCCACTTGGTTCAAGACTTCGCGCTCCAAGTACTCCCACTGGACGCAGTAGTAGAGCGGGAGCCTGTCCACCCCTTCCCTCCGCCGCACGGTGTCTGCTTGTCGTTGGTAGGCATTCAAAAGGTCTATCTGACTTGAAAGCCCATTCGTCATTCCCGGCGGAACGGTGCAGCTGCCGAGAAACACGCCCACGACGGTTCCGAAAAACGCCTGCGTGACATCCTTTTGGAGCATCGCGCTGGCGGGCTTTCTTTGCTCATAGTCTCGTATCTCGTATATCCTGTAAATCTTTCGCCCAACCCACGCCTTCATCTCTCGCCTCACCTCCTCCGCCCGGTCAAACGGCGCCGCGCCCGGGGGCGGGATGGTCGGGTGGGTGCGCAATTCGCGCCCGGCGAAAGGAAACTCAGTCGTGCGTCGATCGACGCCCAGAATGGCGTTGTTGGAGAGCGGAACACGGCCAGGGTACTGCTCGCGGGCCGCCTCCGCCGGCGTGACGCCGCGCTCGCCCAATGCTTTGTCCGCCGCGAGCATGTTGAACTCAAACACCGGCTTGGTGTTGTACGCGGCGACAATGGCGTCGAGCTCAGCGTCCGAGCGAGCGCGGAGCGCGCCCCCGCCCCCGTCCAGGTCACGGAGGGTGAGCGTCCGCTCGAGGAGGCGCGGCGCGGGTGCCCTAGGCCAGAACGGGCTAGGCTCAACATTTCGAGCCTCTGGCGCTAAAATGTTGGGCGTACGGACGCTCAGGGCTTGGTCTCCGACGCGCACGACGACGCCGAAGGCGAACCAGCCCCTGTCCGCCTCGTACGACACCCGGTCGTACAGGCCGACGGCGTCCAAGTTCCGCCTCTGGTCAACCAGCTGGACGTTGCCGGTGAGAGACGGCGTGTACGGCACCACAAAGTACTCATTGCCCCGCTGGAGCACGAGCTCCTTGGCGCTCGCAAAGCCGCGCACCACGCACACTTGGTTGGCGAGGGAGTTCCAGCGTCGCACCGTCACGCGCGCGCCGAGCAAGAGGCGGACGGCGGCAACCTCCTCCTCGGACGGCGGCGCAGAGCCCCACGCGGGCGCCGTCCCCAGGTCCGCGGCGAGGGCGCTCCACCGGTTGTCAGAGTTTTGTTCGCTCAAGAGCGCATTCACCGGGTTAACCTCAATGAGCTCACGGAGACGCGCGAGCGCGCGGTAGGCAAAGCCCGGGTTGCCGAGCGCGGCGGTGATGTGCACCACCACCGCCGCCTCCATTGTGCCTATGTTAGCGCCGGCAGGCAACCCGTTGTCTTCCGCCGGGTATGGTTGCTTTTGCGTGAGCGACTCGATGATTCGCCTCGCGTTATCCACCGGAGGCGCGCGGGACAGAGGCGCGTCGCCCCCTTCCGCGGCCTCGTCATCCTCGCTGGACGGCTGGTCCACGCCTCCGACGCTCGAGTCGAGGCCGCGCGAGCCGTCGTTGTTTCCGCTCCGATCGTCGTCGTCGCCGCCTCCGCTGGGCTCTCCCCCGGAGGCGGCGCCGGCGTCCGCGCCAGAGCCTGCCCCCGCGCCAGAGCCCGCCCCCGCGCCCGCCCCGGCGCCCGCGCCTGAGCCAGCCCCTGCGCCCGCCCCGGAGCCAGCCCCTGCCTCCGCGCCGGATCCGGAGCCGCCCCTGCCGCCCGCCGCATTTCTTCGCGCGCGGGGCACCGCGGCGTCGCGGAGCCCGGGGCGCGGCCCCCTCTCCCCCCGCCCATCGAGGGGGAGCGTCCTGATCGTCCATCGAGGCGGCAAGAGCACAGATTCCAAAAGAGGTTTGGTGAATTCAGTGTTTTCGGTTCCTCCTGCATCCCATGTGACGTGTGCGAATGCGCCGGGAAGGGCGCTGGCCCCGGTGACGGTGCCGAGATACCAGCGAGCGCCGCCACGCTGTTGAAACTTCATTTCGACGCGCCTGTTTTTCAAAGCGTCTGCCGCCGCGTTGCGAGGTCGATAAATGCGGAGGTCGTCGAACGCCTCGTCGCTGGTCAGTATTTCAACGTCTCCGTCGTCGTATCGCACCGCCACGGCGGCTGACCTCTGCAGAAAGTCGTAAAAAACGAGCTCTATGCGTCCGTTCGGTATGATTTTCAGGCTCGTGACGCGCGTGTTGTTCGCCCACACGGCGCGCTCCTTGTCGAGCGCCTTTGCCTGGGCGGAGGAGAGCGCCGCGGGCGCCGGCGCGTACGCTCTGCACTCGGCTACCACGCGCGCCGTGTCGTTGGGTGCGACAATGCCGGCCGCCTCATAGTCTCTCTGGCGCGCGTTCAACGCCGCGTAGGCGTACCGCGTCACATCCGTGCCCAGTGCGCAGAGCTGCATGTAGTGCTCCTGGCCTTTTCCGTCGGGGTAATTCGCATTTGCCTGGATGTACCCGTTTCCGTTGACCAGCTTTTTCACAATGTCGGCCCGTTGTTCCGGTTTCGCCGTGAAGTGAGCGACGGCGACGGCGACGGTGCGGCGCCAGAACGCCGCCCCGGGCTCTCCCCCGGGCGCGTCATACAGGGAGCCGTCGTCCGGCCGCCTGAAGCCGGGCGAGTTTTCCCTTTTTTCGTACCCTGACGCGGCGCGCAAAAAGGGGACGTAAAAGGTGCTGAATGTCACGCCACTGAACCGCGCCATACGGCCAGCCCGCGGCTGCCATATATATCCCTCCGGCGCGCGTGTGCGACGTGTGGCTATGCTGGATCTCGCCTCCGTGCGCGTAGAGCCGGCGCGCATGGACGAGACGCCCGGCTACCGGTACCCTGTGTACCGCCTCTGGGCCGGCGACGACGAGTACGAGCACCTCACGCTCGTCAAGGGCGGCGCCAAGGCCAGGCCCGACGACCCCGTCGTCTCGTACTACAGGCTCGGAAGCAGGCGGCTGATCCTCAAGTCCATTCCGCACGGCGACTCCATGGGCGAGCTCCAGGCTGTGCGCGCCCTGGAGGCGGCGCCCATGGCCGGCGTCATCGTCCCCGCGCGCATCGTGCACGACGCCGTGGCGCCGGAGGACGGAAAGGTGGGGCCCAGCAACTTCACCGTGGTGGCCATGCCCGACGGCGGCCGAGCGCTCACAAGCTTCTCCGCTGGCGGCGACACGGTGGCCCTCTACGTCACCGGCCTCGTGTGTCGAAAGGTGCGCGAGCTCTTCGGCGTCGGCCTGGCCTATACGGACCTCAAGCCGGACAATGTGCTGCACAACCCCAAGCTGAGCTCCTTTGTCCTGTGCGACTACGGCTCGCTCGTCCCCCTCGGGTGCGCGTTGGGCGTGAGCACCTACCCGCCGCCCGAGTGGCCGCTCGGCATGGAGGTGCTCGCGTGCGAGCGCGCGGTTATATACGGCCTGGGCGTGGTGCTGGCAGCTTCGCTCCACCCGCAGTCGCTCGACCTGCTCCAGTACTCCTGCGACCCTGACCCGGAAGCTCAAGCGAGGGCGAGTGCGTTCATACGCGCGTCAAACACGCTCATCATCAGCGTCATCGCGGAGAAGCACCCGGCGTCGGCGAGCGTCCTCCGTCACGCCTGGCTCGGCAAGCCGACGCTGCAAGAGTTCCAAGACATCATTACACGGCATGTCTCTTGAGCACGTCACCAGCAGGCGCGCGGCGCTCGACGCGATGGCGGAGATGGGCGCCGTGCCGGCACGGGGGGATGCGGCGCGCGTGTGCGCCGCCGCCGCTCGCTTCAAGAAGCACCACTGCGTGATGCGCGCGTGCGTGGACTTTTTGCTCGCCTTGCCGGCGTGGGACGACGCGGGGTACGCCGCCGTAGCGAGCCTGGCGGCCCGGGGGCGCCTCCCCGCGGGCGCGGCGAGCGAGGCGCTCCGGCGCCGCCTGGCGGCAGAGGCGCCGCACTTTGTGTGGATGATGGCGGACCTGGGCATCGACGCGTGCCCCGGGGACTTTGAGGAGCGGCCCGCGTACGAGCCGGCGCCGCGGGGGTACCACCTGCTGTGGCCCTACAACCCGCCCTCGTAGGTGTACCCCTCCAGCTCCAGCCGGGGCGTCACGCCGAGCGCCGCGGCCAGCTGGCACCGCGCCTCGGCGGCGGCGTGCGCCGCCTTGCGCATGCCCTGCCGAGACGCCGCCACGCTCCCCGTGCGGTTGCGCGGGTTCAAGAGCTCGGCGCGCTGGATGGTGAGGCCTATGAGCTTGGCGAAGGCGCGCATGAAGTCGTCGCCCGGCGCCCCGCCCTTGACCCGCCCCAGGTCAGCCTCCACCATCGCGTGCGTCAAGCGGATGTACAACTCCACGCCCCGCTCCAGGCACTGGAGGCAGTAGTGCTCCAAGTCGAAGCCACCGCGGGCGTAGAGGGTTCGCTCCTCGCCGTAGGCGCCGGAGAACTCTCGCTCCCTCGCGCTCGCCTGCGGCTCGTCGCGCTCGCCGTCGTACCGGCTCTTGGCGGCGGCGCCGAAGTGCACCATTCGCTGCGCGTTGGGGGGCACCGGGTTGCGGTTGGGCGGCTTGTTCCTCACAAAGTTGGTGTAGCTTGGGTGCACGCTCCGGTTGGCCACCGGAATGGTGAAGAGCACCAGCCCCAGGTCCATGTCGCGCGAGAATTCATCCTTCGTTTTCACCTTTGTGTCGAGAATGGTCATGCACTTTTCGAAAAAGTCGTCGTTGTGGTAGTAGTGGTATGGTGGGTTTTCATCCTCAATATTAACAGTAGCCGGGTGAACATTTGGAGCTTTCCTGGCTATGACTTCTACGGCATACGTTCGAGGGTTGAGGCCGCCGAGGAGGGCGATGTCAAACAGGGTCAGCGGCTCATCCATGTCCATCGCGGCAAGCGCGTCCAGCTCTTCTTTGATGTTTTTGACGAGCTTTGGGACGACTTTACCTGTTTCAGTGAGAATGAAATCGCATCGCTCCAGGTTTGATTTTAAACGTTCTAAGTCATAGTGAAGGTCTTTAAATGCTGTTGAGTCAAACATTGTCCCAAAGGGTGCCCCTTCACTTTGTGGTATGTGCTTCTTGAAGTACCGAACCGCCAGCCATTGTTTTTCTATGCGCTCATTAAAACCATCCGGTTTATCTCTTAAAAGTGTGTAAATGTTTGTGAGGTTTGTACACAGGCTTCCAAACGAATGCTGTTGTGTATTGTACCAGTTGTACCGCTTCATGAGGTCGTCAAATGTCAGGGGGGCTGGGTCGTCCCCGGGATTGGTGCCCAAGATGTTGCCCCGCATGTCCCCGTGCCGGTACAGCACCTCAGCCAGGCGCCACGTGTCCCACTCAAACACCGCATCCCTGCACGCGTCGTCAAACCCGGGCACCGGGCCGCCGGAGACCTGTTTGGCCGAGTCGTACACCGTGCGGTAGGCAGCGGTGAAGTGGCTGGCAACAACCTCCGTCTCCAGAAAGTCGTTGATGCACACCCGCCTGTCGACGTACTCACGCACGGCCGCCTTGAGCTTGCGCAACTCGGCGTCGCCTATGGTGGCGTTTTCGAACGCCGCCGCGTCGCGGTCCTCATAGGCGCCGTAGAACCAGGACACGGGGCGGTTAGCAAACATTGCTGTTGTTTCAAACAGACGCTTCAGGAGACTAAAGTTTAAAGTACGGGAGTGAGGAGGAAGAAGCTTAGTGTCTTTGATGCGACGCGTAATGTTTGCCATCGCCTTTAAAGTATTGAACCGGACGTGGAGGTCGTTTCGCATGGCGGGAACTTGTCGAACAGGACCCACATTTGGGTCCTGTAAATTTATCCCGGCACGTATAGCCCGAGGTTTTTTGGGATCACGCTCCTCGTCACTCATCACTTCACTCGAATTCGGCGCGCTCCAAATACTCCTCCTACACAGCGTGCGCCACGAGCGCGAGCGCCCTGGTGGCCGGAGGCGCGGGCGGCGCGGATGGCGCCTGGGGCGCCGTAGGCTCTGGCGCCGTCGGCTCGGGCGGTGCCTGACCGTCGCGCGCGTTGCGCGACATCCTCCTCCGGATGAAGAATAGGAGGACGCACGTCAATGCGAAAAGGAAAATGCCGGGAAGGATGATAACCTCCCCGACCCCTCCCGTCCGCGGTGCTCCTTGTGCAAGGGGCGCCAAGGGGGCTGCCGGCGCAAAAGGAGCGGCTAACGGCGGCGGCTTTGGCCTGAGCCAGGGGGGGTGGACCGGAGGGTGCGCCGCAGGACGCGGAGGCGGCGGGGCCGGCGGTGCCGGCAACGAGGCTGGCGGCACACGTGCACTCGCATTCGACGGTGCGACGAGCGGGGCCGGCGCCGGCTCGGGCCCGGGCGCGGGTGCGGGGGCGGGAACGGGTGCTGAAATGGGCGGGTCTTCCGCGCCCATAGAGCACTCCCGAGTCACCGGGTCCCATATGCTTTGCGTGAGGAACAGGGTGCCAGACACATTGAGGTTCCACCGCACGCCATCCGTCTCGTAAAACCCCGTCGGGGCGCCGGGGAGTGGCACGAGCGTCCACGCGCACAGGTCGCCGGACTCTGTCATGTTGGCCCCAACCCACGCGTTGAGCATGGGGTCGGTGACGAGCTCCACCACCTCGTGCACAAGAAGGGGTGCCGTGTTCAGCGTCTGGGTGCGCCCTCTCATCCGGCAGCTTGCGTCGTTTGTGGGGTCTCCAATGAAGATGTACGGTTGGCCCCAGATCTGCACGGAGTGGTACCCGCAGAATCTCGTGCCGAGCCCCGGCGCGCGGACGCCCGGCGACGCGATGACGACGGCGACGATGCCGGCGCTCCCATCCGCCGGGGGCGGGACGGCGTCCGCGGCGATGAGCCCGGCGTAGTCCTGCTCTCCCCAGTCCATTCCGTAGGTGAGGTTCGGGAACACGGCGGGCGCGGCGATCATGCTC
>Ga0114959_10002879_pt1 | contig 13824 bp, 17 predicted proteins | sample C_130625_EF_Meta_FD_87317 | JGI IMG/M metagenome (GOLD analysis project Ga0114959, IMG submission 87317) | Freshwater microbial communities from Lake Croche, Canada to study carbon cycling - C_130625_EF_MetaG | ecosystem: Environmental > Aquatic > Freshwater > Lake | place: Lake Croche, Canada...
CTGAGTTGCGTCAGTCCGAGTTGCTCGCTGACTGGAACCGCCTGCAGTCCGGAACGGAACCGTTGCCGATCGATCCACTTCCTGAGGTGCTGCCATGATTCATGCCCTCCACCGCGTCACGGACTTCCAAGTGATCGGTCCGCACCGGCTGCGAGTCTCGTTCCGCGACGGCGTAGTGCGCGACATCGATTTTCAGCCCGTGCTGGCCGGATCACTATTCGGGCCGTTGCGTGACCAGGAGCTCTTCAAGCAGGTTCGGTTAGACCCAGAGGTTCACACCCTCGTTTGGCCTAATGGCGCTGATTTTGATCCGGCCACTCTTCACGACTGGCCGGAAGCGCTCCCTGCGATGGCCGAGCGAGCGCGTGAGTGGGAAGCCGACTGCACCCCGAACCAAGCGATACAGCAGACTCGCGGCTGAGTCGTTCGGCATGGATAGTCTGTTGGCTGCGATCTGCTGAAGGCAGCCGTTCGCCCTATCGGAGGATGTCATGTCAGCGCTCGGAATCACCGGCATCGTCATCGGCGCCATCCTCGTCATCTTGCTCACGGGAATCCGCATCGCGCAAGAGTATCAACGGGGCGTCGTCTTCCGCCTGGGTCGTTATGTCGGTCTGCGCGGGCCGGGCTTGTTCTGGGTGATTCCTCTTGGCATCGAGCGCGCGATTACGATCGACATTCGCACACGCACGGTATCGGCCGAACAACAGGAGACCATCACCCGCGACAGTGTGACGGTGAAACTCAACGCGGTCCTGTGGTATCGGATCACCGACGCGGCCAAATCCGTGATCGCGGTCGCCGACGCGCCCGCGGCGGTCTACCAGTTGGCGCTGACGAGCTTGCGTAACTCCATCGGGCAACACGACCTCGACGAGGTGTTGCAGGAGCGAGACAAGATCAACGCATTGCTGCAAGCGAACATCGCTAGTTCGACGGCCGCCTGGGGTGTGGACGTCGAGCGGTTCGAGATGAAGGACGTGGAATTGCCGGAAGCCATGCAGGAGGTCATGGCCATGCAGGCCCAAGCGATTCGTGAGAAGCGAGCGCGAATCATCAAGGCAGAAGCCGAGCTCGAAGCCTCCATGAAACTCGCGGAGGCGGCTCAGCAAATGGCGGGAAACCCGGTGGCGGTCGAGTTGCGGCGGATGCAAATGGTGGCGGAAGTCGGCGCGGAGAACAATAGCACCACGGTGCTGATGATCCCGTCGGATTTCGTGACGGCGGCGAAGGGCCTCAACGAATACCTGCGTGTGCTCACGCCGGACAACAAGCCTCCGTCGGAATAACACGGTCCAGCGCGCCGAGGGTTGACCTGCCCCCAAGAATGGAACCAGTGTCTATCACCAGGGTAGCCTTGCCAAGGGATCGGCACTGGCGTGTGGGGCTCGGCGCTCGGAAATGGCACAACGGCTCATGGTCGCGCGACGGCAGCAGATCTAGCGTTCGCCCAGATGCCCGAGGATCGTCTTGTGGATTGGACACATTTTCAACGTTGGAAACATGTCCTCAACCAACACCTCACCAGCAGTCAGGCCACGGCGTAGAGCGGCTCCGAGACTGGTGTCATTGAAGGTTGCTGACATCAGTCCTGCCGGCACAATGCATTTTTGGCGACTCGCCGACGAGGTCTCGCTTGACCGCGGCGAGTTCCCTGACGGGTCGCTGGTGCGGTTATTGGCTCGTGTTCCATGCGATCGAGTTCCGGCGGGGTCGGCCCAGCCGACTGCACCCCCCGCGCTCGGCACCGCCGGCTGGGCTGCTGATTGACCCCTGCCAGCCGCCTGTGCTACCGTCCTGCCTGGGGTGGTGCGTAGGCGCGTGTTTGGTGGTCACCACTCTGGGCAGATGCAGGCACTCGAAGGAGCGATCATGGCAAAACGCGTGTCGCGGCGGACCGGTTCGGTGCGTAGCCCGGGAACGCGGAAGCTGGCGAAGCGGACGGCGGCGATGCCGCGCCGGCCCGCCGGGCGCCGGGCGAAGGCACCGGCGGCAGCCATCGGGCAGCCGATCTCCAACGGTGTCGGGATGCGGCTCCAGCCGATCCCCGCCGGCAACTTCACGATGGGCAGCCCCAGGAGCGAGAAGGGGCGGAATGCCGACGAGCAGGCGGTGAAGGTGACAATCAGCCGGCCGTTTTTCCTGGCGGCGACGGTCGTCACCCAGGGGCAATGGCGGAAGGTGATGGGAACTGAGCCCTGGAGGGGGGAGCGCTCCGTGGAGCGCGGCACCGACCACCCGGCCGTGTATGTCGACTGGAACGCCGCCGTCGCCTTCTGCAAGGCGCTCACGGCGGCCGAACGGAAGGCCGGGCGGCTGGCTGCCGGGGCGGAGTACCGCCTGCCGACCGAGGCGGAGTGGGAATACGCCTGCCGGGCCGGCACCACCACGGCCTATTCGTTCGGAGCGAGCCCACGGCGCCTCGGCGAGTTCGCTTGGTTTTACGGCAACACCGAAGCGGCCCGGCAGCACTATGCCCATCCGGTCGGCACGAAGAAGCCCAATCCGTGGGGGCTCTACGATATGCACGGCAACACCTACGAGTGGTGTGCCGATTGGTATGCCCCGAAGCTCGCCGGGGGCACCGATCCCGCCGGACCGGCGAAGGGGGTGTCGCGGGTCCTTCGCGGGGGCGGCTGGGGCTACGACCCACCCCGGTGCCGATCCGCCGACCGCAACAAGAACGACCCCACGTTCAGTGACTTCAGCGGCGGCTTCCGCGTGGTGCTGACGGTGCCCTGAAACGAGGGCCCATCTGCATGTGGAAAAAGCCCTCCATGGCCTTTTTCCACTTGGTCGACCGCCGGAAACGCCGAGGGTTTCCCGGGTCGACGGTCGCCGCATCGTGCGGCGGCAGACGTGTTCCACAGTCTGCTAGCAGCCAATGTCGGCGAAATCTGACCTGCCCCCCACCCGCGCCATGAGTTTGGGGGGTCTGGTACATCTCCGCCTGCAATGCTTCAGGGATAGGCACCGTCAATTCCGATAATGACGGCTAGGCCTCCGTATTCGGCAGAAATCAAGGTGCCCCATGTTGATCGCGCTGCAGGTCGTCGCCTGGTTCGTGGCCTTGGCCGTGTTCATGTCACTCGTGGAACACCAGGTTCACGCGAAACTGATGCACCGGAGGCCAAAGTTCTTCCTGTTTCGCAACGTCCGAGCCCGTACCAAGATGTTCACGAGCCACTCCCTCGAGCATCACTCGCAATACCGCGAGGAGTTTCACGACGAGCCGCTGCCGCCCGGTGAAGACCGGGGCATCCGCCTCAACCCCCGCGAGGGTCTGATCGAGTCGCTGCCATTCGCACTTGTGCTGGCCCCGTTCACGACGATCGGGGCGATCATGTTCCCCATCGTCGTCGTCCTCCACCACCTCACGTGGAACTTTGTGCATCTCGAGATGCACCAACCGAAGGGCCGTTTTTTCGGAACCACGCGCCTGTTCAAGCAGCTCGCCCGGCACCACTATCTCCACCACCGCTACCCGGCGAAGAATTTCAACGTGTTCCTGCTCGTGGGCGACTACGTGTTCGGCACGATGGCCACGCCGACCGAGGCCGACTGGGCGGAGATGCGGCGACAGGGCCTGACGGACGACCTGCCGGCGGTGCCCGTCAACGACGAGAAGCCCACTCGTGCCGCAGCCTAAAATGATAGGTCGGCCAAGGGCACGTCCTCAAGCGTTGGCCGAGTGGGGCAGATCATGAGGAGCAGCAGCCGGGGCCGATCGGGCTGGATGCGGTCCGATCGTCATCGGCCTGCACGAGCTCTACCCAGTCAGTGTGCCGCTCGCCGCCTGGACGCATTTCCAACCTTCGAAATGTGTCCCTGGCTCTACCCTCTCCCCAGGATCCTACTGACCACCCCCTTCGTCCACGGCACCGAGCACCTGCCGTATCAGGCGACGGGTGGGATCGTCGGAGTCCGCGGATAGATCCGTCCCCGAGTCGGTGGCGATCCCGAGTGCCGCGGCGAGCAACTCGATCACGGCCTCGTTGCCCTTTCCCTTCTTGGGCGGTCTGGGGCCTTGAGTCATCCGCCATTGGCACCCTGCGATTCCGTAAGTGGTCGCTTTTGAAGCTGACTCAAACCGCGACTCACATTCGCCTCACTCCATGCCCGTAGGAGGTCGCAGGACGCCGCACCGAAAAAATGGCATCCCCATCAAAAGACCAAGCCGCAGAACGACTTGCGTCATCCTGCGGCGTCGTGCTGGCTCGTGCGGCCACTTTCAAGAAGAGCCGTAGCTCCCCGAGTAGGATCGAGAACAGCCGGCGTTTTCTTCAGGGAAAAGGCCTTTCTTAGGTGAGGGCGACGCAAAATCCGACGCACCCGGGACTTCGCAGGAGGCCGCATGAGGCCGCAGCGGGTGGGGTATCGCCAGCTTCCTGCGATCGAAACGGATAGGATAAAACTTGATCAAGAAAGCAGCGGAGAATGTCGTATGCGAACCTACACGGCCGTCATCGAGCGGTGCCCCGACACGGGCCTCTACGTTGGATATGTTCCCGGCCTTCCCGGCGCGCATTCCCAGGGCGAAACGATCGAAGAACTGAATCGGAATCTGGCCGAAGTCATCGAGATGCTGCTCCAGGATGGCGAGCCGGCCTTGGAATCCGAGTTCATCGGAACCCAGACGGTTCAGGTGGGCTAAGCAGTGGCGAAACGTAAGTTGCCGATTCTCAAGCCGGCGGAAGTCGTGACGAGACTCGTTTCGCTCGGCTTTGAAGAGGTTCGACAAAAAGGGTCGCACAAGCAGTTCCGTCACGCGGACGGCCGCTGCACAACAGTTCCGTTTCACAAGAGCCGTGACGTTTCCCCTATCCTGTTGCGGCAGATTGCCCGCGACATCCAGATCACGGCCGAGGAACTCGTCGATGCCTGATAGGCGTCGCACAGAGATCGTGTGCTATCGCAGTCTGCGGGTTCGTATGAGCGGGCGAGCAGTGGCCGTGATGGCGGATCCTGAACTATCGAGGATCGACCGTCTGCTGTTGTCGTTACCGCTCCATGCGAACCGGTGCGGCACGCTGCGAAGAAAGCTCCCCGAGTAGGATTGGTCACAACCCGCGTATTCATCGAGAAACAGTAGGTTTTCGCAAGGGAGTGACTCAAAAAGTGACTCACCCCCCAATCCGCACGAGGACGCATGAGGTCGCACGGGGCTCGCGGTAGAATAAGGTCTTTGGTGGGTAGCCAAGGAAACCGCTGTGATCGCGACCCGTCTGCTCGACGAACTCAAGGAACGGCTGACATCAGCCTACGGCCATCGGCTGCACGCCGTGGTGCTGTTCGGATCCGAGGCCCGGGGAGAGGCCGGGCCGGACAGTGACATCGACGTCCTGGCAGTCCTCCAAACGCAGTCTGGCGACTATGGCGACGAGTTGGAGCGAGGTCTGACCGCGGTGTATCCGGTTGCCCTGCGACTCGGTCGCCGCGTCAGTGTGAAGCCACTGACACGCGAGGAGTATGAGCATGGCGACAGCCCACTGCTTCGCGAGGTGCGACGTTCGGGCGTTGCGGCATGAAGGATTTCGTTCGCAGCCAGTGGACGAAGGCAGCGCGTTCCCTTGCTGCGGCTCAGGCGATTGTCGCGACCGACCCTGATTCATCGGCGTCGAGGGCCTACTTTCGGCCTTCCACGGCGTGACCGCCGTGCTCGCGGGACGCGGCATGGAGTTCACGAAGCACACTGCCGTGAGGGCGGCTCTGCATCGGGACCTCATTCAGGCGGGGCTACTGCCGGCAGATTTGGGGCAAGACTATGACTTCCTCCTCGATCTTCGCGAAACGGCCGACTACGGCGGCGTCGCCGAGGCGTCGCTGACGAGTGCGTCGAAGGCGATCGAGAAGGCACGGGCGATCTTGGCCGCGCTCGAGCCTTTGTTGCCGGATGACGCTGCCGGTAACGTTTGATGCACGCTGCTCAGTGAGGGTGCATGCGAGCCGGCGCGACACCCTGCGAAGAAAGCTCCCCGAGTAGGATTCGAACCTACAACCTAGCGGTTAACAGCCGCTCGCTCTACCGTTGAGCTATCGGGGATCGAGATTTCGAGAGTAGCGTATTTTTTTGGAGGAATCGATATCCCGCGGCGGCAGCCGCAAGGCGTCAGGATTCGACCGGACCCCGGACTTTCTCCAGCATGACGGCGTTGCCCGCCGCGTTGTATTCGATGCTCGTCATAAACGACCGCATCAGCATCACGCCGCGGCCGCTCGGGGCCTCGAGCCGTTCCTCGGCCGTGCAGTCAGGGACGCTCGCCGGATCGAATCCCGGCCCTTCGTCGGTAATGGCGACCCGCACGCGATCGGCAGATACCTCGCACTCGACGTGCACCTTCTTGGAAGCATCGAGTTTGTTGCCGTGAACGATCGCGTTGACGATCGCCTCCTCGACCGCCAGATGGACGGCGAATACATCGGCCGGCGGCCAGCCGTGGGCCCCGAGTTGCGTGAGCAGCTCGTCGGTGACCCGACGATTCGACCCGCGCTCGCTCGGCAGGTCGATTGCCAGCTGCCACACGCCAGGGGAGGTTTGGTCTGACATGGTGTTCACCTTCACACTCGTCCGACGGACTGATAGACGGCCGGGCCGCGATGTCAGCCCGACGTCAGAAAGCCGAGATCGCCTCGGCCTCCTCGCCGCGGATATCGAACACCTTGTTGAGCTTCGTGATCTGGAAGACTTCGAGGATCTCGGGGCGGATGTTGCACATCTTCAGCCGGCCCTGAACCGACTTAACCTTGCGGTCAAAGGTGATGAGCTTGCCGAGGGCGGCACTCGAGAGGAAGTCGACGTTGTCGAAGTTGACGAGGATGCTGCGGCGGTTGTCGTGCTCGACGACGGAGAACAACTCGGCGCCGAGTTCCTGGATGCCGGCTTCGTCGAGGATCTTCCTGTCGACGAACTTCACGACCGTGACGTCACCCACCTTGGAGACATCGATCCGCTTATGGCTTGGCATGGGAGACCTGGTGGGAAGCCGGGGAGGCTGCTGCTGCGCGACGCTCTCCGAAGCCTAGCCGGTGGGAAGGGGCTTTTCCATGCGATGGCCCGGCGGCCGGGAGTCTCGGGGGCATGACCCGGCGTATGGGTGTCACCGGCCTGACGGTGGAAAGCCCCCGAGGCCTCGCCGGCCCCGTCTGCTGCCATTCTGGCAGCGGCGGCGATGGAGAGGCAGAATGCTCCGAAACCGCTTGAACCGGCGGAAACCCGCTGGGAAACTGAGACTCGGTTTGTCGGGAGTGCATCCGGCGCGCCAGTTGCTTGCCAAGGACCAACGGTCCGCTTGAGGTCGAATTGGGCAGGCGTTTATCCGCCCGACTCGACCGGCGGCCAACGACCCCGCGCCGCCGCGCGGGCCGCGTCGTCCCGTCCGAACTTTGAAGAGAGGTGCCCCAACCATGTCCGCAGCCGCCACGAAGCCCGCAAAAAAGAAGTCGACGCTGATCCCCCTTGGCGACCGCGTGGTCGTGGAGCGGGAGCAGAGCGAGCAGAAGACCTCCGGCGGCATCCTGCTGCCCGACTCCGCCAAGGACAAGCCGGCCCGCGGCGTTGTGGTCAGCGTCGGCGAAGGCCGCCTCGATTCGAAGGGCGCTCGGCATCCGCTTCAGGTCAAGCCCGGCGACCGGGTCGTGTTCACCAGCTACGCCGGCGAGCCCTTCAAGGTCGGCGACGACGAACTGCTTCTGATGCGCGAGGACGACATCCTCGCCATCTTCGGCTGATCGCCTCCGGCAAGCCGCTCACCAGGTTCACGAACTTTCACCCGCTTTCACAAGACCCGCTTTCACCAGAGGAGAACAGAACCATGGCCAAGATGATGGCATTCGACCAGGAGGCCCGTGAGGCGATGCGGCGCGGCGTCGCCAAACTCGCCCGTGCGGTCAAGGTGACGCTCGGCCCCAAGGGCCGCAACGTTATTCTTCAAAAGAGCTTCGGCTCCCCGACGGTCACCAAGGACGGCGTCACTGTCGCCAAGGAGATCGACCTCGAGGATGTCTACGAGAACATGGGCGCCCGGATGGTTCGCGAGGTCGCCAGCAAGACGAGCGACGTGGCCGGTGACGGCACCACCACCGCCACGGTCCTTGCCGAGGCAGTCTTTAACGAGGGCCTCAAGGCCGTCGTCGCCGGAGTGAATCCGATCCAGATGAAGGCGGGCATCGAAAAGGCCGTGGCCGACATCGCCGCCAAGCTCAAGGAGATGGCAATCCCCGTGAAGGGGAAGAAGGAGATGGCCCAGGTTGCGGCCATCGCCGCCAATAACGACGCTGAGATCGGCGACCTGCTCGCCGAGGCCATGGACAAGGTGGGCAAAGACGGCGTGATCACGGTTGACGAGGGGAAGAGCCTCAAGACTGAGATCGAGTTCGTGGAGGGCATGCAGTTCGACCGCGGCTACCTCTCCCCCTACTTCGTGACGAACCCCACGCAGATGCAGTGCGTTCTCGAGGACTGCTACATCCTCGTGTTCGAGAAGAAGATCTCGAGCGTCAAGGACATCGTCCCGCTGCTCGAGGCGGTGGTGAACGCGGGCAAGCCGCTGCTGATCGTCTCCGAGGAAGTCGACGGCGAGGCTCTGGCCACGCTGGTCATCAACCGGCTTCGCGGCACCTTCCAGGTGTGTGCGGTCAAGGCTCCTGGCTACGGCGACCGCCGCAAGGCGATGCTCGAGGACATCGCGATCCTCACCGGTGCCACCCCGGTGTTCGAGAACCTCGGCATGAAGCTCGAGAGCCTCGGCCTCGCCGAACTCGGCCGCGCCAAAAAGGTGATCGTCGACAAGGACAACACGACGATCATCGAGGGCGCCGGAAAGTCGGCGGACATCAAGTCGCGGATCGAGCAGATCCGCCGCGAGATCGAGGCCGCCACGAGCGACTACGACCGCGAGAAGCTCGAAGAGCGGCTGGCGAAGCTTTCCGGTGGTGTGGCGAAGATCAACGTCGGCGCCGCAACCGAGAGCGAGATGAAGGAGAAGAAGGCCCGTGTCGAGGACGCGCTCCATGCGACTCGGGCAGCCGTTGAGGAGGGTATCCTGCCCGGCGGTGGCGTGGCCCTCTTGAGGGCCAGTTCGCAGGTGAAGCCCAAGGGCCTTTCCGACGACGAGACGGTGGGGTACCAGATCGTGGTGCGGGCGGCTCGCGCACCGGTCACGATGATCTCATCCAACGCGGGCCAGGACGGCTCGATCGTCTGCGAGAAGGTGCTCGGCGGCAGCGGTAACTTCGGCTACAACGCCGCCACCAACGAGTACGAAGACCTCGTCAAGGCGGGGGTCATCGACCCGGCGAAGGTGACGCGGACGGCGCTGCAGAACGCCACCAGCGTGTCCACGCTCCTGCTCACGAGCGATGCCCTGATCGCCGAGAAGCCGAAGGATCAGAAGGCCAAGGCCGGCGGCGGCGGTCATGGCGGCGACTACGACATGTACTGATGACACGGCTGCCGGGCCATCGTGGCCCCGGCAGCCTGCGGCCGCCCTCCGCCGTCCTCCGGACGGCGTGGGATCGGGCGGGGAGGCCAGTCAGCGATATTCACGAGCCGGGGCGTTCTTCGGGACGCCCCGGTTTTTTTGTGGTCGCAGCCAGATCGCCAAGCGATACGAAGCCGTCGGCGCCGGTCGGGTTTGCCACCTTGCCGCACGATGGCGCGACCATCTGCCGCCAGAGGGTGCGGACGAGCCAGAGGCCCGCGGCGACGGCGATGGCGATAGCGATGGTGTCTTGCATCTCACCAGCCTAGGGCCAGGCCGATCCGGTAGATCGCAAACGCACCCAACCAGGCCAGCGCCGTCATGTAGCTGAACGTGACCACGGGCCAGATCCACGATCCGGTTTCCCGGCCGATCACAACCAGCGTGCTCGCGCACTGTGCGCACAGGGCGAAAAACACCATGATCGAGAGGGCCACGGGCAGGGTGAATACGGGCCGGTTCGTGCCGTCCCAGCGGGCTGCCTTGAGCCGCCGCTCGAGCGCGGTGGCCCCCTCGGCCTCCCGGGGATCGACATCGCCGAGGTCGTAGATCACGCCGAGCGTGCCGAGCACCACCTCGCGCGCCGGAAAACTTGCCAGGGCTGCGCAGCCGATCCGCCAGTCCCAGCCCAGCGGCTTCACCAGTGGCTCGATGAACTGGCCCGCCCGGCCGAGGAAGCTGTGCCGCTGGGCGGCCCCCTGACGAGCTGCCGCAAGGCCCTCGGGTGTATCGAGCGCCTCCAGTTGGGCGACCAGGTCGGCACGATCTGGGGCGTCGTCGTCTGCGGCGGCAATCCGCTCGCCGACCGCCATTCGCAGGGCCGCCACGTCGGCGTCGACTGTCTGCTCGTTCCGCGGGTAGGTCATCAGCGCCCAGAGCACGATGCTCAGCGCCACGATCAGAGTGCCGGCATTTTGGAGAAACGACCAGGCCGCCTCCCTGGCCCGCTCGAGCACGACCGCCGGCCGCGGCCAGCGCCAGCCGGGGAGTTCCATCACGAAAGGCTGTGGCGGGCCGTGGAACGCCGTCCGCGAGAGCACCCAGGCCACAACCGCAGCAACCACGACTCCCAGGGCGTACAGGCCGGCGAGGACCGCGGCCTTCAATGGCAACCAGGGCAGCCCTGCGGCGCGGTCAGGAACAAAGGCCCCGCAGAGCAGCAGGTAGACCGGCAGCCGCGCGGAGCAACTCATCAGCGGCGCGACGAGGATCGTCAGCAGGCGGTCGCGGCGGTTCTCGATCGTGCGGGCCGCCATGATCCCGGGGATCGCGCAGGCGAAGCTCGAAAGCAGCGGAATGAAAGACTTGCCGCTCAGTCCCATGCCCACGAGTAGCCGGTCCATGAGATAGGCCGCGCGGGCCAGGTAGCCGCATCCTTCGAGAATCGCGACGAATAGAAACAGGAGGGCGATCTGCGGCACGAAGACGACGCTTCCCGACACGCCGGCGAGGATGCCATGGACGACGAGCGAACGGATCGCCCCTTCGGGCAACAAGGATGCCACGAAGGCCGAAACGTGATCCATCGCCGTCGAGATCAGGTCCATGAGCGGTGGGGCAAGCCAGAAGATCGAGGAAAACATCCCGAGCATGACCCCGATGAAGATCAGCGTGCCCCAGACGCGGTGCGTGAGCAGGGCGTCGATGCGATCCTCCACAAGCGCCGCCGCGCCGCCCCCGCCGACCACGCCGTCGAGCAACCGCTCGATCGCCGCGTAGCGGGCGATCGCCTCGGTCTCGGCAGCCGGCCGCAAGGCCGCGCCGGCTTCTGGCGCCGCGAGTTGCAGGGGCCGTGGCGGAGGCCCGCCAGTGGCGTCCACCACTCGGTCGCGGATGGTCGCGACGCCCTCGCCCGTCGGCGGCGCGACCCGGATGACCGGGCATCCGAGACGCCTCGAGAGTTCGGCGACGTCGATCCGGATTCCTTTTCGGTCGGCGACGTCGGCCAGCGCGAGCGCGACGACCACGGGTACGCCGACTTCCAGCGCCTGCGTGGCCAGGAACATGTTCCGCGGCAGGTTGGTGGCATCAGCCACGACAAGAATGCAGTCAGGACGCGCGACACCCGGCATGCGACCGTGGAGGACGTCAACCGCCACCCGCTCGTCCGGGCTCTGCGGCGCGAGGCTGTAGGTACCGGGCAGGTCAACGAGATCGACCGTTCGCCCGCGGTGCGTGAAGCGGCCGATCTTCTCCTCGACCGTGACGCCGGGATAGTTGCCGACCCTGGTGGGAATGCCCGCTAGCGCCGTGAACAACGTGCTCTTGCCGACATTCGGGTTGCCGAGCAGGGCGACGGTGAGAGGGCCCGGCGTCATTGGCTCCTCAACGTCAGCGGTCGCCGATCGCCACCCGCGCCGCTTCCTGGCGGCGGATCGACAACCGGTAGCCCCGGAGTTCGAGTTCGAGTGGATCGCCAAATGGCGCCTTCCCAACCAGGCGGATTTCGACGCCCGGCGTGACACCCATCTCCAGGAGGCGAATCGCCACGGCATCGCCGCCAGCCACGTCACGCACTCGGACCGTTGAGCCGACCGGAACGTCGTCGAGCGAAACCGCGACCATGGACGAGGCCTCTCAAAACCGTATTTTTCAAGAACGAAGGACGAAGTTGAGATTGCGTCTCAACTTCTGACAGTAGTTTAGAACCTCCTGCTGTCGAAATCAACAGTCCTTTCGAACAAGATCGGAAGACCATGGCCATCACGGGCCTCTTTCTCGCCGGAACCGATACGGACGTTGGAAAGACGCACGTTGCCGCCGCGATCCTGAGAAGCCTGCGATCGGCCGGCAGCCGAGTCGCCGCCTACAAGCCGGTGTCGAGTGGTTTTGCCTCCGTGGCCGACGAGCGGAGCGACGCCTGGATTCTCTGGGACGCTGCAGGGCGACGAGGAGATCCGCGGGACGTGTGCCCGCAGTCGTTTGCGGCGGCCATCGCTCCGCCATCCAGCGCCCGGGCCGAGGGGCGCCGCGTGGACGAGCAGTTGATGCGTTCGGGCTTTGACGCCTGCCGATCCACCGGCGACGTCGTGGTGGTCGAAGCCGCCGGCGGCCTGTTCTCGCCGCTGGCCGACGAGACACTCGGCATCGACCTCGCACTGGAGTTTTCGCTGCCGCTGGTCGTGGTCGATGCCGCGCGGCTGGGAGCGATCGGCAGGACGCTGGGCATCATCCGCGCGGCCCGCGCCGAAGGGCTTCGGCCCGCCGCCGTGGTTCTCTCCCACACGACACCACCGGGTGCCGATGACGGCCCGGCCGCGCCGCGGATGATCGCCCGCGAGGCCGCTGCCGAGATCGCCCGCCGTGCGGGTCTGCCGGTGTCGATTCTCGACCACGGTGCCCAGCAGATGCCGCCGGGTATCGACTGGTTGGCTCTCGCGACCGGCTAGCCGCCGGCATCGCGGAGCATCTCCGCCGACTCCTCGGCCGAGCGGGTCGTGATGTGGCAGCCCGTGCCGATCTCGAAGCCCGCGAACTCCGAGAGCCGCGGCACAATCTCGAGGTGCCAGTGCCAGGAGGCGGCGATGCGGTCGTCGGTCAGTGACCGCGGAAAAGGCGCCTGGTGCAGCCACCAGTTGTAGTGACAGCCGGGGGCGATCCGCTCCAGCCTGCCAACGAGGTCGCGGGTCAGTTCGGCAACCGCCACGACCCGCGCTGGAGACGTGCTATGAAAGTACGGCTCCGGGCATGTGGATACGATCCACGTTTCGTAGGGCTGCCGCGGCGCCGGGGGCACGAGCGCCACGAGATCGCCCCGCTCGGCGATGATTCGCCCGCCGCGCCGGGCGGCCTCGAGCAGCCGCGGGAAGGTTGTCGCGTCTCGACGCACGGCGTTCAGTTCGGCGTCGATTGCGGGCGGCACGACGTCGAGGCCTACGATCTGGCTATGGACGTGCTCAAGCGAGGCGCCCGCCTTCGGGCCGGAGTTCTTGAAGACGGTCGCCCAGGCGAGCGAATCGAGGCTGGCCACGACGGCAAGCCGCTGCCGGCAGAGCGACCAGACGTCATGCCACGCATTGGCATCGACGTCGAGAATCGAGCGGTCATGCCGCGGCGATTCGATCACGACGTCGTGGATGCCACCCGCCTCCCGGGGCTCGTCGGGGCCTGCCTGCCGCGGAAGGGGCACCGTAATTGGGAAGGTGTTGGGCACGATCCGCGCCCGCCAGGGTAGGGCCGCGTCGGCCGGCGCTCGAGCTACGTCGGGGGGCGTCCGCGACTCGTTGCCCGCGCAGAATGGGCACCAACCCAGGGGATCTCGCGAGTTGCCAAGGCTGGCGACGAGCGCTCGGTCGTCGGGCTTGCCGCCTCGCTGGGGCGCCACAAACACCGGTCGCCCCGACAC
>Ga0114959_10002880_pt1 | contig 13820 bp, 9 predicted proteins | sample C_130625_EF_Meta_FD_87317 | JGI IMG/M metagenome (GOLD analysis project Ga0114959, IMG submission 87317) | Freshwater microbial communities from Lake Croche, Canada to study carbon cycling - C_130625_EF_MetaG | ecosystem: Environmental > Aquatic > Freshwater > Lake | place: Lake Croche, Canada...
CTAAAATAAAATAAGCGTATTTTTCAATATCTCCCTTTTGCGTTAAATATTCTTTCTTTTTGAATGAAACTTCATCAATGATGCTTTGGTAAAAATCCCATTCTTCTGAGGAAAAATTGGCTAATTTAAAGATTGATTCCTTGACGAGATAAATTTTATTGGAAGCCGATAAAGACATTTTTATAAGTTTTTGTTAAAAATTAAAAAAAATATATTTTAATGGTTAATTTTCTTTTTGTGAGCAAGAATATGTTTTTTTCATTAAAGATTTACTGTGCACTCAGCATTTAGCTTGAGTTAATATTAATTATTATCCCCAAAATCACTAATAAAAATTTGTATAATTATCTGTAGTAACTTTTTTTTCGTGCTATTTTCTCTCCGATAAATGTTTTCAAAAATGGCAATTTATCTGCGAATAATTGGTGTTATCGATAAAATATTATCACCGAAAAACTTCAATATATTCGAGAATTGATTGTTCTCTTTTGGTAGATGATATGCCAGTAAATTTGATTTAAACTAAAAAGGGACAAATCTGCTTCGTCCCTTTTTTTCATATTTTTTTGAATTATCCCCCAAAAATAGTTACTCGTTAAAAAACTTAGCTGCTTTAGTTTTATCAATCTTCAGTTCCAAAGAACTTACAGCGGATGTTCCAAACCAACCAGTGGCTTGTTTAGTAGAGCTTGCATTCACATTCAAAACGTTTGTTGGAATTCGTGAGGCCGGTCTAGCAAATAAACCCGCATTATTTAATTCTTGACGCAATAGTACCCAAAAATCGAAATGAGCTTCTGTAATTGATAGCAGTTCAACTCGAATTTTATCATTCTCTCGGTAAAGTTCGGTAGTTGCCAAACGACGCAAGGGTAGAATAAACGCTAAGCCATCTCCAAACGGACTTTTATTGCCGATGGCATCGTAAGCAACCACAATATTATCAGCGGCATTTCTGAGTGTATCATTCTTATAAACTTTCACACGGTAGCAATCGCCAATGCCTTTAAGGTCAGTCGCATAAAAATGCGCATCGTAACCTTTATCGGGTTTTCCATCCCCTTTTTGACGTAGGTTGGCGTCATCTAATTTATAAACAACTGAATCAATTTTTGGAACCCTGCTCAACTTAGAAACTGCTTTATAATTTTCTCCTTCTACACTGATTTCTAATGTGTACGTCCTCCCAATTACGCCCATAATGTCGGCAGAATTGGTGGGTTTCCAAACATACTTTCCAGTATTTTTTAGGTCCTTAAAGTTATAAACTTTACCGAAATCATCCGTGACTTTTACCGTGGCATTTTTGATTCCATCAATGGATGCCAAACTTAATAAATCCTGAGATTTTGTGAGTTTAATTACTTGTTCTCCAGGTATATTGGTGATCGAGCCATCAACGACCAAATAAGGTTCAGTTTTGGGTATGTCCAACTTGATAACATCCTCGCAACTCGTGGTCATCAAGGATAAGATGAGGAGAGCAATGAAGCTGTAAAATTGTAATTTGAATGATGTTTTCATTTTTTAATAGTTATACGTCGGAAGCTACTGGTGATTTGAAGTTAAAGAAAATGTTGATTTATCTTAACACGCACAACCAATAATAAACGACTGTTTATTACGTCTAAAATTTAAAATTATAGGTTACGGAGGGAATCAACGATCCGATAATCGACAATTTAACTGCCTCATTTTTAATGACTTGATAGCCATCCTCTGCGGATTCAGCGGTTACGGCTGGTTTTCCGTCTATGGGTTGGGTGTAGATAGAAAATGGATTTCTCTTGTTGTATAAATTATAAATAGAAAATACCCATTCCGACTCTCCTTTGCCAAATAGAGCTTTCTTGTTTTTCTTGGTAGCCGAAACATCCAAACGATTGTAAGCCGGAATTCTTATGTTTCCTCGAACTCCACTTTCGGTCACACCATAACTATATCCTTCCACGGCTGCTTGACGTGGGGCTAAAGAATAAGGAACCCCCGATATATACGCAAAATTTGCACCAAAACTCCATTTTTTGTTTAATTCATACTGTGCCACCACGTTTAGAGTATGGGTTCTGTCAAAACGATTAGGATACCAATTTCCTTGATTTAGTCCTTCAACTTGACGCTCCGTTCTTGCCAAAGTGTAGCTTGTCCACCCCGTAAATTTTCCTTTATTTTTCTTGAGGTATAATTCCACGCCGTAAGCTCGTCCTCTACCAAATAAAAGGTCTTTTTCAAACCTTGGATTAAGAAAAAGATTTGCCCCATCAGCGTAATCAATCTGGTTTTGAAAATCTTTATAATATACCTCCAAAGAAGTTTCATAGTCGTTATTTCCAAAGTTTTTGAAGTAGCCCACAGCCACCTGGTCGGTCAGTTGCGGTTTGATATTGTTCGTACTAGAAGTCCAAACATCCAAAGGCGTAGACGCCGCAGTGTTTGACATTAAATGGATATACTGCGTCATTCGGTTATAACTAGCCTTAATTGAACTATTCTCACCCGTTTCTAATTTGGCGTTAAATCTTGGCTCGAAATTACTGTAAGTTTGAAGGATTTGGTTTGGGTCATTTGGTTTTTTATCTAGGTCATAGCCGGAAGTGTAGGTATCCGATATGCCCACAAAACGTCGGATATAGTACACGTCTTCGCTGCTTTTGTAATCATATTTTGAAAATCTTACCCCATATTGTAATGATAATCGGGCGCTTACTTTCCATTCATCGCCAATGTAGGCTGAATATTCAACGGCATCTTTGGCAGGAGCGCCAAACGAGACTTTTGAACTATTTGAACTTGCCGTTGCCGAACCAGGCGTGAAGCTATACGTTAAAATCTGTCCACCGAACGTTAACGTATTATTGGGTGAAATGTAATAAGTTAAATCCGGTTTGAAACTTAAATTTTGGATATTGGAAGTCCAACGAAATTGATTATTAGGTTTTTTATTATTCAAATCTGAATCTAATAAATAGTCGTAATTGCTGTAAAATGCGGTTGAATTTAAGAATAATTTTGAATTGAAAACATGATTCCACCGAGCGGACAATGTGCTGTTTCCCCAGTTAAACCCGAAGTCATTTCCAAAAACATCTCTTCCAAAGTAACCCGATAAAAAAACCGTATTGTTTTGGTTGATATTATAGTTTACTTTGGCCGTCAAATCATAAAAATTAAATGCGGTATTGGCGTTATTACCCGTTAAAAAAGGTTTGGCTAAAATATCTACATACGAACGACGAGCCGCCACAATAAATGATGCTTTATCTTTTATAATGGGTGCTTCAATGGATAACCTGCTAAATATTAAGCCAATACCTCCATTGATTTCTAATTTTTTTGCATTTCCCTCCTTCATTCTTACGTCCAAAATAGAAGATGAACGACCACCATAATTGGCAGGAATACCAGCTTTTATGAGTTTTACATCCTTCACCGCATCGGGATTGAAAATGGAGAAAAACCCAAAAAGATGGGAGGAGTTGTAGACAGGTGCTTCGTCCATTAACACTAAATTTTGGTCAACACCTCCGCCCCTAACGTTGAAACCGGTTGCGCCTTCTCCTACTGTTGAAACGCCCGGCAGTAATTGTATGGCACGTACTAAATCGACTTCGCCCAGAAGAGCAGGAATTTTTTTGATGGTTTTCATATCCACCTTATTGACAGACATTTCGATTGACTTCACATTATCATCTTCTCGCTTGCCACTGACAACTACCTCAGCCAGTTCCTGCCCGTCTTCTTGAACCTCCAAATTTAAAGTTAGGTTTTGGTCGTTCAATTTTATTTCTCGGATTGATTTTCGATAGTTTACCGATGAAATAATCAGCGTATAACTGCCTTTTGGTAAGGTCAAGGAATAAAATCCGTAAGTATTGGTAGAGGTTCCCGTGAAAAGTTCTTTGACAAAGACGGATGCCCCGATGAGTCCCTCACCATTTTTGTTGTCTTTTACATAACCACTGATTGTAAATTTTTCATTCTGAGCGAATAAACTCATTGGAAAAAGTAAGGAGATAAACAGGGCTTTTTGAATAAAGTTTAGCATAATTTAAGGATAAATTTTAAAATTAATCTTTGTTTAGCATTACATAATTTAAACATGAAATAAGAAGATTTAGTTATTTTTTAATAAGAAATTGATGTATTTTTTTATAGTTATGAAATTTAAATATCTGAAAATCAATGAATTATAACATTTTATGTGTCTTTAACTAAATGCTGATATTTTTCTCGTAAAATTTTTCAATTTTTCATCATATTTGAAAAGTACAAAATTAGTGATTGATTCAGGAGGAGGTTAATTTATTTGATGGAAGGTTATTATTTGATTTTGTTAGAGAATCAATCTGACAATTACCCCAAATGAATTTTTATATACGTACGAATTAAAAATTAATATTTTATTTTATATAATATGTAATATAATGCTGAATGTATTTTTTATTTAAAAATTAATTCATAATTTTGATTCGCAATTAGTAATATATAGCCATATCTTAATATATAATCCAGCAATCTAAAAAGTCTTTGTGGAATCTTAAAGCTGAATTTATGTGAATGACAAACTTTTTAGGACTGAAATATTCAAAATTTTACTAGGAATAAGTATGAAAGCGTAATCAAAATTAGATTGAGACTAGAAAGCTGGATGTAATTAGATAATCTTTCAGTAGTTCCGCCAAAGATTCTTATTTTTTCAATATTTTTTTAAAGAGAGAAGCTATGATATACTGAGATTTGATTTAAATGTTCAGCTTAAACGAATCTAAACTCCAAATTAAAAATTAAGTTACCAATTATCCCTTTCAACAACTGTACACATGAAAAAAATACCTTTAACACTCAATAAATATGCGCAAATAGACGAAGAGGACTACCATCTAGTTAAAAATTACGCATGGACTGCCAGTTCATCTCGTAATGTTAGATATTACGCAAGAACCTTTATTAAATCAGACGATGGGACCAAGAAGAATACATCTTTGTTTTTACAGCATCTTATCGTAGGCGCTCCTCCAGCTGGTATGCGATTGTTTTTTAAAGACGGTAACCCTTTGAATTGTCAGAAAAGCAATCTAGAATTCGTTACGTTTGGTCAGGCTTCACATAGTCATTATCAAAAAAATAAACTGTGCAGAAATGCAAAAGAAAATTTTAGAGGCGTAGCAGTAAGCTATACAGCCCGTATTGGCTACAATAACAAGAGTATTGTCTTAGGCACGTTTGATAGTGAGTTGGAAGCGGCCTTAGCATACAATCAGAAAGCAAAAGAATTATTTGGCGAAAAAGCAGTTTTAAATCCGGTTTAAACGTAAATATACTGTTTTTAAGTTTCGTCAACTATCCCGCAAAACTCCTTTGGTAGCCTATATTTCGGAAAGTTCTCCAATTCAATATTTCATAGAATAATTTTTTGATAACTTATTAAACTGGGCAGTACAACCGAGCTATTTATCTGAAAATTCAATAAATTATTAAGACGATGGTTTTTGCTTGTTTAAATGGTTAAATCGTTCAGATAGGCGAATTCGTTGAATAAAATATAGTTAGTTTTAAAAGTAAAAGCCGTAAACTAATTCATCAATCCCGTTTTCATGGAAGGTATTTCCCTAATTAGAATGCAGAAAAAAGCTGTTGATTTATCTTATTTAAATGAAATCTTGGGGGGTGACAAAGATCATCAAATTGAATTGATTGAATTATTTATTCAATATGTTCCTCAGATCATAGCATTACTAGAAAAAGCTATTCTTGAAGAAAATATTCAGGAGCTTAAAAAACTTACTCATCAGATGAAAGTATCGTTGAAAATGTTCAGTTTGAATGAGGAACTCTTATATTTAGAGAACATGGAGAGAAAATCAAACGATTCACAAATGAATCGTGAAATAATTGAAGATTATTCCCCACTTGCAACCAAATTATTGGAATCCACTGGTACTTTACAAGAAATAATAGTCTCGTGGGTGTTAAAATCGAAAATGTAGTTTTTTCATGGTAATTTAAAGATTTTTAAAGCTTTTTTCAACTACAAAAAACCTGTAAATATATAATGCTTGTGAGATTCGTCCACTAACACTCAATTTTGATCAACATTACTTCCATTTACGTTAAACCTTGTTCCGCACCTTCACCCACAGTTGAAACGCCCCGCAGCATTGTATGGCACGTACTAAATTAAGTTCGCTCAAAGCAGGGATTTTTTTGATGGTTTTCAAGACCAATTTAGTGACTGAAGGCCCGATTGAATTCTAGATATCATCACCCCGCTTGCCATTGATCACCAATTAAGCTAGTTCCGGCCAGTCTTTTTGAACTTCCGAATTGAGGGTTAATTTAGGTCGATCAATTTTATTGCTCGGATGGATTTGCGGTGTTTAGCCGATTAAATAACCAAAAGGTTTTTTTTGTTAAGGTAAAGGGGTAAATCCGGTGGCTAATGGCAATAGTTCCTGTCTAAAATATGTTGACAAAAACGATCATTCCTTCACCATTTTTGTTGCCCGTAACATGGCGGCTGAAGGTATTTTTTTCGTTCTGAGAGAAAAAAAACACCGCAAAAAAAGCAATTAGATAAACAAGGATTTTTGAATAAACATATGAAAAATTTAAGTATAAATGTTGAAAGTATTTTTTGTTCAGCATAATACACATGAGAAATGAAATCAGAAGATTTAGTTATTTTTTTAACAGGAAAATGATATATTTTTCTGACTGTTTTGATTTAATTGTTTGATTTTCAATGAATTGCAATATTTTAGGTGTGCTTGGTTTTTAGTGATATTCTATTGATAAAATTTTTAAATCGTTCATTAGAGTTGAATAGTACAAAACTAAAGATTGGTTCTAATAGGAAAAAATTTATTTGAGCAAAGATAATTGTCTATTTATTTCGGTGAAAGAAGCAGGAAATTACTCCATTTTTTTGATTAAAATAGACAGACAAAAAAATATTTAATTTAAAGAATCAGTAGTATATTACTTAATTAATTTTTTAACTAAAAATACATTTATATCTTTGTCCTTTAAATTGTAACATAATGTCGGCAGATATGAATCTTGAACAGTTAGGAAATATTATTCGTGAAAGAAGAAACGAACTCTCTTTGAGTCAACAAATTCTTAGTAATGAAAGTGATGTTGCCATTAAAACGATTCATTCAATTGAATTAGGGAAGGCCAATCCTTCTCTAAAAATATTAGCAAAAATTTTAGAAAATTTAGGGTTGGAGATGATTGTGGTAAATAAGAAGATTTAGCTTTACGTGGAGTCATTTTTATTTTTCAATATTTAATTTTCAAGTAATAAATCAAAATTAAGTGTCTGTTTCAAACAGAAAAAATTAAAAAATCATGGATCAAGCGATTAGCTACGAAAGAATTCCAACGAGTATTTATGCAGATTCCGATGCTGCTTCTCGGGCAATTGCCCACGAAATTGCTGCTATTATTCGTAAACGAGCCTCAGAAGAAAAGCCTGCTGTGTTAGGTCTAGCAACGGGTTCTTCGCCTAAGAAGGTGTATTCTGAACTTATTAGAATGCACCGTGAAGAAGGATTGAGCTTTCAGAATGTTGTAACTTACAACCTTGACGAATACTATCCAATGGAGCCAGATGCCGTGCAGAGTTACGTGCGGTTTATGCGTGAACAGCTCTTTGATCACGTGGATATTCCCGCAGGAAATTGGCATTTGCCCGATGGAACTTTGCCTTTAGATAAATTGGCAGAATTTTGTAAAGATTATGAAGCTCAAATTGAACGCTATGGAGGCTTGGATTTTCAATTATTAGGAATTGGCCGAAATGGACACATTGGTTTCAATGAACCAGGTTCGCTTGTGAATTCTCGTACACGTTTAATGACCCTTGATTTAACCACCCAAATTGATGCAGCAGGAGATTTTGGTGGCTTGGCGAAAGTATCGAAAAAGGCAATTACGATGGGCGTCCAGAAAATCATGGAAGCCAAAAGAGTGGTGTTGTGTGCATGGGGTGAACATAAAGCTGCTAATGTTGCTCGTGCCGTAGAGGGCCCTGTAACTTCGGATGTTCCCGCTTCTTATTTGCAATTGCACGAAAATGCCTCTTTTATTATTGATACCTCGGCGGCCGCTCAATTGACTCGTTTACGCACGCCCTGGATGGTTGATGCCGTAACCTGGGATCGCCCCATGATTAAAAAAGCGGTAATTTATTTAGCGTTAACCGTGCAAAAACCAGTCCTTAAATTGACCAGTTCGGATTATAACGAAAATGGACTTTCAGACCTTTTAGCACTCTATGGTCAGGCGTATGATATTAATATTGAGGTATTTAACTATTTGCAACACACGATTACTGGATGGCCAGGAGGTAAGCCAAATGCCGATGATTCAAACCGTCCAGAAAGAGCTTATCCCGCAAAAAAGAAAGTCATTCTGTTCAGTCCTCATCCAGATGATGATATTATTTCGATGGGAGGGACGTTCCAGCGATTGGTTGACCAAGGCCACGATGTCCACGTAGTTTATCAAACTTCTGGTAATATTGCCGTAGCGGACGATGAAGCCTTGCGTTTTGCTGAATTCGTAGTTGATTTTAACGAAAAATTTGAAGCAAATAATCCAAAAGCTAATAAAATCTACAAGGAGGCGGCTAAGTTTTTGAAAGTTAAGAAAGATTCAGAAATTGATACATATGAAGTGCGCTACATTAAAGGTTTAATCAGAAGGGGAGAGGCAAAAAATACTTGTCGGTACGTAGGAATCAAAAGGGAAAATATGCACTTTCTGGATATGCCTTTTTACGAAACAGGAACCATTCAGAAAAATCCACTCGGATCAGCCGATGTTGAGATTGTTATGGCAAAAATTGACGAAATTCAACCGCATCAGATTTATGCCGCTGGCGATTTAGCCGACCCCCACGGAACGCATAAAGTATGTTTGGATGCCATTATGGAGGGTATTCAAAAACTTAGACACCGTGAATATATGAATAATTGTTGGGTTTGGCTTTATAAAGGTGCTTGGCAAGAGTGGGAAATTGATCAAATAGAAATGGCCGTTCCAATGTCGCCTGACCAAGTTTTGAAAAAAAGGTACGGTATTTTCAAACACCAATCACAAAAGGATGGTGTACCATTTCAAGGAACAGATGCCCGTGAATTTTGGCAACGTGCCGAGGATAGAAATAGTAACACGGCCAATTTATATAATGCCCTTGGATTAGCAGAATATCAAGCTATGGAAGCGTTTGTAAGATGGCGGTTTTAAGATAATGATTTATTAAAATGTCAACCTTAAAGTTGATATCTTTTGTTCGTAAAACAAAATTGAATTATGCTTAAGAGGCGATGATTGCTTTTGAACGTGAACTATACCCAAAACATAAACAAGTTAAAATTACCTAAATCAATAAACAAATCACATACCAAATTGGTCTTTTTTTCGGGTTTACTTTGATGACACTATAATCATTGCCAAAAAATTGGCGGTGGAAAAAACAACAAAATCATTGCCAATCCGGATAAATTGTCAGCTCTTTTTCCTTATTTAATGAAAAAAAATGAGAATTTTAGGTGATAAAACCACAATCATGCGAATAAATCTAATATTAATGGTTGAAGCTTTCTCGGAATTTATATAAATTTAACGTTTGGAATTGCATGTGGAATGGGGTACAACGATGTTTGCACGACCAATTGAAATGCAAAATCAAAGTCATTACATGGAAAATTTATCGCAGAGAGATGATATTGCCGTTACACTTCCTGTGAATGTTTCATCCGGCCTGAAAACGCATTCAATTGTGACCTTATATTAATTTACCTTTTAAACCAAAGGCACAGGTTGAGTATTGGCATTTGTAATTTCCTGTGTAATTTCAATTTTGAATTGCCTCAAAATATCAAGACTACCGTTCCGCCAATGATCAATAAAGCACCCACAATTGTCTTCAAGGTTAATTCCTCGCCCAAAAATAAAAATGATAATAAAATGGTCAAAGCCACACTCAATTTATCCACGGGGGCAACTTGGGAAACTTTTCCAATTTGTAAAGCCTTGAAGTAAAATATCCAAGACAAACCCGTAGCAATGCCCGAAATAATTAAAAATATAATATTTTGTTTCGATAAAGTAGCGATACCTTTTTGTTCGCCTTTTGCCAACACAATTCCCCAAGCCACCAGCAAAATAATGATGGTTCGGATGGCAGTGGCCAAATTTGAATTAACACCTGTAATACCGATTTTCGCAAAAACGGCGGTTAAAGAGGCAAAAAGAGCCGAGAGAAGAGCGTATAACCACCACATAATCGTTGAGTTTTAGAGATGAAATACAAATATGTCATTTTTAAAGGTAATATCACTCCGTAAGCTAAAAAACTCTCAAATGATTTTTCATCAGAGAGTTTTTGAAACTAAATTCTAATGGCGACCACCGTGTCCACCACCACCGCCATGAAATCCGCCACCACCAAATCCGCCACTAACTCTGTTTCCACCAAGAGAATTATTGCCGGAAGAATGATAATTTCCACCGTTGTTTTGGTAGGCTTGACCCCCTCGGTTGGATTGGTAATTTCCGCTACTCATCCGATTATTCATCCCGTTATTATAGCCCATTGTTCGATTATTTCCGTAAGAATTGTGGTTAAAATAACCGCCAAACTGACGATATAGCGTAGGATAACGATAATAATAGCCCGTATTGAACCAATGAGAAAACCCATAATAGGGTAAACCATACCCGAAATACCCGCCCCCAAAACCTAAACCATAGCCCATATTGTAGCCATACGCTCCTGGGTACCACATTGGCGAACCGTACCATGATGGATAACCGAACCAGTAAGAATAGGGATTTGCATTATAATTCTGGTTATTCCGATTATTGCCGTATTGATTACGATTACCGTAACCATTGACATTTGCATAATCCTTCACGGCTTGATTAAACTCTTGTTGAGCCTGCGGATTTTCGGCTAATTGCTTTCTAAAACTTGCCATTTCAGCCTCATTTTTCAAGTTCAAAGTATCGTGCAAGGTCGTTAAATCAGTAGTTACTTGCGTTGGATTGTCTTTATATTTTTGACCTAATTTTGCCGTAAGGTCAATATTATTGGTCAATAAAGACAACACATCGGGCATCGTAGCCAACTTTTGAAACGAAACTTTGGTTGGTTGGTCAAGGTCTTGGATTGATTTCTCAAAATCTTGTTGCGCCGAGGTCTGCATATTATCTATCTGTACAAGGTCCTGCTTTTCATTATTATACAATTTCCAAGCGGCTGTTTGCAAATCTTCATCTTGATTTGGTAGCAATTTATAAATATCTTCTTTTTCTTCATTGTTGGGCAAATTTGCCAAGGTGTGAATCAAATTCGGATATCTTGTCAAAGTATAAAACCATCCTTGTTTCGTCTGACGATAAGCGCTAATCATGTCTTGAAAGGAGGACGAAACTTGATTTTTTCTATTCTGTAATTGCGTTAAATTTTGTGGATATTGGCTCGCTAATAATGCCGCTTGTCGTACATCTACGTTGTAGGTAGCAATGGCATTATTCATGCCTTGTTCAGTTTCAAGCTGGTTTATTTGACCCACAACCAAGAAATTTGAAAAAGCCAAAACAATCAATAATAAAACTCCACGAAGGCTAAACACCCATGGTTTAGCTTGAAAAACTAGGTTCTTTTTCATGACTTTAATTTTTTATTGGTTAAAAATTATTGAGAAATACACTAAATACAACGTATCTAATGCTTAAAAGGTCAATATATTGAGATATTAGCCAACACAAAATTCATTAAGAATAATGTATTAAATAACTGATAGACAATAATCTAAAATGAAATACTTTTTGGGAAGATTGTGAATTGGCTTTAAATATTTAAAAAGCATTTTAGCCTTTAACTGAAAAATAGTTTCCAGCAATGGAAAAAAATGAAGAGATGTGTGAATCTAGGTAGAGGAGTAGTGATTTTTTGAAGGACAATTTTAGCAAAGTCATTCTTCACCAAACCAAAGTAAAAGCCATCAGATTTTGGACTATCCGCAATCGAAGGGCTATTGTCAATTTTTACCGTTTCAGAAATATCATTATCCTCAAAAATGAAGGGCTCATCGTGATGAACAAGATGCGAAGAGGGATTGATGACTCGTGTTTGCGTGCTAACGTGGGTATTAACTGACTGAGCAGATGATACTTTTGCAGTTAGTAAAGCACTAACGAAAAGTATTAATTTGAATATGTCAGTTAATTTTAACATTGTCACTGGAAGTTTTTTAGAACCTTTACTTTATAAACGAATGTATTGAAATTTTGGTTTGTCAAAAAGTATTAAAATTTGAAATTAAAATGGTAAATGTATTCACGTAAAGCTTCAGAATTATATAGATTGCGGCATAACTTATTGGCATTAAAATTCAATAATTCGGCTCAACTTCCCGAAAGTTTAACCCATAACGGAGTTATTTCGGGAAGTTGCACAGACCCCTCAATTCTATTTTAAAACGCTTTCTAATGATTAATCAAATCAAAATATTTACGATAAAAACGTTCAAAAATTAATGGGAAGATAAAAAGCGTTAAAATGGTTGCACCGATCAATCCTCCAATTACGACAATAGCCAATGGTTTTTGAGATTCCGAGCCAATTCCTGAAGAAATAGCAGCGGGAAGCATGCCAAAAATCCCCATGAAAGCAGTCATCGTGACGGGTCGAACTCTTGATTTAACTCCTTCAATCACAGCAGTTTGTAACGTCATTTTCTTTTTAATATTCTCTTTGAAGACCTCGATCATAATTACTCCATTCTGAATACAGATCCCGAATAAAGCGATGAAACCAATTCCTGCCGAAATGCTGAAATTTGTACCCGTCACCAACAAAGCTAAAGACCCACCAATAATCGCAAATGGCACATTGGTAAACACCAATCCAGCATCTTTCAAATTACCAAAAAGCAGGTACAGAATAAAAAAAATGGCAATCATTGAAAGGGGTACAATTTGAGCGAGCCGCTTAGAAGCCCGTTGCTGATTTTCAAAATCTCCTTTCCATTTCATTTCGTAACCTTTTGGTAATGAAGGAATTGCACGTGTTACACCCGCTTGTGCTTCGGCAATGGTGCTACCCATATCACGACCACGAACGGAGAATTTTACGGCAATAAATCGTCTGGCATCTTCTCGGAAAATCAAACTTGGACCCGTCAAAGACTTGATCGTTGCTATTTCTTTAATCGGAATTTTTGTTCCATTCATCGTAGGAACCATTAAATTCCCAATCTCCGCCTCTGATTTTCGGTAATCTTGTTGGAAACGAACTCGAATGTCAAATTTGCGTTCACCTTCAAATAACTGACTGGCGGTTTGTCCTCCAATGGCCATGGAAACCACGGCATCGGCATCGGCAGTTTGCACGCCGTACAGGTCCATTTTTTGTTGATTAAGCTCGATTCTGAGTTCGGGTTGTCCTAAATTTTTAATAATTCCCAAATCTTCAATTCCTCTGATTTTTCCTAAAACGCCATATACTTTCTGTGCATCTTTTTCCAAGACATCAAAATCAGTTCCATATATTTTCACGGCAATTGAGCCTTTAACGCCTGAAACGGCCTCTTCGACATTATCCATAATCGGCTGTGAAAATCCGAAACTAACTCCTTGAAAAACCGATAATTTCTTTTCCATTTGGTTAACTAATTCTGCTTTCGACAAGCCACTCTTCCACTCTTTTTGTGGGTAAATATCTACGAAAAATTCCACGTTATAAAACCCCGTTGGGTCGGTCCCGTCGTTGGGGCGTCCCGCCTGCGAAAGTACTTTTCTCA
>Ga0114959_10002887_pt1 | contig 13799 bp, 7 predicted proteins | sample C_130625_EF_Meta_FD_87317 | JGI IMG/M metagenome (GOLD analysis project Ga0114959, IMG submission 87317) | Freshwater microbial communities from Lake Croche, Canada to study carbon cycling - C_130625_EF_MetaG | ecosystem: Environmental > Aquatic > Freshwater > Lake | place: Lake Croche, Canada...
GCATTCCCGTCGGCCGCATGGTGAAGAACGAGGTGCAGGCGGTGCTCAACCTCGCCACCACCCTCAAGCAGCGCGTCATCGGCCAGGATCACGGCCTCGAAATGATCGCCCGCCGCGTGCAGACCTCGCGCGCGGGGCTCGACAATCCCACCAAGCCCATCGGCGTGTTCATGCTTTGCGGCCCGTCAGGCGTCGGCAAGACCGAGACGGCGCTCGCTTTGGCCGAATCACTCTATGGCGGTGAGCAGAATCTCATCACCATCAACATGAGCGAGTTCCAGGAGGCGCACACCGTCTCCACCCTCAAAGGCGCGCCGCCGGGCTATGTCGGCTATGGCGAGGGCGGCATCCTCACCGAGGCGGTGCGGCGCAAGCCTTATTCCGTGGTGCTGCTTGACGAGATCGAGAAGGCGCACAGCGATGTGCATGAGATCTTCTTCCAGGTCTTCGACAAAGGCGTGATGGAAGACGGCGAAGGCCGCATGATCGACTTCAAGAACACCCTGATCCTGCTGACCTCCAATGTCGGCACCGATATGGTGATGTCGCTCTGCCAGGACCCCGAGCTGATGCCGGAGCCCGACGAGATCGCCAAGGCCTTGCGCGCCCCGCTGCTGAAAGTGTTCCCGCCGGCGCTGCTCGGCCGCCTCATTGTGATTCCGTATTATCCGCTCGCCCCGGACGTGATGCACAAGATCATCCGCCTGCAACTCGGCCGCGTCGCCCGCCGTGTGGCCGAGCATCACAAGGTGCCGTTTACCTATGATGATGCGGTGGTCGATCTGGTGGCGGAACGCTGCAACGAGCCGGAGAGCGGCGGCCGCATGATCGATGCGATCCTGACCAACACCATGCTGCCGTCCATTTCTGAGACGTTCCTGCGGCGGTTGATGTCCGGCGAGCCGATTACGCGGGTGCATGTGGGCGTGGCGGATGGCGGATTTACCTACCTTATCGAGTGAGAAAGAAGTTCTTTCTTGAAAGAAAGCACCAAAGAACTTTTCGGTTTGGAGGGATGTTATGGAATACGCGGTGAATTTTGGGGCGCTTTCGGGGAAGCCTCGGGCGTTGGCGCCGAATGCGAAGTTTCGGTTGGCGTTGCTGGGGGATTTCTCCGGGCGCGCCAATGCCGGAAAGGCGGAGACAGGGCAGGCGCTCGCCAAGCGCAAGCCGATCAAGGTCGATGTCGACAATCTGGACGACGTGCTCGCGCGCATGAAGCTCGAGCTGACCTTGTCGCTGGATGGCGATGAGGCCGTCGTGAAAGTGCCCGTCGGCTCGATGGATGATTTCCATCCCGACCAGATCGTCGAAAACGTCGAGCTGTTCTCCGAGCTGCGCAGCCTGCGCCGCAATCTCGGCTCCAAGGCCGGGTTTGATCGCGCCGCCAAGACCGTGCTGTCCTGGAGCGGGGAGGAGGCGCTGCCGCCGCTGCCGCGCAGATCCGCCGGCGCCGCCATCGCCACCGACCGCAAACTCTCCGACTTCGCCCGCCTCACCGGGCGCAAGGGCACCGATGAGCTGGCGGAACAATCGGTCGATGCGCTGATGCGACGACTGGTGGGCCCGTTGGTCCAGCCCGCCCGCGACGCGCGGGCCGATCAGCTCACCGCCCGCGTCGATGAAGCTCTCTCGCTGTCGAGGCGCCGCGTGCTGCATCACCCGGATTTCCAGACGGCCGAGGCGATGTGGCGCGGCGTGGAGTTCCTGGTCCGCCGCATCGAGACCGGGGCCAAGATGGAGATCGTGCTCTACGACGTCTCCGCCGAGGAACTCGCCGCCGATATCGCCGGCACGGATGATCTGCAGGAATCCGGCCTGTACGGCATGCTGATCGAACAGCCGGCGCTGGATGCCAATCATGGCACCCTCTCTGCGGTGATCGGTCTTTACGGCTTTGAACTCACCCCGCCCCATGCCGAACTGTTGGGCCGCATCGCCCAGGTGGCGGCCGCTTCCGGCGCGCCCTTCATCGCCGGCATCGGCCCGGATGCGCTGAAAACGCCGATGCATGAGCAGCATCCGCTGATCCGAACCGCCTGGGGCGCGCTGCGCGAGCTGGAAGCATCGAGCTATCTGGGCCTCGCCGCCCCGCGCTTCCTGCTGCGCATGCCCTATGGCAAGAAAAGCGACCCGATCGACGCCTTCGCCTTTGAGGAATTCACCCGCCAGGGCGGTCTCTCCGGCATGCTCTGGGGCCACCCGGCGCTGATCCCCGCTCTGCTGCTCGCCGAAAGCTTCGGTCAGCAAGGGCTGAAGATGAAGCTCGGCAGCGTGATGGGCGTGCGGGACATGGTGAGCTATGTCTACACCGATCCCGATGGCGACCAGATCGCGCTGCCCTGCACCGAGCGGCTGTATTCCGAGCGTCAGGCCGTCGCCGTGTCCAATTTCGGCGTGATGCCGCTGCTGAGCCTGCGCGGCCGGCCGGAACTGCGGCTGGGGAGTTTCCAATCCTTGCACGCGGCCGGGCTCGCGGGTTTCTGGGCGCCGGTGAAGGTGACGCCGCCAGCCCCGGCAAAGCCCGCAGCACTGCCACCCGCAGCCGCGCCGGCCCCGGCACCGATCGCCCCGCCACCCGTCCAGGCACCTGCGCCAGCACCAGCACCGGCACCAGCACCGGCCCCTGCGCCCGAGCCGGTCGCCGAGGAACCGGCGGTGGACCTCGATGCGCTGCTCGCCGGTCTCACCGCCGAACCGGAGCCCGCGCCGGAAGCCCCGCCAGCGGAGGCGGACACCGATCTGGATGCGCTGCTGGCCAGCCTCAATGTCGAGCCCGAGCCGACCAAGTCGGACGAGACCGAGCCTGACCTCGACGCGCTGCTGGCCTCGCTCAACGGATGAGCGAGTGTCAGTCAGCAGTCTCGAGGTCAACGCGGTCAGCCGCTGCGTCTGCCTCGGCGAGGCTCTGATCGATGCGTGATGCGTCCACCCCGGCCGTCACCAGGGCCGCTGCGACGAGTTGGCCGCGCAGCCGGGCGAGGTCGGCAAGTCCCGCCGGCCCGTTCGGGTCGTGGCGGGCGATGAGCGTGATCCGCGCCTCCGGGTTACCTGCGGCCCAGGCGGCGGCAGCATCGATCACAGCATGGGCTTCGGTATCAAGCGCTGCGGACCAGGCGGCGAACAGCACGGCTTGCGGCGCATCGGCGCGTTTGATGCGGGCGACGATGGCGGGATGGATCAGCCAGGGATCACCGACAAATCCCTGCTGGGGCCCGCAATGCAGCTCCCACAGCTCATGGACCCGGGATTTCTGTTCGCAGGCGATGATTTCGATGGTGATCTCCGGTGCCAGGGTGTTGGCCAGCAGATCATCGATATGGCCCTCGCCGCCCACCAGCCAGACGCGCTCGTTCCACTCCGCCAGCGTGATGTCCGCCATGATAATCCCCCTCCCAATGCAGCATGTCGCGCCCGGCGCGCAACCAAAGGCACTCTGACATGGCACTGAGCTTAACGATTTCACAAGCCCGTGGCGGCGCCGATCGGCAGACACGCCTGCTCAGCCGCGGCACCATGTCCATCGGCCGCGCGTCCGGCAATGACTGGGTGCTGGCCGATCCAGACCAGCATCTGTCGCGCACCCATTGCCAGATCTCGTTTGAGAACGGGTTTTATTACCTCACCGACCGCAGCACCAATGGCATGCTGGTCAATGGTGCCACGACCCCAACGACGCGGGATTTCCGCCTGCAATTGAACGATGGCGATACGATCCTGCTCGGCAGCTACAAAATGGTGGTCACCGAGATCGAGGAGCCGGAAGCGGCAAGCCCGTTTGGCGGCAACAGCTTCGTCGGCGGCAGGGTCGATCCGTTTGCCTCTGCCGGCGGACACGGCGAGGGCAACCCGCTCGATATCGACCCGTTCGAGGACAAGCTCGGCCTGTCCAAGGGGTTCTCCCACCCGATGGTCCACACCCCGCCAACGCTGCGCATGGCCGATCCGTTCGATGCGCTGGAACGTGATAAGCCGGCCGATCAGGAGGCCGATATGTTCCGTGGCAAGGCGGAGATCGATCCGTTCCAGGGGCCGGCGCAGCGTGAGCAGCAGGGCGCGATCTCCAACGCCTGGACGCCGCCCAAGGCGACGGTCGCGCCCGCCGCGATGAGTGACATGGATTTCGATGCGCTGCTGGGTGATCTGATGCCCGGTGCTGTTCCCGCCGCAGCCGCTCCTGTCACGCGTCCGTCAACGCCGGCAGAGCCTGATCCGTTTGCTGCTCTGCTTGGCGATAATCCGTTCGAGGAACCTGCGCCGCCCGCAAGGCCCGCGTCGGTCATGGCGCCGCCGCCTACCGTTGCGCTACCAACCGTTGCGCCGCCCGTCGTTGCGCAGCCTGAGCCGGCTCCGGCGACGGTGTCGCCGCCCGCACCTGTCTTGCCTTCGCCCACCGCCATGGCCGACACGGCCGCCTTGCTTCAGGCCTTTCTGGAAGGCGCCGGCCTGCCCAAATCCGATTTTGGCGCGGCCGACCCCGTCGCCACCATGCGGGCGCTCGGCGCGCTGTTCCGCGCCTTCACCAGCGGCACGCGCGACGTGCTGATCTCGCGCGCCGAGATCAAGCATGAGATGCGCGTCGAGCAGACCATGATCCGCTCGCGTGACAACAACGCGCTGAAATTCTCCATCTCGCCCGATGAGGCGATGCTGGCGCTGCTGCGGCCGGATCGCCCCGGCTACAAGCCGCCACTGCCATCGGTTGAGGAGGCGTTCGAGGATATTCGCTCTCACGAGATGGCGCTGATGGCCGGCATGCAGACCGGCATGATGGCCCTGCTGAAGCGCTTCGACCCCGCAGCCCTCGAAGAACGCCTCCAACCTGGCCGCCTGGACAGCATACTTCCCGCCGCCCGCAAGGCACGCTTCTGGGAAATGTTCTGCGCGACCTACAAGGACATCGCACGCGAAGCCGCCGACGACTTCCAGGCCGTGTTCGGCCGCGATTTTGCCCGAGCGTATAACGAGCAGATACGCAAGTTGTGATCGGGCCGGCAGCGAAAGCCCGCGCTATGCCCTGGCCTTCCGCCCGCCAACCGTTAACATCTTATTGAGAACGTGCCTCCCAGGCTTGCGTCGGTGGGTATGGCAACTAGGATGATACCGAAAGAGGAGGGTGCCATGCGTGATCTTAAGATTTGGGCAGGCATGGCCTGTTTGGCGGCGTTGTTCGGCTGTGCGTCACCGCCCCCCCCTCCGCCGCCGCCGACCTTGGTGGAGGTCAATCTGATCACCACGGCCGATGCCAACCCGACGATGGACAATCTGGGCGCGCCGGTGGCCATCCGCGTTTATCAGCTTGCCTCGGCCACCAATTTCAACGGCGCCGAGTTCTTCGCGCTCTACAACGGGGATGCGGCGCTGCTGAAGGCCGATCTCATCCATCGGGACGATTTTCTGATGGCACCTGGCGGCAGCAAGACCCAGTCGATCAAGCCGACCGATCAGGTGAAGGCGATCGGCGTGTTTGCCGCCTATCGCGAGCCGGCGCGCGTGGTGTGGCGCGTCTCGGCGGACGTTACGCCCAACAAGCTCAACACGCTGACGGTGACGGCGGGCCATGACGGGCTGGTACTCAAGACCGATATCTCCGCCAGCAAGCCGGCCTCGTAACGGCAGCGGGGGCGGGGAATGAACTGGGACAACAAGGTCGTCTGGGGCGAGGGGCTGTTCCTGCAGCCGCAGCATCTGCAGCAGCAGGACCGCTATATCGACCGGCTGGTGCGCGACAGCACCATGAACCTGCGGTCCTTTGCCTGGGGCCTCACCGAATTGTCGATTGACACGGACATGCTGACCTTGGGCAAGTTCGCGGTGCGCTCGGCTGCGGGCATTCTGCCGGACGGCACGCCGTTCAACATCCCTGGCGATGTCGATCACCCCAAGCCGATCGACCTGCCGGAGGCGGCACGCAACGCCGTGGTGTTCCTCCAACTCCCCACGCGCCAGCCCGGCGGGGTGGAGACGGCGCCCGCCGCGTTCGAGGAGACGGTGGCGCGCTACGTGACTGACGAGTTCGAGGCGGTGGACACCAATGCCGGCTATCAGGGCCGCGCCGCGGTGCCGATCGGCAAGCTGCGGCTGCGCTATGCGATGGAGAGTGAGGCGCGGGCCGGCTTCGCGGCCATCGGTCTGGCGCGGATCATTGAGGTGCGTGCCGACAAGAGCACAGTACTGGACGATGCCTATATCCCGCCGCTGCTGACCTGCAACGCCTCCAGCGTGATGGCCGGCTTCATCAGCCAGGCGCAGGGCTTGCTGCATCATCGCGCCGAGGCGCTGAGCGGGCGGGTGAGCGATAGCGGCTCCAGCGGCACGGCGCAGATGTCGGATTATTTGCTGTTGCAACTCTGCAATCGTTATGAGCCGCTGCTGGCGCATCTGACCACCATCGCGCCGCAGCTTCATCCGGAGGAGGTGTACCGCCTGCTGGTGAGCCTGACCGGCGAGCTGTCCACCTTCACGGAGGCCAAGAAGCGCCCGCCGGCCTATCCGCCTTACAAGCATGACGATCTGCATGCCAGCTTCCGCCCCGTGCTCGCGTCGCTGCGCCAGTCTCTCTCGGCGGTGCTGGAACAGACCGCGGTGCCGATCCCGCTGCGCGAGCTGAAATTCGGCATCCGCGCTGGCCCCATCGTCGATCGCTCGCTGCTCACCGAGGCGACCTGGGTGCTGGCGGTCAAAGCGCAGGTGCCGGTCGAGACGCTGCGGCGCAGCTTTCCCAATCTGTGCAAGATCGGACCGGTGGAGCAGATCCGCGAGCTGATCACCGTGGCGTTGCCGGGTATTGCCGCCCGCGCCTTGCCGGTGGCACCGCGTCAGCTGCCGTACTACGCCGGTACGAGCTACTTCGAGCTGGATCGCAGCAGCGCCTATTGGGCGGGGCTCACACGGTCCGGCGGCATTGCCATCCATGTCACCGGCGATCTGCCGGGGCTGGAAATTGAATGCTGGGCGATCCGGGGATGATCCCGGCATCCAGACAGCTTGCGTTCCCCAACCTTCGTCTCTGGAGCGGGATCTGAGGCCATGAGCGACGATCCGTTTGCCGAACCGACCGACAGCGACCGCACGATGATCCGCCCGCGCCCCGGTGGCGCGCGCCCGGCGATGACGCCGCCGCCCGCGGCAGCACCGGCGGCCACGCCCAGCGCCGGGCAGGATTCCCGTGTGGTGCCCACCACCGGCAGCAACAAGCTGCTGGCGATCTCGGCACCTTTGCTGGCTGCCGCCATCCGCATCACCGGCGGGCGCGGGCAGGGGCCTGATCCGGAGAAGCTGCGATCCGGCATGGTCGCGGAGATGCGTAATTTCGAGAAGAACGCGCTCTCCACCGGGCTTGAGACCCGCACCCTGCGCGCCGCGCGCTATGCGCTGTGTGCCACCATCGATGATCTGGTGCTCAACACGCCCTGGGGCGCTGCCAGCTCCTGGCCGATGCAGAGCCTGACCAGCATCTTCCACAGCGAAGTGTCCGGTGGCGATCGGTTCTTCGAGATTCTGGAGCAGATGCAGAAGGACATGGGCAACAACGCCGATGTCGTCGAGCTGATGTATCTTTGCCTGTCGATCGGCTTTGAGGGGCGCTACCGCGTGATGCCGCGCGGCGCTGCGGCGATCGCCGAGATGCGCGAGGGGCTGTATCGCACCATTCGTGACCGGCGCGGCAATTTCGAGCGCGAACTGGCCGTGCATTGGCGCGGCTCGGAGGCCGGATATCGGCCGCTGTATCAGCGCGTGCCGCTCTGGTCGATCGGCCTTACGGCGGTGTTCCTGGGGGCGGTGATCTATCTCGGCTTCAACTTCTCCCTCGCCGGCGCGTCAGACGTGGTCTACGCCGAAATGGTTGGCCTGCCGCCGCATGGCACGCCGGTGGTGCCGCGCCGCGCCGCCCCGCCCCCGCCGCCGCCGCCCCCGCCGGTCAGCACCTTGCAGGTGAAGATGGCGCGCTTCCTGGAGCCGGAGATCAAGGCGGGCCTCGTGGTGGTGCTGGAGGATGCGCAGTCGATGACCGTGCGGCTCACCAGCCGGACCCTGTTCGACTCCGCGCAGGCCACGCTCGGTGCCGGCGCGCAGCCGCTGATCGAGCGGATCGGTGGCGCTTTGCAGGCAGAGCAGGGCTCGATCACCGTCAATGGCTACACCGACAACCAGCCGATCCGCACGGCGCGCTTCCCATCCAATTTTGAGCTGTCCCAGGCGCGGGCCGAGACGGTGGCGAAACTGATCGGCGGCAAGCTGAGTGATGCCAAGCGGGTGCGCGCAGTGGGCAAGGCGGATGCCGATCCGCTTGCCAGCAACGCCACCCCCGAGGGGCGCCAGCAGAACCGGCGCATCGAGATCGTGTTGACGCGAACCTTCCAGGCCCCGTGACGGCGCTGCCCGTCACGATTTTGTCCAGCCGCTCCATAGATAGGCGAACGACATGCCAAGCTTCTTGAAGACCTTCTTCCGATCGCACTGGTTCAAGACGCTGTTCGCGGTGATCGTTGTGTCGATCCTCATCTGGATCTTCGGCCCGCTGATCGCCATCGGTCAGGCGCATCCGTTCGACTCAGAGATCGGGCGGCTGATCGCCATCGGCATTCTGCTGCTGTGCTGGCTGATCGCCAATATCCTGACCACGATCAGCCACAACAACAAGGAGAAGCACCTCGCCGAGGCCGTTGCCGCGCCTGATCCGGACGCCGCCGCCTCCGCCGAGGAGGTCGCGGTGCTCAGCACACGGCTGAAGGACGCGTTGGCCCGGTTGAAGAAGATGCCGGGCGGCAAGCGCGGCAAGCGCCGGCTCTATGATCTGCCCTGGTATATTTTCATCGGCCCCCCGGGTGCCGGCAAGACAACGGCACTGGTCAATTCGGGGCTGAAATTCCCGCTCGCCGATGCCAGCGGCCCGGCCGCTCTGCGCGGCGTGGGCGGCACACGGGATTGCGAATGGTGGTTCACCGATGAGGCCGTGCTGATCGACACCGCCGGCCGCTACACCACCCAGGACAGCCACGCCAAGGTCGATTCCGCTGGCTGGCTGGGCTTCCTGAAACTGCTGAAGAAAAATCGCAGCCGTCAGCCGTTGAACGGCGCGCTGCTGGCCATTGGTCTGCCCGATCTCGCCGCCCTGTCCGAGGCCGATCGCCTCGCCCATGCCGGCGCCATGCGCAAGCGCCTGCGCGAGTTGCAGGACGAGCTCGGTGTGCGCGTGCCGATCTATGTGCTGTTCACCAAGACCGATCTGATTTCCGGCTTCGTCGAATATTTTGACAATCTCGGCAAGGAGGAGCGCGAGCAGGTCTGGGGCATGACCTTGCCGATGGATGACGGCACCGGCGATGGCGGCGCGGTCGCGGCCTTCGCCCCGGAGTTCGACCTGCTGCTCAATCGGTTGAACGATCGGCTGATGGAACGGGTGAGCCTGGAGACGGATGTCACGAGGCGTCGCCTGATCTATGGCTTCCCGCAACAAATCGCCTCGCTGCGTGATGTGGCGGGTGACTTCCTCACCGAGATTTTCCGCCCGAGCCGGCTGGAGGAGCGCCCATTGCTGCGCGGCGTCTATTTCACTTCCGGCACGCAGGACGGCACGCCGATCGATCGCCTGTTGGGCGTGATGGCCGGGCAGTTCGGCCTAGCCCGCCAGGCCGTGGCGGCTGCGACCAGCGGGGCGGGGCGCAGCTATTTCCTCACCCGGGTGATGCGCGATGTGGTGTTCGCCGAGGCCTCGCTGGTCAGTTTTGACAAGCGCGTCGAGCGACGCACGATGTGGACCTATCGCGGTGCCTATGCGGCGGCGTTGCTGGTGCTGCTGATCGCCGTTGTCGGCTGGACCTTCAGCTATATCGGCAACAACGGCATCATCGATGACGCCCGCGCCGCCTCCAAGCAATACAACGCGCAGTTCGCCGAGATCCTCAAACGCGGCCCCACTGATCCCGATCTGCGCGCCGTGGTGCCGGCGCTGGACACGCTGCGCGGCATGCGGCGCGGCTATGATCAGCGCGATGCCGAGACGCCGCTCTCGCTGACCTTCGGTCTGTTCCAGGGGGAGAAGATCACCGCCGCCGCGATCGACGCCTATTACCGCGCGCTCAACACCTTGCTGCTGCCACGCCTGCTGGCCCGTATCGAGGGGCAGTTGCAGGCCAATCTCACCCGCACCGATTATCTCTACGCCGCATTGAAGGTGTATCTCGTGCTCGGCCGGCAAGGCCCGCTGGATCATGACCAGGTGCTGTCCTGGCTGGTGCAGGATCTTGGTACGTTGTTCACGGAGGATGAGGCGGAGATTCGTGACGCGTTGCTCTATCATGTGGATGCGCTTCTGCAACGTGATCTGACGCCGGTCGCGGTCAACGGCCCTTTGATCGAGCAGGTGCGCGGCATTCTCACCCGCGTGCCGCTGGCAGAATATTCTTATGCCCGCATCATCCGCAGCCCTCGCGTCGCCGCACTCCCCAACTGGACGGTGGCGGACAATGCCGGCGCCGGTGCCGGCCGGGTGTTCGTGCTGCGCTCCAACCGGCCACTCACCTCGGGCGTCGCCGGCATCTACACCTGGTCGGGCTATCACAACACGTTCCTGCCGCTGCTCCCGACCGTGACCAAGGACATCTCGGAGGACAGCTGGGTGCTTGGCCGGGAGAAGCGCGGTCTGACGGAAACCCTTGCCGATGTGAACCGGCTGCGGCGTGACGTGGTTGGCCTGTATCTGGAGGATTACGTCGCCAAATGGGATCAGATGCTGGGCGACATCACCGTCAAGCCGTTCACCAGTGTGAACGAGGCGGTGGAGCAGCTCGGCCTGATCAGCGGCCCCAACTCGCCTTTGCGCAACATCCTCAACGCGCTCGCGGTACAGACCCAGCTCAGCCGCGCCGGAGCCACTGACAATGCCGAGGCGCAGCTCGCCAAAAAGGCCTCCCAGGTCGGGCAGCGTGCGGCGGGTCTTGGCCAGATGATGGGCCGCGCCGGACTGACAGTGACGCAGAACGAGGTGGCGAGCATTCTTGGCGAGGCTTTCGGCACGGCGGGCGGCGCCGCGCCGGTTGATCCCGCCAGCCGGGTGGATGCGCATTTCCGCAACCTGCACCGCTTCGTTCTGCCGCCGGACAAGGACAAGCCGGCGCCGATGGAAGGCGCCATCGACAAGATGGCGACCATCTATCAGAGCATGATCCAGGTCTCCAACGCGCCCAATCAGGGCCAGGCTTTGCTCGGTCTTGCCGGCGGCGGCGCTGGTGGTGGTGGCTCGACCGCGGCGGCGGCGCAGCAATTGCGCGATCTGGCGCGCGATCTGCCTGGACCGGTGGCGGCGATGCTGACCTCCGTTTCCACCAGCAGTGCGGCCGTGGCCACCGGCGGCGCCAGCCAGGCGTTGCAGACATCCTGGAAAACCAAGGTGTTGCCGCTGTGCGATGAGGCATTCTTCAATCGCTACCCGTTCGTCGCCGGCAGCACCAGCGATGTGCCGACGGATGATTTCGCCAAGCTGCTCGGGCCGGGTGGCATGATCGATGCCTTCTTCAACGAGAACCTCAAGTCTTTCGTTGATACGTCGGTACGTCCCTGGAAATGGCAGGCGGCCAATCAGAGCCAGCTTCAGCTTCAGCCCGGCACACTTGTTCAACTCGAGCGCGCCGCACAGATACGTGACTCGCTGTTTGCCGATCCGCAGACCATCCTGGTGAAGTTCCAGCTTGTGCCGGTGTCGCTGGATGCCGGCATCGGCCAGATCACCCTGGATATCGCCGGACAGACGATGACCTATGCCCATGGTCCAACCGAATCGAACCAGTTCCGCTGGCCGGCGCCCAACGGCAAGACGCTGGTCCGCGCAACAATGACCCCGGCCTCGGGCGGCAACGCGACAGTGCTGGAGATGGATGGTCCTTGGGCGCTGCTGCGCATGCTCGACAGCATCAAGGTCATCCCGAGCGGTCAGCCGGACAAGTTCCGGTTGGTGTTCTCGGCGCCGGGCGGGACGGCGAGCTTTGATCTCAATGCGAGTTCGGTGCGCAACCCGTTCACCATGGGTGCGTTGCGCGCGTTTCGTTGCCCGGCGGCGTTGTGATCGGCGGGACGAGCAGGCAGGGGCCAGGGGCAGAGCCGCTGGCCTTCCTTGCTTAACCTCAACAAAGAGCTCCTTTGATGTCAGACAGTTCCGTCACCGCCTATATCACCCTCAAAGTGGAGCCAGATCCCGGGTTTCCGCTGGTGTTTGACGGCATCTCGGTCACCGAGGAACTGGGCCGGCCGTTCCTGATCAAGCTCGATCTGTCCAGCGGCAAAGCGCGCGGCAATATCGAGAAGGCGCTGGGCAGTTCCGTCACCATCACCATGACGGACGCGAAGCAGAAGAAGACCTATTACAACGGCATCATGACCCGCGCCAGCTTCATGGGCGTCAATGGCGGTGTCTATCACTATTATGCCGAGCTGCGGCCCTGGATATGGCTGCTGTCACGCACCCAGGACTGCAAGATATTTCAGAACAGATCTGTCTGGGACATCATCAATCAGATTTTCAAGGATCATTCCTTCAGCGCGCTCGAGGACAAGCGCCAGAACCAGGCCGGCAGCACCGTGCTGGAATATTGCGTGCAATACCGCGAGAGCGCGTTTGACTTCGTCACGAGGCTGATGGAGCAATACGGCATTTATTATTTCTTTGAACACAAAGACGGCGAGCACAAGCTGATGCTGGCCGATGACCAGAGTTCGCATACCTCCATCGGCGATGCACTGCCCTTCACCATGGCGCAGACCGAGCAGCGTTCGGTGGAGGATCATGTCTGGGAATGGACCTCGCATCTGGAATTGCAATCCGGCGCGCACACCTTCCGGGACTATAATTTCGAGACATCGGCGGCCGATCTGACCTCGAAATCCTTGCAGCCCGGCGATCATCCGCATGGCAAGTTCGAGGTCTATGACTACCCTGGCGAATACACCAAGGCTGATGAGGGCCAGAAACTCGCCGATATCCGCATGCAGGAGCATAAGGCGCGGCTGCAGATCTTCGAGGGTCAGTCCAACGCCAGACGCGTCCGCTGCGGCGTGAAGGCGAGCCTGAAGGACACGGACGACACGGCGCTCGCCCAGGAATATCTGGTCATCAAATCGGTGACCACTCTCGGTCTCAGCGAGGCCAATGCCGACAGCCGCGGCCAGTTGCTGGACAGCCACAAGGTGCGTTTCCAGGCGATCCCGGGCAGCACGCCGTTCCGCCTTCAGCAGATCACGCCGCGCCCGATGATCCGCGGGCCGCAGACCGCCAAGGTGGTGGGCACCTCCGGCGAAGAGATCGAGACCGACAAATACGGCCGTATCAAGGTAAAATTCCCGTGGGACCGCGCCGAGGGGGCGGATCAGAACAGCTCCTGCTTCATCCGCGTGGCGCAGAGCTGGGCCGGGGCGAACTGGGGATCGATGTTCATTCCGCGCATCGGCATGGAGGTCGTGGTGGTGTTCCTGGAGGGCAACCCCGACCGACCCCTGGTGGTGGGCGCCGTCTACAACGACGCCCAGACCGTCCCTTACGGCCTGCCGGACAACAAGACCCGCAGCACCATCAAATCCAATTCGAGCAGCGGCGGCGGCGGTTTCAACGAGTTGCGCTTTGAGGACAAGAAGGACGCCGAGGAGGTGTTCTTTCAGGCGCAGAAGGATTTCAAGAAAATCGTGCTGCATGACGAAACGGTGGAGATCACCCATGATCATTCCACCACCGTGAAGGAAGGCAAGCACGCGACGACGGTGAGCCAGGGCGAGCATTCGCTCGATGTCTCGGCCGGCGGCAGCAAGAC
>Ga0114959_10002888_pt1 | contig 13797 bp, 5 predicted proteins | sample C_130625_EF_Meta_FD_87317 | JGI IMG/M metagenome (GOLD analysis project Ga0114959, IMG submission 87317) | Freshwater microbial communities from Lake Croche, Canada to study carbon cycling - C_130625_EF_MetaG | ecosystem: Environmental > Aquatic > Freshwater > Lake | place: Lake Croche, Canada...
GCGCGTATCCGGGTATCCAATCCGGCGGGATACACGTTTCAGGATTCATGATTCATAGAAACCTAGGGGGTTTCCCACGGATACGAAGTAACCGGGAACTGCCCACCATCAAACTTATAACCGCAAACGCGAGGACCCTCAAAGCAAAGACGCGCAGGCAATCCCTACGCCTCCATCCGGCGGGGTACCGCGATACACGCGATCGTTTGGATACGTAGTAACCCGCCGCTAGGCGCGGACTAGGAACCGGGTAACCGGGTAACACCAATCAGGAAGCCCCCTCGTGCGATTTTATAGGATTTATAGAAACGTCTATCCTTTATCCCGCGCGTTCCAGGTTGTCGTTACTCGCCGCTAGGCGCGGGTATCCGTTTCTTGTTGCGCGCGGGTATCCCGCCGCTAGGCGCGGACAAGGAACCAGGGGAACAATCCAGCGAGATACAGATACAAAGTAATCAGGTAACCGTCAATCGCTTCTTTTCTAACGAATTTGTTTTTTGTTTTTATTCAATTAAGCAACTTGATAATTGTACAGTCAGGGCAGTTGCTTACTCGCGATCCTGCGGATACGCGCCGCTAGGCGCGGGTAACCGGGAACCGGGTAGCCAAACCTTCCAGCGCTCAATACAATCAAATCTGCTAAAAAATTTATTATTTTGATCGCATTGCTTGTTGCGAAGCAAACCAACCAGCAACGGATACGAAGTAACGGGCAACGCGCGAGGAACAGATATGAAGTAACGGCAACAAGAAACACGCGGGAGTAGGATTGAGTGCTCGAACGGATTGGGTTTGCCCGGTTACTCGCGATCGTTTGCTTCGCAACTAGGAACCGGGTATCCGCAACTCCACACCGTCTGCACCTGAAACTCGCTACTTTTTATGGAGTTTCTTCGAACCCTGTTGTTTCGAATTCGAAGTCTTAAAAGGGCTTTACAGGCGCGTGTTACCCGGTTCCCGGTTACCCGGATACTCGCGATCCGAAGGAACCGGGTAACCGTATCCGTTGGATCGCGCGTATCCGCTCATCCGATACTGAAACCAATACTCGTTTTATTTAAGATAACTGTTCTTTTTCAATATATAAAAAAAGTGCTGCCATTGAAATAGCTGGGAAAACAAGTCCTACGAGAGGAACAAGTAATGATGGAAGATATAGACTCATAATTAAATATTTTTAAATTAAAGCTCCATAATATACTCAGGTGTTTGTTTGGTCAATAGATGGAAGGAGCTTCGAATTTTCGAGTAACTTGTTAGGGTTTTGTCTCGTTTGCCCGGTTACCCGGATACGCGCGATCCGAAGGAACCGGGTAACCGTATCCGCGGGATAGATCGGCTTGGCCGCTGTAACTCCCGCAACTAGTCAACTCTACAATGTGAAGAAGCTCGACGCGTAGGGTTCCAGTGATCTAAAAGTTAACCCCCCTAAGCCGATGTGTTACTATTCACGAATAACCCCAGCGCGAAACGCTCAGTTTATTCGATTACAAAGCATTTGTTTCTACGAATCTTGGAAGTCATTACCCTGGTGTTTGCGGGCCGGATTACACAGGCTTTATTTTGTATCCGGCGGGAATGAACCAAGGGATTCTTAAAATAGGATTCTTCGAAACGCTAAACTCCCGCGCGTTGCATTCAGGGTAGGCAGAGCTTCGCCTGTTACCATTACTTCGTATCCGTTGCCCGCGCCTAGCGGCGGGTTGGTGTGGAGACGGTTTGGAGTTGGTTCGGCTTCGCCGTTCCAAACCCAATCCGTTCAATTCCAAACCATCCGGTGCGTACCTGCTCCATGGGGTTGGCTAGTTCGATTGGCACGAAGCGCTCAGTAAACAAACCCACTAACGAGCGCTTCGCGTCTAGTATGCAGGTTACTTTGTATCGGGATTGTATCCAATCGGTAGGTACACGCGATCGTTGGGTTACCCTGTATCCAACAAGGAACCGGGTAATCAACGCGCGGGTATCCAATCCAGCGGGATACACCTTTCAGGATTTATAGAAACCTAGGGGGTTTCCCGCGGATACGGTTACCCGGTTCCTTGTTGCGAAGCAAACGATCGCGCGTATCCGGGTAACCGGGAACTGCCCACCATCAAACCTAGGCGCCCGGGGTTTCGCCCTGCCCGCCCGCAAACGCGCAGGTAACAGGCGCGAATATGAAGGAACTGCCCTGCCTAGCGATTATTCAAAATCTTTTGATTTTGGATTGCGGCCTGGGTCATTTGAAAGAAAACCAAAAATAAAAAGACTTACGAAAAAAATAACTACTGTATATACAAGAATTTTTAGTGTTAACATAATTTGAGTTCTTGAAATTTTATAAACGAATTGAAACAAATATATAGGGCTGGGCTTCCGGGTTTCGAAGACGCGAGGCATTCTAAAAACGAAATTAAGTAACGAGTATGGGTCAGTTGGCTACTAAGGTTTGCACGACGGATTGCCCCGAGCGTTTGCGGTTACTCGCCGGATTGGTTACCCGGATACACGCGATCCCGCGCCTAGCGGCGGGAACCGGGTAACAGTAACCAAACGCGCGAGTATCCAACCAGGAACGCACGGGCAATGAATTAAAAGTGGTTATAAGAAAAAGCAATTGAACCAAAAAATCCAATAAGTTCTCTGAATCGAAAAATCCATAATTTTTTATTATTATACATTAAAATTTAGTAAAATGCTAAACAAAATATATAGAATATTGACTTCCCGAAAGGAGTCTTCGGCTTTGCCACGCGCGTTCCTGGTTGGTTTAGAGACGGTTTGGAGTTGTGGATAGTTAGATAGTTACTCCGTATCTAACTATCTAACTATCTAACCGGGCAAACCCAATCCGTTAAATTCCAAACGATCGGGCGTGCCCCTTCATTACTCCATCCGACCTATCACTATTTGAAAGGTAAAAATTTTTCTTTTTTGGTATAATGAGAGAGATCCTCAGTAGCTCAGCGGTAGAGCGTTCGACTGTTAATCGAGTGGTCAAAGGTTCGAACCCTTTCTGGGGAGGCTCCACATCGCCGCGTGGAGAGGGAATTCCACGAAGACTTTTTACTTAGATCTTTAACCCCGATTTCTCTTTTTTTTAGAATAACTGTACAAATGGTCGTTTCAGATACATTAAATTTGAGGATACAGCGGGTTTGGTTACTCGCCGCTAGGCGCGGGTATCCAACTAGACGGTCTATCCAGTTACCACTTATGATCTTAACCCTAATAATATGTAGGCAGGGCAGGATCGGGTTGGCTTCGCCACTGAACACCCTCTCGCCGGATCGTTTGCCCGCGCGTGTTTGGTGTTTGGAATGGCAGAGCCAAACCAACAAGGAACCGGCGCGCAACCAGAAACGGATACGAAGTAACCTCAATACGCCAAATAACATAATGATAAAATAAGCTTCTTTTGGATTCGGTATTAGAGGAATTCGAAGAAACTTCTGGTCACCCGGTTCCTTGTAGGGCAGTTGCCCGCGCCAGTTTGGTTACCCGCGCGTTTGCGAGCGGGCAGGGCGAAGCCCCTAGGTTTGATGGTGGGCAGTTCCCGGTTACCCGGATACGCGCGATCGTTTGCTTCGCAACAAGGAACCGGGTAACCGTATCCGCGGGAAACCCCCTAGGTTTCTATGAATCCTGAAACGTTTATCCCGCCGGATTGGATACCCGCGCCTAGCGGCGGGATACTTCGTAACACAATCCATCCGGCGAGTAACCAAACGCGCGGGGCAATCCGGCGGTTGGTTCGGAGGCGGTGTAGTTGGTTCGGCTTCGCCGTTCCAAACTATCCGCCGCTAAGCGCCGACAAGAAACCGGCGAGCAAACCCTCAAGCAAACACGCGCGTATCCGTCAGGCAGGGCAAAGGCTTTCCCTCAAGTTACCCGCGCCTAGCGGCGCGTATCCGGGTATCCAATCCGGCGGGTTGGCTTAGCTCGCCGGATGGATACCCGCGCGTTGCCCGCGCCTAGCGGCGGGTTGGTTTGGAGACGGTTTGGAGTTGGTTCGGCTTCGCCGTTCCAAACCCAATCCGTTCAATTCCAAACCATCCGGCGCAGATCCGCTCATTATCCAAATTTTCCAGAAGTAGAAGCTAATAAGAAAGCTGCATATGTAAAAATATAGCCAACTGAAAAATGAACTAATCCAACTAATCTAGCTTGAACAATTGAAAGTGCTACTGGTTTATCACGCCATTTTACTAAATTAGCTAAAGGAGTTCTTTCATGAGCCCATGCAAGAGTTTCAACAAGTTCTTGCCAATAACCACGCCAACTAATTAAAAACATAAATCCAGTCGCATAAATTAAATGGCCAAATAGGAAAATCCATGCATATACTGATAAACTATTCATTCCAAATGGATTATAACCGTTAATTAATTGTGATGAATTTAACCATAAATAATCACGAAGCCATCCCATTAAATACGTTGATGATTCATCAAATTGACTTGGATTTCCTTGCCATAATGTAATGTGTTTAAAATGAAAATAGAAAGTTACCCAACCAATTGTATTTAACATCCAGAATACAGCAAGATAGAATGCATCCCAAGCAGAAATATCACACGTACCTCCACGACCTGGTCCATCGCATGGGAAACTATAACCAAAATCTTTTTTATCTGGCATAAGTTTTGATCCTCGCGCATCTAATGCACCTTTTACAAGAATTAATGTTGTTGTATGTAATCCCAAAGCAATTGCATGATGCACTAAGAAATCACCAGGGCCAATTGTTAAAAATAATGAATTTTGTGGGCTATTAATCGCATCAAGCCAACCAGGTAACCAAATGCCTTCCCCAGCTGCATAAGCTACAGAAGTTGCTCCACCAGGTGTGGCATGGCTTAAAAGAACGTCAAAACCATAGAGAGATTTTCCTTGAGCTGCTTGAATCCATTGAGCAAAAACTGGTTCAATAAGAATTTGTTTTTCTGGTGTTCCAAAAGCTTGCATAACATCATTATGCACATATAAGCCAAGGGTATGGAAACCTAAAAATAACGAAGCCCAACTTAAATGACTAATAATAGCTTCTTTATGTTCAAGCATACGAGCCAATACATTTCCTTTATTTTGTTCTGGATCATAATCTCGTAAAAAGAAAATTGCTCCATGAGCAAAAGCCCCACACATAATAAAACCAGCAATATATTGATGATGAGTATACAGAGCAGCTTGTGTTGTAAAATCTTGTGCTAAAAATGCATATGGTGGTAAACTATACATATGCTGAGCAACAAGTGAGCAGATTACTCCAAGACTTGCTAAAGCAAGACCTAATTGAAAATGAAGCGAATTATTTACTGTATCAAATAAACCTTGATGACCTTTTCCTAATCCACCCGCTGGAGGCACGTGTGCATCCAAAATTTCGCGCATACTATGACCAATACCAAAATTTGTTCGATACATGTGGCCAGCTAAAATAAAAAGAACAGCAATGGCTAAATGGTGGTGAGCCATATCTGTTAACCATAAACTTTGAGTTTGTGGATGGAAGCCACCAAGAAAGGTTAATAGAGCTGTTCCAGAACCTGTTGATGTACCAAATATGTGATTCCCTGAATCAGGATTCACTGAATATTGTGCCCAATTTCCAGTAAAAAACGGAGTAAGTCCTTGTGGGTGTGGTAATGTTGTTAAAAGGTTGTTCCAACGAACATGGATACCACGAGATTCTGGAATTGCAACATGCACAAGATGTCCTGTCCATGCAAGTGAGCTTACTCCAAAAAGACCTGAAAGATGATGGTTTAAACGTGATTCAGCATTTTTAAACCAAGCAACTTTTGGTTGAAATTGTGGTTGAAGATGCAACCACCCTGCAAAAAGAAAAACTCCTGCAAGAAGAAGAAGAAATACGGATCCGTTATATAAATCTGTATTTGAACGCATTCCAATTGTATACCACCATTGGTATACACCAGAATAAGCAATATTTACAGGCGTGCTTGCTCCGCCACGTGTAAATGCTTCAATTGCGGGTTGTCCAAAATGTGGATCCCAAATCGCATGAGCAATTGGTCGGACATGAAGAGGGTCTTGACCCCATTGTTCAAAATTTCCTTGCCATGCAACATGGAAAAGATTTCCTGATGTCCATAAAAAGATAATTGCTAGTTGACCAAAATGTGAAGCAAAGATTTTTTGATATAGTTTTTCTTCTGTCATACCATCATGACTCTCAAAATCATGAGCCGTTGCTATCCCAAACCAAATACGACGTGTTGTTGGATCTTGAGCAAGTGATTGACTAAATTTAGGGAATTGTGTAACCATTACTAATACGTATTGTCCGCTCTCAAATTGGAAATATTGAACATTCGGTTACCCGGATACGCGCGATCGTTTGCCCGCGCCTAGCGGCGCGCAACTAGGAATCGGGTAACCGTATCCGCGGGATCGCGCGGGTAACCGGCAGGATTAAATACAAAATCTTGGTTGATTGGATAGGGGACCGCTTCGCGGCTGGGCAGGGAGCGGATACACGCGATCGTTTGCCCGGATACACGGGCTAATTGGATACATCGGCTTTGCCGTTGTAACCGAAAACGCGCGGACCCTCAAGTAATCCTTATCCTGAATCTATCCGCTCAATAACCAATCAACCAAAGCAAAGTATATATCCAACTAATCTATCCAATTGAGGATCGATTTCATTGATTTTAGGATTTTTGTAAGGTAAGGGGTGAGGGGCATTGGCCCGCGCCTGTTTGCTCGCCAAATTGCTCGATTGAGTTACCCGGTTCCTTTGGATCGCGGTATCCCGCGTATCCGCGGGATCGTTTGCTTCGCAACAAGGAACCGGATAACCCGGCAACTGTTGCGCGCCGGATTGGATACCTGGATACGAAGTAACAGTAACCAACTAGGAACCGGGTAACGGTAACCAATCAACGGAAGGCTTTACGTCTGGCAAAGTATTCTGAATGCAAAAGCAACCCCTATCCTGAAACTGAATCGAGCCGAAGCCGTACGAACTGTTTATTCCAAAGAAGCGAAGTCCGTACCAATCTATGAAAAAGTCTTTGCAGCGCTTGTATGATGAAAAAGAAATCGTTCCAATGATTGCTTATTTGCGAAGCCTTGGTGAGGCGAAGCGTGTAACCGGTCAAAGAGCCACGGGCAATCACTATGCCAGACGGTTTGGCTGCTTGGTTCCTCCGGATCCGCCGGATGGATACCCGCGCCTAGCGGCGAGTAACCAACGCGTGGGTAACCGGGCCAATCCGTTCTGGCAAGCAAACCCGTTGGCAACCCGGCGGCCAATCCAAGTAATTCGGGATACAGAGTATCCCGGATTCAATCGCTATTGCAAAAACGATCTCGTATCCCAGATATTATCAACATGATAGATTTCGAACGTTGTAAATTCTAAGAAGTCTTTCATCAAAAATGCATAATAAAAAAACAAAAAATACAAAATTAAATGAATCGAACGATAGTTGACAGATAGGATACAAAGGGGTTCGTTGGTTACCGTTACCCGGTTCCTTGTCCGCGCGTTGCTGGTTCGCGCCTAGCGGCGGGTTACTGCGTATCCAAACCATCCGGCGGGATACCCGCGCGTTTGCGGTTACTCGCCGGATGGATACCCGGTTCCCGGTTACCCGCGCCTAGCGGCGCGTATCCGCGGGATCGCGAGTAACCAACGCGCGGGTATCCAATCCGGCGGTATAGACGGTGGGCAGGGCGAAGCCCCGGGCCCCTAAGATTCATAGAAACATCAATCCTAGGAGGTTTTTCGCGGATACGGTTACCCGGTTCCTTCGGATCGCGAGTATCCGGGTAACCGGGAACTGCCCGCCCGCAAACGCGCGGGTAACAAACGCGCGGTTTAACCAACGGCGATAATACGAGCTAAGAAGAATGACCATGTTGTAGCAATACCACCAAGAAGGTAATGTGCTACACCTACTGCACGTCCTTGTGTAATACTTAACGCGCGGGGTTGAATAGCTGGTGCTACTTTTAATTTATTATGTGCCCAAACGATTGATTCAATAAGTTCTTGCCAATACCCACGACCACTAAATAAAAACATTAAACTAAATGCCCAAACAAAGTGTGCACCTAAGAAAATTAGGCCATAAGCAGATAAAGCAGATCCATATGATTGAATTACTTGAGAAGATTGAGCCCATAAGAAATCACGAAGCCATCCATTAATTGTATTTGCACTTTGCGCAAAATTCCCACCTGTAATATGATTTACTCCATTCGCAGTAACGGTTCCCCATACATCAGATTGCATTTTCCAACTAAAATGGAAAATAACGATTGATAAGCTATTATACATCCAAAATAGACCTAAAAACACATGATCCCATGCTGACACTTGACATGTTCCCCCACGACCTGGACCATCACATGGGAAACGGAAACCTAAATTTGCTTTATCTGGAATCAGACGAGAACTTCTTGCAAAAAGAACACCTTTCAGAAGAATTAATACCGTTACGTGAATAGTAAACGCGTGAATATGATGAACCATAAAATCAGAAGTTCCAAGCGAAATTGGCATCATAGCAATTTTGCCACCTACAGCAACAATATCCCCACCCCATGTCGGACTTGTTGCAGCTTCTGCAGCTGGAGCTGTTAATCCAGGAGCTAGGTAATGTGTTGATTGAATCCATTGAGCAAAAATTGGTTGTAATTGAATCGCTGTATCGGCAAACATATCTTGTGGTCTACCTAAAGCACTCATTGTGTCATTATGGATATATAGACCAAAACTATGGAATCCTAGAAAAATACATACCCAGTTTAAGTGCGAAATCATTGCATCACGATGACGAATAACACGATCAAGGACGTTATTATAATTATTTGTTGGATCATAATCACGCACCATAAAAATCGCTGCATGAGCTGCCCCTCCAACAATACAGAACCCACCAATCCACATATGATGTGTGAATAATGAAAGTTGTGTACCGTAATCAATTGCTAGATATGGATACGGTGGCATTGCATACATGTGGTGCGCAACAATAATTGAAAGTGATCCAAAGAGTGCTAAATTTAAACCAAGTTGTGCATGCCAAGATGTTGTAAGAATTTCATATAATCCTTTATGACCTTCACCAGTAAAAGGACCTTTATGGGCTTCTAAAATTTCTTTCATACTATGACCAATCCCCCAATTTGTACGATACATATGTCCACTAATCAGAAAAAGTACTGCAATAGCCAAGTGATGGTGAGCTGTATCACTTAGCCAAAGACTTCCTGTTACTGGATTTAAACCGCCTTTAAAAGTTAAAAAATCAGCGTATTCATTCCATTGGAGAGTGAAAAATGGTGTAAGCCCTTGACGAAAACTTGGATATAAGGATGACATAAGGGTGGTATTTTGAAGGAATTCATGGGGGAGTGGAATTTCCTTTGGATCAACACCTGCATCTAATAATTTATTGATAGGGAGCGAAATGTGAATTTGATGTCCAGCCCATGATAAACTTCCTAATCCAAGAAGCCCTGCAAGGTGATGATTCATCATTGATTCAACATTTTGAAACCATTCAAGTTTTGGTGCTGCTTTATGATAATGAAACCAACCTGCAAAAAACATTAGCCCTGCCATGATAAGTGCACCAATAGCCGTGCTATAAAGTTGTAATTCACTTGTGATTCCACTTGCTCTCCAAAGTTGAAAAAAACCACTTGTAATTTGAATTCCTTGAAATCCACCACCAACATCTCCATTAAGAATTTCTTGCCCAACAATAGGCCATACAACTTGAGCACTAGGTTTAATATGTGTTGGATCTGTTAACCAAGCTTCGTAATTTGAAAAACGTGCTCCATGAAAATACATTCCACTTAACCAAATAAAAATAATTCCAAGTTGTCCAAAATGTGCACTAAAGACTTTACGAGAAATATCTTCAAGGTCTGTTGTATGGCTATCAAAATCATGTGCGTCTGCATGAAGATTCCACACCCATGTAGTTGTTGTTGGTCCTTTTGCTAGTGTGCGAGAAAAATGACCAGGTTTTGCCCATTTTTCAAAAGAAGTTTGTACTGGGTTTCTGTCAACAACAATTTTGACTTTTTTCATTTCACGTTCTGGTGGAGTTATACTCATTTTTATGCTCCTTTTTGGTATTGGCAATCAGGTTTGTTGAATCGGATTTTCTCAACTACTGGACCGGATAGTTAGATACCCGCGCCTAGCGGCGAGTAACTATCTAACCGGCTGGATACACACGATCCCGGGCCTCTTGAACGGTTTGGATTTGCGGATAGTTACTCGCCGCTAGGCGCGGGTATCTAACCCGCCGGATGCGAAGCAACGCGCGGGGCAAACCCAATCCGTCTGGCGGGAACCGGGTAACTCGTTACAGGATAAAGTTGAGAACTCCGGTAAAGCTTTGCTAGTTTTAGAGTCTTTGTAGGGCTTGTTTGATTGCCTGGTTAGTTTGTCTTGATTGGATGGACCGGCTACGCGCGATCGTTTGCTTCGCAACAAGGAACCGGGTAACCGGCAGGATTCCTAGATTGATCGCTTGAATGGATTGGCCGCTACTTCGGATCCGGCGAGCCAAACCGTTTGGCAAATAACCGGGTATCACGGTTACAAAGTAACATCTCGCTGGAGAGTGTTCGCGAGTGGGCTTGCTTGAGGGTCCCCGGGTTTGCAGGCGGGCAGGGCGAAGCCCCGGGCCCCTAGCGGGTTTGGTTACCCGCGCCTAGCGGCGGGATACTTCGTAACACAATCCAACTAGCCCGAGTATCCGGGCAATCCGGCGAGATACACGCGATCCCGCGGATACGCGCCGGATGGTTTAGAATGGCAGAGCCAACCAACCCGCTGGATCCGAAGTAACGGTAACCGGGAACCGAGGAACTGCCCTACTAGCCAACCCGAGAGGCGCAAAGCGCTCCTTGTCTATCCAACCAGCGGGTAACCGCTAATCCAACCCCTATTTAACCAAGGCTTTGCAAATTAGAACTGGCGAAGCACCCAAAACCTTCAACTCCTCAACCCTGCTACGCCTCATCGGAACCGATTCCGGTCTTTACTTGCATTCAGGATAGGTAGGGCAGGATCAGTTCTCGAACACCCTGTTACCCGCTCCCTGCCTATCCGAACCATGCATTACTTGGATCGTAGCAATGCGGCGATCCAACCAAGGCATTCTATTCGTACGGTTAAAATCTCTTTATTATAAATGAAGGAATTGGATTTGATAGTCGCCGGATTGCCAACTAACCAGGTAACCATGATAGATGGCGGGCAGTTCCCGGTTACCCGCGGGAAACCCCCTAGGATTCATAGAAACGTCTATCCTGTAACTCGGCAACTCGGATAGTTTGGAACGAAACGGTTTGGCTTCGCCAATCCGTCTCCAAACCAACAAGTCATCCGAATGTCTCCAACCGGGCGGCAAACTCACAATCCTTTTTTATCCTTTGAAGTGATGAAAAAAGAACGAAACAATGCAATGAACTGAAGCCTACTTACATATGGCAACCATGAAAATTCAGTTTGAATTTCTTAGTTTGTTTGAATCAGTGAAGGTTTAGTTTGGATGAATGAGACTTGCTAGGCAGGGCAGGATCGGGTTGGCTAGTTGGATACCCGGTTCCCGGTTACCCGCGCCTAGCGGCGCGTATCCGCGGGATCGCGAGTAACCGGGCAATGGAAACTATCCAGTTAATCCTTACCTACCCTCCAACCAGAAATCCCGAAACCCTAAATCGCTTGACGTTGCTTCGAAACCTCACTCTATTAATAAGAACCCCTTCGAACCCTCAAATTTAGATAATTCAAACCAAGGTGCCTGTATCAGAAAAAAATTACTCAAAAATTTTATCAATGCCGGGACAAGGGGTAGCGATTACTCGGTTTGAATACTTGAAACGGAGCTCTACCAACTGCCGATGCCCTTTAAACATCTGTAAAAATGCACTTTAACTAGCCAGCGCGTTTGCGGGCGGGCAGGGCGAAGCCCCGGGCCCCTAGGATTCAGGATAGATGTTTCAGGATAGATCGGCTTCGCCGCTGAAACATCTATCCTGAAACCTGAAGCATCTATCCGGGCAATCCGGCAGGCAATTCTGTGAAAATAGATAATATTTTTGTTTATTTGAATGCTTCACTTATTATCAGATAGAAGTAAAACGCGGACGGGATTATATATAAAAGATCTCAAATAACTTATCATTTAAATAATTTCTTTTTAATGTCTTTATTGGATTCAGGATCGATATAGGGTTGGCTGATAGGGCTTCGCCTTAAGCAAACCTACTCACGAGCAGATACGCGCGATCGTTTGCTTCGCAACTAGGAACCGGGTAACAGGGTATTCAGTGGCGAAACCAACGCGATAGGGGTAAAGCGTTCCCTGCTTAGACGATCGAAATTGCCAGGTTACTTGGACTAGTATTTGGGCTGGTATCGGCTTCGATACCGAAGCCGATACCCCCGCGTTACAGGTCGCCCGCACGTCCCTTGTTGCGGATACAAAGTAACCGGGCAAACGATCCGGTGAGCAAAAAATCCGGCGGGTAAGCGCGCGAGAGTTGTTCGGACTCCCATGGTTGTGGGGATCCTGAGTTTCGACTACACTAAGCAACTGAATTCAGCAACGTTGTGACGCTCCGCGATGATCTCCAGCAACTTGACTAAAATCAAGTTCCCCATACCGGGCGCTCATTTAACTCAAATCGCTAGATTGAAGAGACCCCCTGCCTCTGTGGTTTCCCCATCTCCAATTATCTCGGTGAAATTGCGCAGGCCCTTATGTCCTTGCAAGTAAGCCGTGATCTGATCCAGCTGCGCTTGCTCTTGCGTTGTAGGGGTTTGAATAGGCTTAGTAGGGCCTCATGAACGCTACGCGTCCAGTAAACCGTTGGCTTCGCCAGTTGCCCATTCTAAAGCAGAAACTGGCCGTGGCGGCAACTCTAACTGGCACGGATACCCGGTTCCTAGTCCGCGCGTTCCTTCGGATCCGGCGGGTTACTGCGTATCCAAACGATCGCGAGTAACAGCCTATCTCTAGATCGCGTGATTAAGCAGTGATGCTTCGAACTGGGCCAGGTTGGGCAAGGTGCCTTTTCCCGTTTTCTCTCGCCGGTGACTATTGGCCAGGTTAGCCAAAGTTTTTAGGCGAATTTCCTGTCCGGACCGGTCGCGGTTAATTATTTGATGTATTGATTTGATTCCCGGTTACTTTGTAATCAAACTAGCCCAGTTGCTTCGCAAACGCGATCTGGAGATAGGTTGCTTGACCACCTTGCTAATTAAAAAGATCTTCAAAAGTTTTCGTATACCTGGCAGGGCTTTGCCTCCAGCCACCCCGGTTATTTCGCATCTGCCTAAACAGTTAGAAGTAACCGAGGTGGTTGCAGGGTGTTCAGTGGGTTTGGTTACTCGCCGGATGCGAAGCAACGGGCGGGTATCCAAGTAGTCAACCCGATCCTGCCCTGCTTATTTTTTATTGGGCGCTTGCTACTTCGTACCCCGCATTGACCATCAAATCTATAAATTATCGCATCTACTAACGCTTATAAAACGGGTAGGGCTAGTTGGTTACCCGGTTCCCGGTTACCGTTACTTCGGATCCGGCGGGTTGGTTTGGCTCTGCCATTGCAAACCATCCGGCGCGTATCCGCGGGATCGCGTGTATCTCGCCGGATTGCCCGGATACTCGGGCTAGTTGGATTGTGTTACGAAGTATCCAAGTAACCAAACCCGCTAGGGGCCCGGGGCTTCGCCCTGCCCGCCCGCAAACGCGCGGACCCTCTAGCGCTCATTATACTAAACTTGCCCAACTCATTCCAACATCA
>Ga0114959_10002892_pt1 | contig 13786 bp, 16 predicted proteins | sample C_130625_EF_Meta_FD_87317 | JGI IMG/M metagenome (GOLD analysis project Ga0114959, IMG submission 87317) | Freshwater microbial communities from Lake Croche, Canada to study carbon cycling - C_130625_EF_MetaG | ecosystem: Environmental > Aquatic > Freshwater > Lake | place: Lake Croche, Canada...
AAACGCGTTCAAGCAGGCGGGTCTCATCGCCTTCCGTGCCGCTATGGAGAAAGCCCAGCCGGTACTGAAGGAGCCCATCATGCACGTCGAGGTTTCGACCCCGCCGGACTACGTGGGCGACGTCGTGGGAGACATCTCCTCGCGACGCGGTCAGATGCAGGGTCAGGAAACGGCGCCGGGTGGCATTGCCATCATCAACGCGCACGTTCCGCTCTCGGAAATGTTTGGTTACGTCACGACGCTGCGGTCTTTGACCCAGGGTCGCGCCGCTCCCAACGTGACGCCTTCGCACTACGAAGAAGTGCCGAAGAACGTCGCCGAGGAGATCATGGCCAAAGCCAAAGCCGGCCGCTAACACCGGTCTGAAAGGTCAACCGCCCGAACTCCATTTTGGAGTTCGGGCGGTTTCTTTGGGATTACGGTTTTAACTCCATACGCGCAATCCTTTCAAGCGGCTGAAGATGATATTCACCAGTATCTTCATCCATCGATCCAAAATTTTTGAATCCTAATTCGGATAGACGTCTTGTATCTTGTTGCGCCCCTAAAATGACTGAGTTTGATTTCATTGCGTTACGGGTAGCAACGTTGGCGAAGCGGGATGCATTACGTAAAACCCAAATTTGCCGCAGAATGTTTGCCAGTGACATTCTGGCCCCCTCGTCCGTTGTAAAGGCCTGAACGCCGGTGACAACGATCAGGCCATTTGGCATAGATATCTCCTTCCCCGCCGCCATGGCCGAGATGCGGTCATGAAGTCGTGACTGGATGACCGGCTTGACACGGTGGCGCTCGTATTCCGGCAAGACAATTTCCTTCAGAATCTGGCTCACTTTTTCTGGCGTTAGATCAGGATTTGCCGCTCGCTCCTCCTCCCACAAGTGATCGTAAATCGGACGACCATCAGCAGTGAAGGTAGCCATTGTTAGGGAATCGACCACCTCCTCTGTCGACGGCACGCGCCGAAGCCACAGCGTGGTTATTATGCCGAGAACGCAAAGGATTATGACGGCAAGCACCCGGAAGTGACGTTTTTGCTGCTTTTCTAGTGTCACGCTAACCTCCGGGGCTATCAAGGCAAGATTGAAGCGGATTGTTCGGGCAACCGCCTAGTGCTTTTGCGTATCTAGTTGCGGTGAGCCCAGTCCCACACCACGCAAATCCTTCGCAAGTGTAAGAGTACCAGACGCAACGACAGCAGTACGCGCCGTTATCGTAACACCCAGCGTGAGTTGGACCGATTGAAGTCACATTGCAGCCGGTGCCGCATCCGTATGAAGAACAGGTGTTTGATCCTGAAAATACGGATTCTGTATACGCACATTCGCTAGAGAGCGATAAGCGAGTTAGCCCAAGCAAGAGGGCGGTGACGAATATGGTTTGTCGTTTCATTTCCAATTCCTGAATTGCGTTAGGTCGCCGCGTCGGCGCTGACGATGGATCGAGCCATCCATGTAGACAGCCACACCAAACTTTGATCTCAATAAGTCTTGATTGCTATGGTCAGAATCGTTGAATGTAAGGTCTAGAAGAAATGGCAGACTTTCTCCCCGCTCAGACAGAGTCGAAAGCCACAGATTCACGTCGCTAGTCGGAGAATCTATAACTGGATAAAGTTGAGCATAGACGTCTGAGTTAGGAATCCCATCTAGTATCCATCTGCCGCCAGTGTGAATTTGTGCGTTGCTTACAAGTTTCAGCTGGATGAGGGTTTTTAAACCATTCGGTGGGTACCCAACTGTGGTAAGACCTCCTTGTGGATCGTCAGCACGATACAGTTCATGAGCAACGTGCAATTGATGTAGGTTCTCCACGGAACGCCCTATTTTCGCGCTGGTCATCGCGGAAAACAGCGCAGGATAAGTTATGGTTGCGACCAATCCGATGATTGCTATCACCGATAACATTTCTATTAACGTGAACGCGCGCTTCATTTGTGGCTTGCTCCAAGAGTGGCCCAATCGACAGATGTTTCACCATGGCTGATTGCAGTGAGTCTGCTGTCTTCAAACAGATACCATCTTCCGGGCCACAAGGGATTAAGTTTTGACATTTTAGGTCGAGGTAAGGGCAGAATTTCTATTTGCTTGCACCATTGAATCATCGACCTGGTTTGTCGACTAACGTTATTTCCCTCTACAATAACGACTACCTTGGAAAAATTCTTAACAGGCATCAATTTCCAGTTAATGGTTCCGTTTCCGCAACCCTCACCACATCCTCCTACTACAACTAGAACTCTTCCCGTCAACTTCTTTCCAATCAGTGATTCGGAAGAAGACTGCAACGATGGATCCCGATGGTAATCGGTCGTTTTCGGATCCAACCTCGCTGTGTAGTCCGAGAAAGTGGGATGCGTAGTACAGCTAGCACTGAAAACGGTACACATCCCCACTATGCTCAAGCGTAAGGTTTGAGCGACTATTAACTTCATTGCCATAACTTTAACACTATTTGATTATTTTTAATACTAAAAAAAATTGCTATTTTAATAGCAATATATTACACAGTTGTGAAAATATCAAGGCTTTGCGATTGCACTTGTTACCGTGAAAGTTGTGAAAACCCTCGACAAAGGCGATAAGTTTTTGAAGTCACAGTTCCCAAGATGATTGGATCTCGGAGCCTCGACGCCCGGCGCGTGTGGATTTCGATTGAGGGGGAGAATGGCGGCGTGGTGGTGAAACCGATTTCGGTGGCCCCTTTCCGACTGAGTCGTGCCGATGCTGGCCGCAACCTGCCGGGCGACGATAACATCATAAGCGTTGAGCTCTCGGATGCAGACGCCAAGTTAGCGAATAACAAGCATCCGGACCTCATGAAGCGATGCCGGTTTGTATTGCATTACGGAGACCAGTGCGATATCGTGGGCGAATCCTTCCTCATCAGCCGCTGCGGTCCGATCAGGGGAGCGGTCATTAAAGGCGGGCACAACTATAAGTACTACGTGGGTAACGTCACGCTCATCAAGCAGTAAGCTGATGTCGGTTACTGGAAATACATCACGACAATCCGTCGGTAGGTTCTTTCCAGTAACTCTCGATCGACCGTCTGATCGGAATTACACCGGTCCATGCGAGAGCAATGAATCCGAACATTGGCAGGAAAAAGACCCAATTTTCCCGAGGGATAAATTGGGTCATGGCAAAGATAATTCCTATAACCGCTAAAGAAGCGATCCCCGCGTGGACCAGTGCAGGGCGTTTCGTCTGTTCCGCTAAGAGAAACAGGAGACTAAATATGCCCGCGAGCAACAGGTTTTCCCCGATTGCGAAGACGTTTCGGTGCCACCATCCAGCCGCTAGCATCGGTGAGAACGCGACCTCTACGGAAATGATTGAAGCGGCGCACGTGATCCCAATTTTTCGAACAAGATTGTGATTACTTTTCATCGGGCTTACTAAAGATCGACGTCCACGTCATAATCTGACAAATCTCGGAATTCGGGCCAGTGCTGACACAGGTGCGATGCTGAGTTCGACGAACGCTGCCGTCTTCGCGGGCGGTCAACAGCACATCGGGCATAGCGTAGGTGATCTGGCGGAAATTTGGCGGATCGTAGTCGAATCGCGGCGGAACTTCACCCTCAAAGCGCTTTGGGACTCGACGCGCGAAAAGGAAACTGATCAGGAGAGGTCGATTCCCGATTTCCGAAAACTCCCTCTGCCAATCGACTTCGTTGCGAAAACGACTGACCAAGCGAACGTATCCCCAGGAGCCAAGTCGAGGTTCTTTCTCCTCGAGTTTGCAGTTGGGATTCCAGGGATCATAGGCGGCACATGGCTGCAACTTCATAATCACCTTCTTGCTCGTGGAATAGTCGATCGGATAATCGCCATTGTCCTCGGCATAGAGACGCAACGCAACGACACCCTCCCGCATTTTTGCGATTTGCTCTGCCTGGTGGCCCGAAGCCTTGGCTGCCGAGATGATTGGCAGGCTAATTGCCGCTAAGACAGCGATGATTGCTAAGGCTGTCAACATCTCGATAACGGTAAATGCACGGTTCGCTCGGTTGGTAATGGTCACAGAATTTGCTCCCAAAGCTTTGGATCGTATTCTCGTGATCGGAGATACGCGCCGGATTGATCAACCCGAAAAAGGCACGGCGCTGGTAATGGATGCTCCTTTTGATTCCAGCACGGGACATCTTGATCTTCTCCGGTGCATGGAGACAAGACAACCCACCCGGGGCGGTTTCGGCGAATAAACTCTTTTGCCTGGTTGCACGCGGGACAATCAGGTTGTGTCGTAACAACGATTACTTCTGGGGAGAAGGGAGAGTCGTTTGATTCCGGTATTTGGGGAGGAACCGGAAAGATCTCGGAGATCTTGAACTCGGTCTGAGTGTCCGTGGAAACCGCATAGCGTCCCGCTACCGCCGAACCAGCGGTGATCATTACGAAGACTGAGAGTCCTGCCGTGATCGGCCAAAGGGAACGGGCGGTGAACCAATTGGGGCGATCACTTTGGAAAAGGTTTGTAGAAAGCACAAAGGTGGCGACGAGGCAAGCCGCACAAAGTTGTGGCCAAACGACCAGCAGGATTGATTGGCCTATAAGGCCAATCAGAGCCAGCCAACCGGCGAAATTTTTTGTGGGCAGCAACCGACTCCAATCCATTAGGACACCAAACAGCAGGATCAGGGCCATCAAGTTGGCCACGAGAGTAGCCGCATTGGATGTCGCATCGGTGCAAAGCGAGCAGGGACCAACCAATTTCGCTTGCAGCCCAACGATGGCGATTGGAGCTAAGTAGGTGCCCACTAACCCAATCTTCCGCGATTCTTGCGATGCTAATACCACCAAAGCCGCGGACCCTAAACCTGCGAAGACTCCAACTGAATCTCCTGAATGCAGAACATAACTCAGTATTCCAGCAACGACGAATGCAATGGTCGGAACGAAATATCGCGGCTTCATTCCTTTTTTTAAGCAGTATATCGAAAATGACGGTCCAAGGATGGCGCCGAGTTCGCTAGATCCTGCCGATTGAACTTTGAGAAAGGTTGTCCTATCCCGGCAGGCTTTCTGAGCCTTGATAGAGATCGTCGACGTTTAAGTCGAGATCGACCGACTCGATGTTGGCGATCTGGCTGGCGTGATAGACCATTACTCGCCACCCTTCCCCGTCTCGCCGGTAGACCTGAATCCGAGGAGATATGGTTTCGATAAAGACAATTTCCTTCAAACTGGGAATTTCGGCGTAGGCGTCGAACTTGGTGGTTCGGTCGTAAGTTTCCGTGCTCGGCGACAGCACTTCGACAATGGCAAGGGGATTGATCAGGCAATCGTCCTCGAATTTTGGTTCGCAGAGGTAGGTTGCGTCGGGATAGAAGTAACTGCCGCGCGGGGTCTTCACCTTTACGTCGCTATTGAAGGCGAAGCAGCCACGAGGTCGAAGCATCGCGTTTCCGAGGGAATAGGCTTGACCGGAAATATGACCGTGCCGCGGACTGCCACCGGCCATGGCCAGCACCCGGCCATCTAACAACTCGCTTTTCGATTTGGCAACGGCTTCCTCGGCCAGATATACAGCCGGGGATACGTTCGCGGAAACAGGCGGCGCGGTTTCCATCCCGTATATGTTACGACAGGAAAGTGAGCGATGGAAGTTACGGTACTTTTGGCAGGATTTTTTCGGAATGTTTTCGTGGGTGTGTGTTAGGATGCTTTGATGCGAACGACGATCGAATTAGCGGAGGAGGCGTATTTAGTGGCGAAAGATCATGCGGCGGGGTCAGCCCGACGCGACCTTTGCCAAGGGTATCCAAGTGCTGGAGGATTTGGCAGATTTCTCGGAGGTTACGTTCATCACCGATTCGGGCAACTACCTAGACGTTCCGGCGAGGGGGATACGGGGGCACCGGCAGGTGACGGGTGGGTATCTGGCGCACCTGGCCGCCAAGAACAACCTTACGCTGGCGACATTGGATATGGCTCAAGCGGCACTTTATCCCGATTCCACCTACTTCATCACGGAATAAACGAAGTTGGCAACTTTTTACAGACGAATGAATCCCTAATAAATCGTCGCCGCACCTTGCAGATCGTTGTGGCTGGGGGTAAACTGCCAGATTGTCGAAAACCCCTCCCATGCGGTTGGGTGAGACCGAAGTTGGGCGACGGGTCGCCCTCCTCCATCCACTAATTGGGATAAATAAAAGAAATAACAAATGGCACGAGCTAAGTTTGAGAGAAAGAAGCCACACGTCAATATCGGCACCATCGGGCACGTTGACCACGGCAAGACGACACTGACCGCCGCGATCACCGGCGTCTTGGCCGAGAAGGGCCTGGCAATTAAGCGCGGATACGCGGACATCGACTCCGCGCCCGAAGAAAAGGCCCGTGGTATCACGATCAACATCTCGCACCAGGAGTACGAGACCGATACGCGCCACTACGCTCACGTTGACTGTCCGGGACACGCCGACTTTATCAAGAACATGATCACCGGCGCCGCTCAGATGGACGGCGCGATTCTGGTTGTGGCTGGTACCGATGGTCCGATGCAGCAGACCCGCGAGCACATCCTCTTGGCTCGCCAGGTGGGTGTTCCTCACATCGTCGTGTTCATCAACAAGGTGGACGCGGTTGATGACGAAGAGCTGATCGAGCTCGTCGAAATGGAAATTCGAGAACTTCTCAGCAAGTACGGTTTCGATGGCGACAACGCACCGATCATCAAGGGTTCTGCACGAAAGGCTCTCGACCAGGTCGAATCGGGCAAGGTGGACATGGACGACAAGTACGTCAAAGCCATCCTGGAACTCATGGATTCGGTTGACAGCTACATCCCGACGCCAGAGCGCGACAAGGATAAGCCGTTCCTCACTGCCGTTGAAGACGTATTCACGATCACGGGTCGCGGTACGGTTGCTACCGGTCGTGTTGAGCGCGGTCAGCTGAAGGCGATGGAAGAAGTTGAGATCGTTGGTCTCAGCGAAGCTCCTCGAAAGACGATCTGTACTGGTATCGAAATGTTCCGAAAGTCTCTGGACTACTGCGAAGCGGGCGACAACGTCGGCCTTCTGCTCCGCGGTATCGGTCGCGACGACATCGAGCGAGGCCAGGTTATCTGTAAGCCGGGCTCGATCAAGCCGCACACCAAGTTCAAGGGCGAGGTTTACGTTCTGTCGAAGGAAGAAGGCGGCCGTCACACGCCGTTCGTGTCGGGTTACCGACCGCAGTTCTTCTTCCGCACCACGGACGTTACCGGTACGCTGGAACTGCCGGAAGGCGTGGAAATGGTTATGCCCGGTGACAACATCACCATGACCATCGAGCTGATCAGCACCATCGCTATCGAGCAGGGTTCCAAGTTCTCCATCCGTGAGGGTGGTCGAACGGTTGGTGCCGGCACCATCACCGAAATCATCGCCTAAAGCGGTAAGGCGGAGACCCCTGTCCTGTATTGGGACAGGGGTTTTTTTGTGCCTAATTTGTTCTATGGGAAGATTTAGGACCTTTGGCCTAGCTAATTAGCCGTCACTCTTTTTTGGTGTTAGATTACTTTCGTGGAAAAAAAGCCTTTTCCGTTGTAGCGTTTATTGTGTTCGTGGTCACAGTGGCAGCTCAGTCCATGGCTCTTTGTACCGGGGAAAGGACCGATGATCCTTGGGAAGAGAACATCTGCCGAGATCATAATGACGTTAATGGAGGGAATTGGTGCAATGTGGTATTCCATGACTGCAGACGGTCGAGGAATGTAGTCCGTACGGAATGGGCAAATGGCGTTAGCTATACTTGTGAGGGATGGCGAGATACTGGCTGTTGTGCAAGCGTCAATGCGACTTCCTATCCGGCATGTCCAACGAACACGTGCAGCCCACCTCCTCAAAATTGATGCGCAAGTTCGGGTTTACGCTTGTTGAGTTGCTTGTCGTCACGGCAATTGTCGCAATTTTATTAGCGATTGCGGTGCCGGTCTTCGTCACGGCAAAGCAGGAAGCGTTTAAAGCGGAGGATATTTCGCATCTTCGTCAACTTGGGGTGTCTCGGGAGCTGTACATGGGCGATTATGATGCGGAACCATGGCTAGGGATTGATTCGTTAGTCAGTGGTGGGTACTCGTCGCCTAGAATTTGCGGAAGTCAACTAGATAGTTTTGCTCCTGGTTATGCGAACATTGTAAGGCCAAATATCAAGCGTCGACGTCCGCCAAGGGAGATTCCAGTTTCTCCTTATCGGGTGAGCTACCTAAGCCGAGAAGACTTAGGCGTTAAAACTTCGGGAGATCGAAATGTTGGCTGGTTGGTAGCACTTCATTCTTATCCCGGGAGACCGTCTTCCAGAGGGGCCGGGATCACTCAGCTCGCGGGCCGGATTTCCAGGCTAACCTTAGACGGGGGAGTTATTGAACGAGATATCTTTTCCTATCATGTCGTTTTGCCAAATGGTCGTGAATATACGGGGCTGAAGCTTAATAGCTTGTTTCAGGATGGAGAATGGAAGATTCCTCAGTTCTAATTCGATTTCGGCATCCACTTAGAACTCGAACAGTACAGTTCTTTTCCGTGGCGGTATTTGGCTGGATGGTCGCGGTTGTCGCATCAGTTGCTCGGATAGTACGTCCCGAATTTGCTTCTAATTTTCTCACCTCACCCGATATATGGATTATTGCTTTGTGCTTCTCACTTATAACATTTTTTTTACAAAAAAGAATGCTTGCTCAAGATCGTTTGCCTAGATTGACGGCGGTCGTAGGTGTGCTATTTTGGATCTTGCCGACGCTAATTTCCATAGCTTGGGCTGTGCAAGGACCATCGTTCTCACTACTGGCGTATTTGCGTAATACGGTTTGCTTTGGAGCAATGATTTTCCTCAATGGCTGGATGGCAACCTGGTTCGCGGTAGTAAGTGACGGCTATTCTTTTGGTGCGTCAAAAGTATTGAGTGATTAGCCAGCTACCGACTTCCTACGAGCGGAACCTAGCCGAGGAAAAACCATCGCCTGCTTTGGAGGTGATATCACGTCATGAACAAGCCGTATGTATGATGAGTGACGATGTACAGGGTTGCCTTTTTTGTGCCAGTGGTCATTGCACTCGGGTTGAAGTACGGCGATTTAGACCTTCGCCAGGCGGCCATTGGTGGGGGCATTTGGCTTGCCGCTTTGGTGCTTTGCAGTTACCGAATTGAACTGGAATTTATGGGCGGGATGGTGATGATCGGCACGGGAATGTGGCTTTTCGTCAAGGCATTCGGCGGCAATTTTCCCACCATGCGGCCACCGCGTCACTGGTGAATTGCTCCGGATTTCGGGCTTTCGTCGGTGGGGTAAAATGGATCGTTCGCGAGGTTGCGTCTCCCGGCCGGGGGGCGGTTTTTGCGAGCCAAGGTTATTAACATGGCAGAAATCAAAGTACGTATTCGGCTGCGGGCGTTCGATCACCGCACCATCGATCAATCGGCAGAAAAGATTGTCGAGACGGCCAAGCGCACCGGCGCTCGAGTGAAGGGTCCGGTTCCACTCCCTACCCACTTGCGACGCTTCTGCGTTATCCGAGGTCCGCACATTGACAAGGAGTCGATGGAGCACTTCGAACTGCGAACCCACAACCGCCTCATCGACATCCTCGAGCCCACCAACAAGACGATCGACGCGCTGATGCGCCTCGATCTGCCCAGCGGCGTCGATATCGAAATCAAGAGCGCGTAAAGCGCGGATTTGCTGCCCCCCGTTGCATGGCGACGGGGGTCTTTTTGTGCCCAAAGCGAAATATCAAGGTATGCGGATTGCCTGGATCTGCAGCGTTACCTCGGGTGACGGTTCCTGCCGTTTCTTACTCCTGGTCGCAGGTTTTCAGGTCTTTTTGCGGAAAATGTGCGGGAATAACATGGGCTTAATGGATTTACGTGATAGTATCTTTTACGGCTCCTGATCGCGGACACCGCGAAATCCGGAGTAAGGACTAGTGCATGCTCTCACTATTGCTTGGAATTCCTGCCATCTCGGTTGCCCTCCCACCGTTGGTGACAACGGTGGAGACGATTGAGGAATTTAACAAGGATGCGAGCCGACCGAAGCGATTTGATGGTCAGGCGAGTGCCGCATACTTCACGAAGCTTAAATACGTGCGCATCGATACGGAGCGAAACGGGAAGCAGACGGTCTTCTTCTTTTCTCCAGGAATTTATCCGAAAGAGCAGATGGCGAAAAGCCTGCAGTCAATTTCAGCGATTGCCAGCGGAATAAATTCGGACGGCACACTTTCTGCGGAAGCGACGTCAGTGGCGCTGGATCCGTTTCAGAGGTCCTTTAGTGTGTCTCAGAGCGGGAATCCGAAAGTCGGAATTGGAGTACTTTCCGAAGCGACGGTGACCGATGGAAATCGGTCGATTACGATTCCATTTCAGACTTCGCTGTCCAAGAAAGCTCAGCAAGATCTTTTGGATAATCCGGCGCAACAATCCATCGGTAACGGTCGAGCCGGTGGCGTGAGTAAAGACCAGCCCGCTTCCGGTTCGCCGCTCGGCTTCATCCTTCCGCGGCCACGAGAGCTAAAGCTTTCTGTTTACTCTGACCGCTATTTTCCGCCCAGCGAGCGGTTTGGTAGTCTCGCCGAGGCGGGCGAGATCTTGCAACGCGCGTACGAAAAGTATGAGGCTGAGCGCAGCGACATCCTTGCACGACTTTTTGCGAGGCTAAAGGAGATTGGACTTGGCGATTCTCTTCTCGGTCTCCAAAATTCGACCGACCTAAGTAAGCAACCGGCTGACGTGCGAAAAAAGCTCGGGGAACAGATTGTCAAGTCACGATTTGACTTGACGACGGATAGTGAGGCGGATACATTCCGTAGTCGGGCCAAAGTATTGTCATCGAATAACCTATTGGTGCTTCAGGTTGCTTCGTCGTCATCCAAGCCTGGTGATCCCCATTGGCTACAATTCGGAATTCCGGTTCCTTAAATTTGGCGGAGTAGGGGAAGCCGGGGGGCCTTTGGTGCTGTCGTGTAAGTTCTTTCGCGACAGTGCCCTGGGCAGATGTCAGACAGAGTAAAATTGCGTGTGCGAGGGGCGCTGCATTCCAGGCTGGAACAGGCTCGCATAATAAAACCGCGCTCAATTTCTAACGGAGTTGAGAATGCCTACCCTTACGAATCCTCTAAAGACCGACTTTCATGTCGCTGACCTTTCCCTGGCCGCTTTTGGCCGCCGGGAGATGACCATTGCCGAGGGCGAGATGCCCGCGTTGATGGCGATTCGGCGCGAATATGCCGACACCAGGCCGCTGCAGGGCGCCCGCATTGCCGGTTCGCTGCACATGACCATCCAGACGGCGGTTCTCATCGAGACCCTCGTCGCGCTGGGCGCAGAAGTGCGCTGGGCGAGCTGCAATATCTTTAGCACTCAGGACCACGCGGCGGCGGCGATTGCCGAGGCCGGAATTCCGGTGTTTGCCTACAAGGGCGAATCGCTGGTCGAATACTGGGACTACACCCACCGCATTCTGGAGTGGAACGACGGCGGTACGCCGAACCTGATTTTGGATGACGGTGGCGATGCTACCATGCTGGTGCTGCTGGGGGCGCAAGCCGAAACCGACCTGAGTGTGCTGGATAATCCGGGCAGCGAAGAGGAGACGATTTTGTTCGCGAGTATTCGAGAGCGACTGAAGACCGATTCGACGTTCTACAGCCGGGTTCGCGCGCAGATTCACGGCGTGAGCGAAGAGACCACGACCGGCGTGAAGCGACTTTATGATCTGCACAAGCAGGGCCGACTGCCGTTCCCGGCGTTTAACGTGAACGACTCGGTGACGAAGTCTAAGTTCGATAACCTTTACGGTTGTCGCGAGAGTTTGGTGGACGGCATTAAGCGCGCCACCGACGTGATGATCGCCGGAAAAGTGGCGGTGGTGTGTGGTTACGGCGACGTGGGCAAGGGAAGTGCCCAGGCGCTCCGCGCCCTCAGCGCTCAGGTTTGGGTGACGGAAGTTGACCCGATCTGCGCCTTGCAGGCGGCGATGGAAGGGTATCGCGTGGTGCGACTGGAAGATGTGATTGACCAGGTGGACATCGTGATCACCGCGACCGGCAACCGGGACATCGTCACCCGACCGCTGATGGAGCGGATGAAGCACGGAGCGATTTTGGGCAACATCGGTCACTTTGATAACGAGATCGACGTCGCGAGTCTGGAGGATTTGGCCTGGGAAGAGATTAAGCCGCAGGTGGATCACGTGATTTTCCCCGACGGCAAGCGGATCATTCTACTGGCCAAGGGTCGGTTGCTGAACCTGGGCTGCGCCACCGGTCACCCCAGCTTTGTCATGAGCTCGTCGTTCGCCAACCAGGTGCTGGCGCAGATTGAACTGTGGGCCCAGCGTGGCGAGTACGCCCCCGGCGTCTACGTGCTGCCGAAGCATCTGGACGAGAAGGTGGCGCGATTGCAGCTCAGTCAGCTCGGTGCGACACTTACCGAGCTTTCGCCGGTGCAGGCCTCGTACATTGGCGTAGACGTTGAAGGCCCGTATAAGGCCGAAATGTACCGCTACTAAGCGGGGTTTTTGCGAGGGGATTCATCCCCTCGCAACTATTGGAACTTAACTGACCTGCCGGTATCGGCGGAGGCGAGGACGGCTTCGATGATGCGAATGTCGCGCCAACCCATCTCGCCGGGAGTCGTTAGCGTTTTATTGACGTTTCTCACGCATTCGCTTAATTCGTCCATTTGGGCGGCCCACATGTTAGCGGGTTCCACTTTGATTGGCTGACCATTCTTGCGGAAGTTGTGGCCTCTGTAGCCGGTGGCGGGTTCGGCGTCAATCTGGCCGCGGTCGCCATAGGCGCGGAAATTGTTAGCGTTCCAACTGTAACCGGTCATTCCCACGCCCTGGGCTCCGCTGGGGAACTTGAGGTTGAAGTGGTTGACGTCTTCCACCTCCTTGAATCGTGGCGCTTTCACTTTGTCGCGGGTGCCGAAAATCTCGATCGGATCTTCGCCCGCCAGGTAGCAAAGGGCGTTGATGGAGTAGATGCCGATTTCGCTGATGGCGCCGAAACCGCCCAGCGGTCGCTTGGAGTGCCAGCCGTTGTCCCAACCCATAGTGAATGCGTGGTCGCTGCGGATGGTACGAATCTGACCAATCTCGCCGCTGCGGCAGATTCGCATGGCTTCTCGATTGTTCGGCTCAAAGTGGCATCGGTAGCCAATCTGGAGTCGGCGGTTGGCCTTTTTGGCGGCGGCGACCATAGCTTCACAATCTTTGGCGCTGCTGGCCATGGGCTTTTCGCAGCACACATGCTTGCCGGCTTGCAGGGCGCGGATGGTGAAATCCTTGTGGGTGCCAGGCGGCGTGATGACGTAGACCACGTCAATTTCCGCCACGTCCTTAATCTTGCCCATGTTTTCGTAGTTGAAAATCATGGATTCTTGGATGCCGTACTGGGCGGCAGTCGCCTTGGCTTTATCGGGGGAACCGCTGATCAGGGCGACCGGGACGCTGTTTTTGCAGTACTTCATATTGGGCAGAATCTGGTTGAGGGCATAGCCGCCCAAGCCCAAAATTGCCCACCGAACGGGCTTATCCTGATGCGCTTCGCCAGGAAATTCATCTTTCCCGAACGCCTTCACCGCACCCAAACCGGTTATTGAAGCCGCGCCCATGGCTCCCGCCGCCTGAATCACTTGCCGCCGAGTGAGTTCCATGCCCCCATTATCGCCGAGAAAATGCGCTAGCGATGCTTGAAAATTGCTGGCACCACTCCGTGGTGCGGTGTGGGTCACCGGGTGCCTATCCTGGCATCTTCGATGACCAGGCTAAACGCTTGGATGCAACT
>Ga0114959_10002893_pt1 | contig 13786 bp, 9 predicted proteins | sample C_130625_EF_Meta_FD_87317 | JGI IMG/M metagenome (GOLD analysis project Ga0114959, IMG submission 87317) | Freshwater microbial communities from Lake Croche, Canada to study carbon cycling - C_130625_EF_MetaG | ecosystem: Environmental > Aquatic > Freshwater > Lake | place: Lake Croche, Canada...
CGGTGTCCATTCTTCATTTTATACGTCGAAAGTCCTGAAGCCTGAGCCAATATTTGATGTCCCAAACAAATCCCAAAGGTTGGATTATTTCCCTCCACAATTTGTTTTACTGTTTCCACTGCGTAAGGCATTACGGCTGGGTCGCCAGGGCCATTTGAAACAAAATAACCATCGGGATTCCAGGCTTTCATTTCTTCGAAGGAAGTTTTAGCAGGAAAAACTTTCAAGTAACAATTTCTATCAGTCAAATTGCTCAAAATACTTTTCTTGACGCCCAAATCCAACACCGCAACTTTGTGTGCAGCGTTGGGTTCCCCTAAAAAATAGCTCTCTTGCGTACATACTTGTGAAGACAATTCCAATCCTTCCATAGGTGGAATTTTAGCTAATTCTTTTTTCAATTCTTCTAGATCTGAAATTTCCGAAGAAATGATGCAATTCATCACCCCTGCTTCACGAATGTGACGCACGATCTGGCGAGTGTCAACACCCGAAATACCCACAATTCCTGCTTTTTCAAAATAGTTTTGGAGAGAATCATCGGCGGTTTTGCGTGAATGAATTGGTGAAAACTCATTGCAAACCATGCCCGAAATCTTTACCGACGAAGATTCTGCTTCCAAATCTTCAACAATACCGTAATTTCCGATATGTGAAGTGGTATTGATAATTATTTGCCCAAAATAAGAAGGGTCGGTATAAATTTCCTGATACCCCGTCATCCCCGTATTGAAACAAATTTCTCCACCATTTGTACCGATTTTTCCGAGTGCATTTCCCTTAAAAAATGTACCATCTTCCAACAATAAAATAGCTGGTTGGCATTGTGTTACTTTCATTATATCCTTGATTTTTTAAAATAGGTGTTAGGTGTTGGGAATTCGAGTCATGAGGTTCGTAAAATTTTTTCTTCAAATATTTTTCGTTCCTTAACCTAAAACCCAATACCGATAACCTAACACCACTGAGTTGTACAAAAAAGGAGGTCAATAAACTTGACCTCCTCAAATATCATTAAAACCAAAAAATGCCAATTGTTGAAGGTAAATCTTCTACTATTTTTAAGTTTTTATTCATTCAAATTTTGTAATTTATAATTATGATACAAATATAAGGTATAATTGATTTTTCGGCAAATTATTTTTGCGAACAAAAAACCTTGCTCAGAAACTGAGCAAGGTTTATGTAATCAAGCATTTATATAATATTTTCTATTCCGTTAATAAGGCAGCCCGAATTGCTTTTTTGTCTAATTTTCCGACGGAAGTTTTAGGAATTGCTAGGGCAAAATTTATGGAACTTGGAACAGTCCAAGCAGTGATCGTATGATCATTTACGTAACGCTGCATGAAGGCTTTTAGATCTTCTTTTGTCATATTTTTCCCTTCTTTCAATACAATCATTGCGTGCGGTCGTTCACCCCATTTTGCGTCTGGAATTCCAACAATGGCAACTTCTTGCACGGCTTCGTGTTGTCCAATTATATTCTCTAAATCAATCGAACTTACCCATTCGCCCCCCGTTTTGATAACATCTTTTATTCTATCCGTTATTTTTAATGAATTGTTTTCGTTCATTGTGGCTACATCACCGGTGTGCAACCAGCCATCTTGCCATAACGCTTCTGATTTTTCAGGTTCATTAAAATACCCTTGTGTTAACCATGGTGTCCGTACGGTAACTTCACCAATTGTTTCGTTGTCTTTTGGGGCTGTTTTCCCATGGTCATCCACCAACCTTAAATCAACAAACATAGCGGGCGTGCCTGAGCGAGTACGAGCTTCTACTTGAAAATCAAGATCAGGGTTTTGCTTATCTTTTGGACTGATGTATACCGTTGATAGAATCGGACAAGTTTCTGACATGCCATAACCCGTAATGACATCTATGCCTCGCTGAATTGCCGCTTTTGCTAACGATTTTGGCAAAGCGGACCCTCCAATAACAACTTTCCAATTAGAAAGATCAATATTCTGCGTGGCAGGATGCGAAACAAACATCTGTAAAATGGTTGGAACGCAATGAGAAAATGTAATTTTTTCTTTTACAAAACTCTTTAAAACCGTTTCTGGGTCAAATTTTCCGATATAAACTTGCTTGGTATTACACAAGGTTGCTACGTAAGGGAATCCCCAAGCGTGTACATGAAACATCGGTGTCAATGGCATATAAACATCCGAATTATTAAATCGACAAGCACCATCAATGGCACTAAAGGTTAGCCCAACAGACAAGGTGTGTAAAACCAATTGCCGATGCGTAAAATAAACGCCCTTAGGATTTCCTGTGGTGCCAGTGGTATAAAAGGTAGTAGCCACCGCATCTTCGTCAAAATCTTCAAAGTTATAAATATCAGACTGTTGACTCAACAATTCTTCATATTCGCCAACAATTGGAAGGGATGTTACTTTGGAATATTCCCCTCCATCCGCACAAATAATAATACTTTTTACGGTTTCTAAATCTTTGTAAAATGATTCTAATAGTGGCAAAAAATCGGCATGACAAATAATGGCCACATCTTTTGCGTGATTTATAGTGTAAAGAATTTGCGAAGGAGACAAGCGCCAATTAATCGTATGCAAGACGTTTCCAGTCATTGGAATTCCAAAAAAGCATTCTAAATAACGATGTGAATCATAATCCAAAACCGCAATCGTTTCCCCACCATCAAGGCCTAATTTTTTAAAAACATTCGCCTGTTTTCTTACCCGTCGGTTCAGTTCAAAATAATTATATCTTGTTTGATCTTTATAAACAATTTCATTATTGGGCTCAATCATAGTCGAGTAAGACAAAATACTCTTGATAAGTAGCGGAAATTTAAAGGCTTCACTGGTTGAAGGTAATTTTTTAATGTTCATGGAATTGTCATAAATTACAAAAAATAATTAATGTTTTCCAAAGATAACAAAACATACCAAGAAAGTGTAGCAAGAGACTTTATTTTTTGATTTGGTGGTTTTTTTATAAAAAAAAGTATATTTTTGGCAAACGCAAACAACCTTTTAATCCATAAAACCATCTATCCTGGAAAATTAGTTAAGCACGTTTTTTGAATATAGAAAACGTAGTTTGTACGATATCCATGAGTTATAAAGGTATACACTCTTTGTTAATAAATGTTAAAATTTTTAAAAGAGCTGACCGTTTAAAAAGTTTGATAATTTTTCTATGGTTTATAGCCGTTTCTGGCTTAAATTTACTTGTCTTTTATACATTACTCAAAAGATGCTGATTTTTAATTAATTTTAGAATTACCACACATTTTATTGGTTTAAATCTTAACCTACAATTCTTATCCAAATATTATTAATTATGAACAACCTTACTAATAAGACCTGCTTAGCCCTTATTTTCGTAGCAATGTCTGTTATTTCTTGGGCAAATAAGTCTCCAAGAGACAAAGAAAATCCATCCATCAAAAAGAACGCTGAGGTTGTTATTCCACCAGCACCTCCAGTGGTTGCTTATTTGGGGGTAGATAGATGCGGGTATCAATCTACTGGGGATGCCAGAAGTAAAGTTATTCTGCAATCCCAAGGTTGCAATAACGGATTCATTCAATGGTATAACGCAGGAACCTTGGCTAATCTTGGCCTAAACGATATAGGAGATAAGAAATACTTAGATGTACTTGCAAATACTTCTGTTTACGCAACATGTACAGAATTTGGTGAAGAGAGTGCTCCCTCTCAGACGCTCAGCATTAAATACGTTTCAGCCCCAAGTGCGCAACCTTTTATCGGAATTGATAAAAAAGTAGTTTGTGATGGGGAAACCATCACCTTGCGCTCAAGCCTTACCGACCCCAAATTAATATATCGTTGGGAAAGAGGTGTGGGTCCGACTCCTACGCTTGGGAGTTTAATTGACAATAGAGCCTCTGGGCAGGGATCACCAATCTTAAAAGTAAAAATTTCAGGATATTATTATTTGTCTGTCATTTCTCCAGACTGTCCAACAGTTCCTGTCTATGCAAATGGACCAGTGTACGCAGAATTTTACTCAGTACAAAAGCCAAAATTAGTCGCCAGTGATACTGTCTTCTGTGAAGATAAATCAGTTTCTTTAAAAGCGGATAGTTCTAATTATGTAACTAGCTACTCATGGTATATTGGTGGAACAAAACAGGATGTTTTGGGGACAAAAAGTTTTATTGCCTCATTTAATAAAACGGCTGGTATTCAAGTTCAGGCCGTGGAAGGCCGTTTAGGCTGTCAATCACCCTTATCAGACGTAGTTTCTTTAAGAACCTTAAGAGTTCCTGAAAAACCAGTCATTACTTCTTCTAAGAAGGCCGCTGCAATTTGTCAAGGAGACACATTGAGTTTGACTTCTTCATTAGGTTTTAAATATAAATGGAGCAGCGGAGCGATAACGCCAAGTATTAAAAATATTAGTGCGGTTGGGAAATATACAGTTCAAGTAATTGATGAAAATGGATGTATTTCAAAAGCATCTGATACAACCTCAATTACCGTTTTTCCTCTACCTGCGAAACCTGTTATTTCAGCTGGTGGACCTTTGGCATTCTGTAGTGGAGGTAATGTAACGTTAACTTCAACCCCAAACAATACATACATCTGGAGCAACGCTGCGACCACTCGTGCCGTTACCATCAGTGCTTCTGGAGATTTTACCGTTGCTGTGAGAGACGTAAACTTCTGTCTTTCACCATCTTCTAACCCTGTGAAAGTTACAGTGTATGCGCTTCCAGCAAAACCAACCATTACTGCGAGTGGACCTCTTTCTTTTTGCGCAGACCAAAGCGTTATTTTGACGGCCTCAAATTTAGTAAATGGAGAAGCGACTCGTTATCGTTGGAATACTACAGATTCAACAAAATCTTTGACTGTAAAAACTTCATCAACTTTCACCGTTCGTGTGCTTGATCCACGCAACTGTTTATCGCCTGCTTCAGATCAAATTACGACGGTTGCTTTACCATTGCCAAATGCCCCAACCGTTGCGGCTGATGGCCCTTTGACTTTTTGTTCAAGAAGTAATGATGATTACACAAAACCTAACATCCTTAATTTAATAGCAACGATTCCTGCAACCAGTCCAAATACGATCACTTGGAGCACTGGATTTTCTGGCAAAAGTTTAACTTTAACGGCTATTGGTGCCGATGGAAAATTTGTTGATATTTCACGTGAATATACTGCTACTGTAAAAGATGTAGTTACGGGCTGTATTTCAGCAAAATCAATTCCATTGACGGTTGTTGTTAAAAGTAGTCCAGACGCATCTGCTGCCAGTATTGCTAAAGATGGTACATTTACTTTGAAAGCTGTGAACTTCCCTGATGGAACAGATTATGAATGGAAATTTGGGACAGAGGTTTTGACTTTTAAAGAAGGAATTATCAAAGCCAATCGTTACGGAGATTATACATCACGCAGAAAAGCGGTATTTACCGTTCCATCTCCAACGAACACATTATCTTGCTTCTCTAATTTTGTAAGCTTATTTAATTTCAAAGAAGATCCAGATTTCAAAGGACTTTCGATTTATCCTAACCCAAGTAACGGATTATTGACCATCGAAACTTTAGCGGATTATGATAACGCAGAGATTATTATTTATGACCTTTTGGGTAGATTAATTTATTCTGGAACCGTTCCATCGGTCAAAGGAAAGTTAATCCTTGATTTAAGAAATCAAACGGAAGGTGAATATATGCTACGTTTCAAAGCAAATGGTTTTGATTTGGCAAAGCGTATTATCATCGATAGATAGATTTTAGATTTTTAAGTTCAAGAAGCCTTCTCAATTCATTTGAGAAGGCTTCTTTCGTTACCTTCATAGCTAAAAAGAGCCTTCACTGGAAGAAACTAGTTCCCAAAATAATCGAATAATTTCTGATCATGAAAGAAATACCCTGCATCCTTCTCCTCCTCGGAATTATTTCCTTGCAAACCGATGCTCAGTGGATTAGACAGGAAGGGAATACCCAAGCAAGTTTCCGTTCTGTTTGTGCGATATCCAATAAAATTGTCTGGGTTGGTGGTTCACAAGGAACGTTCCTGAGAACAACTAATGGGGGTAAAAGCTGGGAAACTAACCAATTAGAAGGGGCAGGAAATTTAGATTTTAGAGATATTCATGCTTTCGATTCACAAACCGCCATTTTGATGAGTGCAGGCGAGGCAGAAAAAGGAAATGCCAAATTTTTCAGAACCGCTGACGGCGGGAAATCCTGGGACCTTGTTTTTCAAACCACTGAAAAAGGTGTTTTTTTTGATGGAATAGACTTTTGGGATCAAAAGAACGGTATCGCATTTAGTGATCCTATTAATGGTAAATTTTTTATCATAAAGACAAAAGATGGTGGAAAAACTTGGCAACTAGTCAATCCTGCAAATATTCCTTCAATTCAAACCAACGAATCTGCTTTTGCAGCGAGTGGAACGAGTTTGATCACTTTCGGACGAAAGCGAGCGTATATCTGCACCGGCGGAGGTGAGTATGCAAAGATTTATATAACTGAAAATCAAGGTGAAAATTGGCAGATGATAACGACAAATATGCCCGCAGGAAAAACGAATGGTTTATTTGGATTGAGATTTTGGAACAAGCTTAAGGGAATAGCAGTAGGAGGCGATTACCAAGAAGTTAGGAAGCCAATTCCCAATGTACTACTGACTTCTGACGGTGGCAAAACTTGGCAAGATGCCCCACAGACAAACCCCGAAGGCTTGAAAGAATGCGTTTCGATTTACAACAAGAAAATCTTGATTGCAGTTGGTCCGTCCGGAACTTGTTACTCAAAGGATTTTGGAAAATCTTGGACAATGATTGACAAAACGCCACTTCATGCCATAAGCATTGCTGGAAATGGAATTTGGGCAGTAGGCGGAAAGGGTGCCATTTTTAAATTAGATTTGAAAATTTTAAAATAGCAACTATCGCACAATCACGAAATACAATTTTGCTTTATCGTAATTAATTTAAAATGCAAACTAATAATATCAGTCATAAATTGGGTGCACCTGCCTTATTTTAGTAGCTAGGTGGGAATTTTATTTCGTATTTTTAAAATTTCAGCCATTTTCAAAAGTTAAATTTTTTATTTTTCAATATTTACTTAATCCTAAGGATTGGCAATTTGCTTGCTTTTAGTGGTTTAGATTCTTTTTGGAATTGTGAACGTTATTTCTTTAAGTTAGTAACAAAAAGGACTCCTTCGGCTATTGCTTTCACAGGCTGAAAGGCCATGTTAATTTACTCAACCAAGATTATTGAGATCCTTTAAAGAAACAACGGGTAACGAGAAAATAATTTTTGAGCAAGAATTCCAATTGGAATTACATAATTGAAAGTATGTAGAAAACATGTATAATGGGAAATAACTTCTTTATAAATTCTCTAGTTTGAATCAAAATTTTGAATTAATTAAACCGCTTTTTTTGGCTTGACCGGCATTTATTGTTTTCAATCTATTGAGGAAATATCTGTATAAGTTTGCGCCAGAAAATTTTGTATTTATTTTGTATATGAGTGGCTGTGAGGAAATTAAATTCAAAATATCTTTTAAGGCAAATCGTGGATTTATGGGATAAAGAGCCTCATAAACCCGAATGATGAATTTATAATCTGCTTCAGAACCAATCGTAAAACAGTGCGAATTTGAATAATCCAAACCCGTTTCCCACGTGACATTTCCAGAACGAAACTTTCTTGGATTTTTCCAAAAATAAGGCCTTGTGTATTCGAATTCAAAAGGGCGATTGGCATCTTTCCAAGCTTTTTCGAGGGAGTCAAATGACATTAATTCAACCTCGTTTCCATCGGGATAAGTGGCAGGATGGACATTACTAACAAAATCATATTTATTTAAGTTTCCAAGGTAAAAATCAATGACTTTATCAATGATATTCGGATCAATCAAGGGACTATTTGAAGGAATTTGTATAAGAATTTTGGCGCCAGTTAAAAGCGCTACTTGATAATTTCTGTCTAATAAATTTTTCAAATCTACTCGATAGAAAGTAATATTTTTGTCATGACAAAATTTAGCGATTTCGTAGTCTTTTTGCTCCGTAGAAGTCACCACAACGATATTGACATCGTATTTTGACTGATTAATTCGTTCAATTATTCTATATAAAAGAGGCTCACCCAAAATGGGTAGCAGAACTTGGCCGTCAAACCCACTGGAAGACATTCGGGCCTGTATAACGATGGTAATAATTAATTTATTATCTTTCATATTTAAGTTGTTTTTCAATTATTACCGAAGCAATTAACCGAAATTCACCGTTGGACAGTCGGGAATTATATTACATTATTAACCTATTTTAAAGACAATATTTTTCAAAATTTGGTTTAAAATGGCTCGATGATTTAGGACACTAATAAGCGTGATGAATAAGCCATCAACATAGAGGGAAAATTACAAACATCCGACTCATCCAATGATGAATATCTTTCAGCTCAGCCGCACTTTTTGTCTCTGACCAGTTTGATTTAAAGCATCAGCAATTAAGATTTTTTTTCAAATAACACCATTGTTGTGGAATTTACGAAATTGCCAATTGCTTATACCTTAATATTGCTTAAAAATAAGTTTTTTCGGCTTTGAGAATTTATTTTTAGAGAGATTGAATAGGATGGTTATTAAAAAATAATGTTTTGAAATTTTATTCGTAAAGTTTTACATTTTAAAAATATTAAGTGTTACATAACTATCATAATTATTTGCAACTTTCACACTTTTTACTCTCCACTCGTTAAAAATTTGCAACAAAGGACGGTATTTCATTGAGCCATCCCGTCATGTAAAAAATAATAAATAGCTAAATATTTACTTTTTCCCTTTCCAAGAAATCATCAAAACTCCGCCCAAAACAATAAACGTTCCAACAATTTGCCATGAATTTATGATTTCATCTAAAAAAATATTGGCCATAATTATGGTAGCAATTGGACCAATGCTGGCAATAATGGAGGTATTCCCGGAGCCAATTCGCTTAATTCCTTCCGAAATCATAAACGATGGAATGACCGTTGTGAAAACCGCCATTCCAATTGAAAGCCTATATACGGCTGATTGATAACCCAATAGATTTCCACCTATAGAGATTGAATAATGAATGATAATCATAGCGGTTGAAATCAACATGGCGTAACAAGTAAACCGTAAAGCACCCACTTTAGGAATCATTTCGCCTGACCCAATTAAATAAATTGCGTAAGTTAAAGAACTTAAAAATATCAAACTTGAACCAATAATGAGGTCTTTTTGCATTCCCACCCGCAAATCTGGTACGAAGGCGAAGGCAACGCCCATGTAGGTAATAACAAGGGCGAGATATTGGATTTTATGAATCGGTTTTTTGAGAAAAATAGCTGATAAAATAACTACCATCGTTGGATAAATAAACAAAATTAGTCTTTCAACGCTGGCGGAAATGTAGTTCAAACCCCAAAAATCGAAAAAGGCAGCTAAGTAATAGCCGACCAAACCGATGAACAACATCCATGCCCATTGATTGACCGTTAATTTTGGCGCTTCGCTCTGTTTTCTATCCTGAAAAAAGAGAATAATGAGATAAAAAGGAGCAGAAAATAGCATTCTCAAAGCCAATAATGAAATCGTATCTACGTGATAATGCAGGTAATTGTATTTCACCATAATGGCTTTTCCTGCAAAACAAATTGAACCGATAACGACTAATAATACTCCGATTAAATATTTTATTTGTGATTTTTTCATAGAGATTTTTGAGAAAATTCAAAAAAAAGCCTGTCCAAATCAATGGAAAGGCTTTCTTAAATCATTTTGACAAAGATAACTATTTTTTTGCTCGTTGTTTTCTTACCGCTTGTGAGCTAATGGCACTCGCTTGATTTCCAAAACTCTTGCGAACGTAAGTTAACACTTCAGCAATTTGATAATCCGTTAGGAAATCGTGAGAGGGCATTTCGTTGGAATAACTTTCTCCGTTAATTTCAGTACCTTTTAATCCCTTCAAAATAACATTAATCAGTCGGGTAGAATCACCCAAAACCCAATCCGTTTTTATCAAAGGCGGATTCATGTTTGGCACGCCGCTTCCGTCTTCCTGATGGCAAGCCAAACAGTAAGTTTCGTAAAAAATTTTGCCCGAATCTGGCTGGTAATTAGACAGTTGAAATTTTCTAACTGTATTTTTTTGAATCATTGCTGAGCTAAAAAACAAAGCCAAGAATGATAAACTTAGGATATATTTCATGGGTTGCGCCTCGGTTCTTTAAAGCCAAGAATTAATGTAATTTACGATTCTGGAGAATCGTTATACAGCTACTGATGAATAACTCGCCACACTTTTCCCTTTACAGAATCTGTAATATAAATCGAACCATCAGTTCCTTGTGCCAATCCCATTGGGCGAGCTTTGGCATCGCCCGGATTTTTCACTTCTGGTCCGCCCGAAAATCCATCGGCAAAAATTTCATAATCCCCCGATGGTTTTCCATCTTTTCCGAAAGGCACAAAAGCCACAAAATAGCCACCTTGCTTTAAGGGAGCTCTATTCCAAGAACCATGAAAACAGATAAATGCGCCATTTTTATATTTAGCTGGAAACATATTTCCCGTGTAAAACATCAGGGAATTGGGTGCCCAGTGCCCTGGAAATGCCATAATTGGTTTGTCTTTTCCTGCACAAAGTCCTTGGTCTTTTGAATCTCCCCCATATTCTGGTGCCAATATTTTTTTGTTTTGAAAACGGTCGTGATAACAGTAAGGCCAGCCAAAATCTGAACCTTTTTTTAACAAGAGAAATTCTTCAGAAGGCAATTCTGCGCTTTGCTCAGCATTGTACATTTCTGGGTACAGCGTTGTTAATTGGTCACGTCCGTGTTGCATAGCATAAAGTTCGCCTTGTTGTTTATTCCAATCAATTCCTACGATATTTCTGATGCCCGTTGCATATCTGAAACCATCGGCCTGTTTTTGATTTTTCTTGTTAGCATCAAATTGCCAAACGCCTCCGTGCCAATCTAAAATCGGGCAAGGCATCATCCCTTTTGAGCCTTTCATACGGTTTTTTTCTTGACAAGCATTCGATGGAGCGCCAAAGGTTACGTATAAATGATTTTTATCGTCCAAAGCCAAGGATTTTGTGCCGTGTTCGCTATACAATTCCAAACCGGTAACGATGGTTTCCGGTCTAGATTCATCGGGAGAGCCATCTTTCATTGGATAACGAACTACTGAAGAATCGGAAGACGCATACAGATAGCCATTGCCGATGGCAACACCTGTACCCACAAAATTGCCAAATCCTTTCGATTCGTCGGCCTTACCATCGCCATTAGTATCTTTCAATATCATGGTTCCTTTGCCATCTTTAAGTTTGGCGAGGCGCACAAAAATTTCTCCTTTTTCGCTCACGATGATGTGACGTGCCTTACCAACACCTTCAGAAACCACTAAGGCTCCGAAACCCTTTGGAAGATTAATTCCTCCATTGTCAGCATCAGCTTTTAAGCGGTTATTTTTGATGGGATTTTTGTCTATCGACTTGAAACTTAATAATAGCGTTACAAGTGATAATGATAAAATTAGATTTTTCATTTTAAGTTTATTTTGAAGACGAAATTTACAAATATTAAACTGAACGAAGAGCGTTTTAGTTTGAAAATGGCCGTAAATCAAATCTCATTGGTTCTGTCCTGATTTGAAAACCGAAACATTATTTCATAACTTCCCAAAAGTTTTTTTATTTAGGGGAAGTTATGAAGGCATCTGCGTAGAATAAACTATGATTGTATTTTTTCAAAATGTTTCCAAAAAGATGGGTATGACTTTACTACAACGTCAGGTTCTTCTATCACAATATCTATCAGCAATGCCAAGGGCGCAAAAGCCATTGCCATGCGGTGGTCGTCGTAAGTGTGGATGGAAGTTGGTTGGGTTAAGGTAGGAGCGGGGCTGAGTAAGTATTTATGATTAATTTCAATTTCCTCCAATTTTGTTCCCAATTTCATTAGTTCAGTTTGTAAGGCAAATATGCGGTCGGTTTCTTTTACTTTCAAGGATTCAATTCCTGTTAAAGTTAAAGATACTTTCTTAGCAGCAGCTACCACACAAACCGTTTGTGCAAGGTCTGGACAATCGGTAAAATCCCATTCCAAAGTGGCAAATGCAGGAATTTTCGTGAGTTTAAAACCACGACCGGTATATTCAGATTTTACGCCCAAATGACTCATAATATCCGTAATGACCGCATCTCCTTGCAATGAATTTTCTTTCAAACCCAATAATTCTAATTCAGCATCTTCATTTTCTGCCAGAGCCACCACCGAAAACCAATAACTTGCTCCCGACCAATCCGATTCAATAGCGTAAGGAATGGGTACATATTTTTGGGCAGGAACGGTCAAAGTCATCTTATCCCAATTGCTCGAAATTTTCACGCCGAATGCCTCCATTTGCTTCAAAGTCATTTCAATGTAGGGTTTGGAACCTAATTCTCCCGTAATTTCCAAAACCAAACCTTCAGGCAAAAGCGGAGCAATCATCACGATTGCCGAAATATATTGCGACGAAACATCACCCCGAATTTGCAAATGATTATTTCCCGAAAAATGAAAACCTTTCAATTGCAGTGGAGGATAGCCTTCTTTATTAACGTATTCAATATCAGCGCCTAAGAAACGCAAAGCATCCACTAAAATTCCAATCGGACGCTCGCACATACGGGGAGTACCCGTCATGGTTTTGTGCTGACCCGTGATGGCGAAATAGGCGGTCAAGAAACGCATGGTTGTACCTGCATCAATTACATCCGCAACGGCATCATTAGAAGCCAATAATCGCATCATTGTTTGCGTATCACGAGCTTCGGCGAGATTGTAAAGATTATCTTCTCCGTGTGCTAAAGCATTGATGATCAGGGCTCTATTTGATTCTGATTTAGAAGAAGGCAAAGGTATTTCCGTGTGGAAGGAATGCTGGATTTTAGGGAGTAATATCGTTTTCAAAAATATATTTGTTTTCTGGAGGTGTAAAATTAATAGAAAAGATTGAAAGATGAGGGTAAAATAATGTTTACCCTCACAAAATCAGCTTCATCTCGATTTTAGCAAAGCGTTATTTCCATACTGTAAAATGCCATTTAACTGCAAATCTCTGGCGAAACCTGTATAATTATTAGGTATTGAAACGGTATGCCCTTTATTGATAAGTATATCTTCCGAAATAATAGGTACAGTTCCACATGACCACATGGTAGCATCATTCCAATTACTATTTTTGATGCTTTGTTTTTTATTACCAATATTGACAGTAATTGGATCGGTGGTAACAGTGCAAGTATTTTGAGTTACCGTCACTGTATAATCTCCTGCTTGTGACACATCAATTTTATATTTACCTAACTGACTTAATATAAGTTGACCATTGCGTTTCCATTCGTAATTAGCATCGGAAAAATAATCAGTCCAAAGAGATAGATAACTTCCTACACACCCTACAGAATCATAATAGAAACTAAGTGGCGGTTTTGGTAATTGGTTTACAGTCGGAATAACTACCACTTCATTTTGAGAAAATCCCCTACACGAACCTTTCGTTACCTGTAATTTATAAGTTCCAGAACTTGTGATATCATAGTTATAATTAGTTGCTCCACTTATGGGAATATCATTTTTATACCATTGGAACGTCCTTCCATCAAATGGATAAGAGTTAGAATAAGAATAGGAGTATGGGGTGGTCTATTTTTGGTTTACACTTTTTGCGAGTTTTTATTGTTTAATGTTTACACTTTTTCGCCATTTTTCTCAAACC
>Ga0114959_10002895_pt1 | contig 13778 bp, 9 predicted proteins | sample C_130625_EF_Meta_FD_87317 | JGI IMG/M metagenome (GOLD analysis project Ga0114959, IMG submission 87317) | Freshwater microbial communities from Lake Croche, Canada to study carbon cycling - C_130625_EF_MetaG | ecosystem: Environmental > Aquatic > Freshwater > Lake | place: Lake Croche, Canada...
GGAAAAACTTTAAAACCATTATCAACATTAACTTCATTTATCCCCGTTAGTAAATCCAAACCTATACTATCAATACCCATATATAACGCCCCTGTTGTATCAGTAGTAGAAGCAAAATAATTTGTATCATCATCCATTGGCAAAAATTTTATTAGAAGAGAAGTTGCAGTAGCAGTAAAAGTTACGCTTCGTGCTTCCCAATTTAAATTATTACTACTGAAGGGTTCATTGCTATAAGTAGCAGAGGTAATTCCTGCTAATATTGTGTCAAAATATACAGCCCAAGAACCTGATTTATCTAAACAATTAAATGTTTTAGCTACGGTTTGGCGAAAATGAATAGAATATTTCTTTCCAATTGTAAAGCCGCTAACTGTTTGCATAATACCCTCTTGCGTAAAACTTGAAGGATTAATATTATTGACAAAACCACCACCTACAAATGTATTTCCACTAAAAGGATTTCCATTAAAGCCAAGTGATACTATAGGAGCTGACAAACTTGTCAAATCTGGTGTATCATTTACAGTTTGAGAGGCAAGACAATTTACATCTGTATAAGGAACATTTAACCAAAAATCAGGTAACGAACTGAAACCATTCACAACTCCCTCCAAATCTCCATTTTGAAAGCTTTGCGCAGATGCTGTATTCAGTAAAATGAACATTGATATGAAAGCAAAAATATTTTTCATTGTGTTACTGAGGCATATGGTTTTTGCTTTTATCATTTGTAAATGATATGTGGTAAATATTTTAATCTACTTCACACTTACGCCCAACTCATCCAATTGTTTTTTATCAATTTCGGAAGGTGAGTCAATCATCACATCGCGTCCTGAATTGTTTTTTGGGAAGGCAATAAAATCACGTATAGAATCGCTACCGCCAAACAAAGAACATATTCTATCAAAGCCAAAAGCTAAGCCACCGTGTGGTGGTGCGCCAAACTCAAAGGCATTCATCAAGAACCCAAATTGTGCTTGTGCATCTTCAGGCGTAAAGCCCAACAAATCAAACATTTTTGCTTGCAATGTTTTATCGAATATTCTAATAGAGCCTCCACCTACTTCAACACCATTGATAACCATATCATATGCATTGGCGCGCACTGCACCCGGGTTGTTTTCTAGCAAATGAATGTCTTCTGGTTTTGGCGATGTAAATGGGTGGTGCATGGCATGCCAACGTCCTGATTCATCATCAAACTCTAACAACGGAAAATCAACTACCCACAAGCATTTAAAGTCGCCTTGCTTGCGCAAACCTAAACGATTGCCCATTTCTAAACGTAGTTCACTCATGGCTTTGCGGGTTTTCTTTTCGGCACCAGCAAGTATCAAAATCAAATCACCTTTTTCGGCACCACACAATTCTGCCCATTGTTTTAAATCATCTTCGTTGTAAAATTTATCAACTGATGATTTCAAACCTTCGTCGTTCCAACGCATGTACACCAAACCAGTAGCGCCAATTTGCGGACGTTTTACCCATTCAGTCAATTCATCAATTTGTTTACGGGTGTATGATGCAGCACCTTTAGCGCAAATTGCCAAAACACTTTCTGCATCATCAAACACTTTAAAACCACGTCCTTTAACAAGTTCTGCAACTCCCTCTCCTTTGGAGAGGGGCGGGGTGAAGCCTTTTATTTTCATATCAAACCTAATGTCAGGTTTGTCGTTTCCATAATGTTCCATTGCATCAGCAAAAGTCATTACAGGCAATTTCGGAATATCTACATGCAACACTTTCTTAAACAATTCAATCATCAAGCCTTCGAAAGTATCCAAAATATCTTGCTGCGAAACGAAACTCATTTCACAGTCAATCTGTGTAAACTCAGGCTGACGGTCGGCACGTAAATCTTCGTCTCTAAAGCATTTCACAATTTGGAAATACCTATCAAAACCTGCTACCATCAATAACTGTTTAAACGTTTGTGGGCTTTGTGGCAAGGCATAAAACTGCCCTTGATTCATGCGGCTCGGTACTAAAAAATCACGTGCACCTTCGGGAGTACTTTTTATAAGTACAGGTGTTTCTACTTCAATAAAATTTAATGAATCAAGATAGTCGCGTGTTACTTTTCCAATCTTACTGCGGAGTATTAAATTCTCACGAACAGGATTTCTACGTAAGTCTAAATAGCGGTATTTCATGCGCAAATCATCACCGCCATCTGTTTCATCTTCTATAGTAAATGGTGGCGTTTTAGAAACATTTAAGATGCTTAATTCATCCACCATTATTTCAATATCGCCAGTTGCTATTTTGGCATTTTTATTACTACGCTCAGTAACAACTCCTGTTGCTTTTATTACAAATTCACGTCCAAGTTTACGCGCTTGTTCACACAATTCTTTATTAGTTTCCATGTTAAAAACCAATTGTGTAATTCCATATCTGTCGCGTAAGTCAATGAATGTCATCCCGCCAAGGTCACGGCTTTTTTGTACCCAACCGCAAAGGGTAACGGTTTGTTTTATGTTGTTGCTGTTTAATTCACCGCAAGTATTTGTTCTAAGCATCTCTAAAAAATTATGAATGGCGAAAGTAGGAAATTATCGCAAAAAATATGTTTGAAAAAAGTAGTTATGAGTGAGGCATTTCATTTGACATCTTTCATAATTAACATAAGTAATTAAATGTCTCTTTTTTATTAACACATAGAAACATAGTTTATCCTTTGAGTTTTTTACTATGTAATGCCAAAGGCATCTAAATATAGTGAACATAGTATTTATCGGCTTCGCCGAAACTATGAATCTATGTGGTTTAATAAAATAACTATATGTGATGAATTATGAAAGAATTCTATTCCATCAAAAAATCTACATTTGAGAAAACTTTTTAATCATTGTGCTTCAACAATATTCTATTCAAAACGTAGCAGGTATCATTCATGCAAACTGGATTCAGCATGCAAATGAGAACAATGTTACAGAACTTTTAATTGATAGTAGGGCTATTACTATTCCCGAAACAAGTTTGTTTTTCGCCATTGTTGGTCAGCGCAACAACGGTCACAAATACATCAATGAGTTGTATCAAAAGGGTGTGCGCAACTTTGTTGTACAAGAAAAAATTGATGTGTCTGGATTGCAAAATGCCAATTTACTTGAAGTGAAAGATACGCTGCATGCATTGCAAATGTTAGCAACAAACAAACGCAGACAATTTCAAATTCCTGTTATTGGAATTACAGGAAGCAACGGAAAAACAATTATCAAAGAATGGCTGTACCAATTGCTTTACAGCGATTATAATATTTGTAGAAGCCCTAAAAGCTTTAACTCTCAAGTAGGTGTTCCACTTTCAGTTTGGCAATTAAGTGATGAAAATACACTAGGTATTTTTGAAGCAGGCATTTCGCAACCGCAAGAAATGCAATTGCTTGAAAACATTATTGAACCTACCATTGGTGTATTCACTAACATTGGCAATGCACACAACGAAGGTTTTGAAAGTACGCAGCAAAAAGCTCATGAAAAGTTTAAGCTGTTCCAACATTCCGAATGTTTGATTTATTGCAAAGATTATGAAAACATTCACAGTGAAATTTTTGATTACAATGCACAACATAGCACCGAAAAACAATTAAAAACATTTTGTTGGAGTAGAAAAACAAAAGCTGATTTAGTAGTAGGAAAAGTTACTTCGGCAAATAACAATACTCAGATACAAGGGGTTTACAACAACGCTTTTTTAGAAATTACCATTCCTTTTATTGATTCTGCGTCCATTGAAAATGCTATACATTGTTGGTGTGTGATGTTGCATTTAGGAATTGAGCAGCAGAAAATTCAAGAACAAATGTTGCAGCTTACGCCAGTTGCAATGCGATTAGAACTGAAAGAAGGAATAAACAATTGTGTAATAGTAAACGACTTTTACAATTCAGATATTAATTCATTAAGCATTGCCCTCGACTATTTGAATGCGCAGCCGCTGCAAAAAAAGACATTGATTATTTCGGATATTTTTCAAAGTGGAATGAATAGCGAAGAGCTTTATGCAAAGGTTGCTTCGCTAATAAGAGCTAAAAATATTGAAAGGGTAATTGGTATTGGTTCTGCAATAAAAAAGCACATCGCATCCTTTGCAAGTAATGCTGAAAGCTTTGAAAACACTGATGAATTTATTGCACATTTTAAATCAGAAACATTCCATAGCGAGACTATTTTACTGAAAGGTTCGCGGCAGTTTCAGTTCGAAAGAATTAGTCAATTGTTGCAACAAAAGTCGCACGAAACTATTTTAGAAATTAACTTAAACGCATTACTCAACAACTATATTTTTTACCGCAGCAAACTAAAGCCAAACGTAAAAGTAATGGCAATGGTAAAAGCATTTTCGTATGGCAGTGGTAGTTATGAAGTAGCGAATTTATTGCAATATAATCGTGTTAATTATTTAGCTGTTGCTTACGCAGATGAAGGAGTTGAACTGAGGAAACGCGGTATCAAAACTCCCATAATGGTAATGAATGTAACTGCCGATAGTTTTGATAAAATACTAGAATACAACTTAGAACCCGAAATATATTGCAAGCGTTTGCTGACGCAAATTTGCACCTGGGCAAAAACAAAAATTTCACACACAAATCCATTCCCTATTCATTTAAAGATTGATACTGGTATGCATCGCTTGGGTTTTATGCAATCGGAAGTTGAAGATGCATTGCATAGTATAAAGATAAATGGATTGCTAACTGTAAAGGCTGTCTTTTCGCACCTTGCAGCAAGTGACAATGAAACCCATGACGAGTTTTCAAAACAGCAAATAAGCACCTTTGAGAATTGTTGCAACATCATATCATCGCAACTAAACTATACGTTTGAAAAACACATTCTCAACTCAGGTGGCATCACTCGTTTTGTTGATGCACAATATGATATGGTGCGCTTAGGCATTGGCTTGTATGGCATCAGCAACAATGATTTGGAGAAACCATTTCTAGAAAATGTGTGTACTTTAAAAACTATTATATCTCAAATAAAGTTGTTAGAAAAAGGCGATACTGTTGGGTATAGCCGTAATGGAAAAATAATCCAAACAACAAAAATTGCCACTTTGCCAATTGGTTATGCCGATGGTTTTGGAAGGGTGTTAGGCAATGGCAATTATTCGGTTTACATCAATAACAAAAAAGCACCAACTGTAGGTAATATTTGCATGGATATGTGTATTGTTGATGTTACAAACATTGAATGTAATGAAGGAGATGAAGTAATTATTTTTGGACAACATGCGCCCATAAAAGAATATGCACTGGCACTCGGAACTATAAGCTACGAAGCACTTACAAGCGTGAGTGAAAGAGTAAAAAGGGTGTATATGAAAGATTAATTAAAATATTAAGCAAATGAAAATTTATACAAAAACAGGCGATAAAGGACAGACATCACTCATAGGTGGCACGCGCGTTCCAAAACATCATATCAGGATTGAAAGCTACGGAACGGTTGATGAGTTAAACTCATTTATTGGTTTGATTCGTGACCAAGACATCAACGAAATACATAAGAATGTAATTGCCGAAATACAAGACAGACTTTTTACCATAGGTTCTAGTTTGGCAAGCGACCCTGAAAAATCGAAAATGAAAATTCCTGATTTGTTTGAAACTGATATTACCTTTTTAGAAAAAGAAATCGACCGGATGAATGAGTTATTGCCCGAAATGCATTCGTTTATTTTGCCAGGAGGACACACAACAGTTTCATACTGCCACTTGGCTCGTTGCGTTTGCCGACGCGCCGAACGTAATGTAACTCACCTTAACGAACATGAATTTGTTGCCCCATTTGTTCAACAATATCTAAATAGGTTAAGCGACTATTTATTTGTACTTGGCCGAATGCTAGCACAAGAATTAAATGCACCCGAAATTGCCTGGAAACCACGTATGTAGTGGATTTTAATGATTTTAGTAAAAATATTTATTGCTATTTGATTTGTGAGTTAATTTTTTACTTTTGCGGAAAATCAGGAAATAAATAATAAATAAATATCAAACAATATGTATTGGACATTAGAATTGGCTTCGCATTTAGAAGATGCACCTTGGCCAGCAACAAAAGATGAATTAATTGACTTTGCAATGCGTTCGGGCGCACCTATGGAGGTTATCGAAAACTTGCAAGAAATGGAAGATGAAGGTGAATTGTACGAAACAATTGATGACGTATGGCCAGACTACCCTTCTAAAGAAGATTTCTTTTTCAACGAAGATGAATATTAATAAAAAAGGCTGTCTAGATTAGGCAGCCTTTTTCATTAACAAACAATTAAATACCCAAAAAGCTTCATTTGTAATTAGCTTGGGGTGATTATTAAATTTAAACATTTCCAATATTTAATACTCTAATCGTTATTTGAATATTATTATTGATTGATTACATCCACTTACTTAAAAAAGTCATTAACTCTTTGCGCATGGCCGCAAATAATTCTTCAAAACGTTGCATACCATCACGCAGCGAACCATTGTCTTGCAACTTTCGATGGTCGCTAGCAATAGGATTATCATTGATCGATTTTTCTATTAAACTTTCATCTTGTTTTATTTAATGCTTTAAAATATCAATTTGTTCGTTTTGAATCTTAAATTGATTTTGAAAATGCTCAACCTGAATTAAACATTCCTTAAAATTATTTTTAGCCGCTACCTCTTCCAAGCGATGTTGCATAATTTTTAAATCATCTTTATAAAATAACAACTTGTTTAACCATTCAGTATGCTCGGCGTGCATTGTAGTAATTGATGTTTGTGTGCTCATGATTTTTATGTTTTAAAATTATACATCAAATAACCCTGTATTTTTATTCTTTATGCATGATGATTTTCATTCGCAAAAATGAATAAAGTCAGTAATTACATTAATGATGTGAAATCCTGCACATTCATAAAATTAGCATTTGAATTCATAATTGATATTTTTGCAAGCGAATTATTTTTGAAACGAAAACAATGACATATTTAGATTTTGAGAAACCAGTTGAGGAGCTTATTATAGAAATAGAAAAGCTTAACGATATGGGTGTTAAAAACAATGTAGATGTAACATTGGCGGTTGCAAATTTGGAAGAGAAACTTATCTTGAAAAAGAAAGAAATATATGGCAACCTAACAGCTTGGCAAAGAGTTCAGTTATCACGCCATCCCGAAAGGCCATACACACTAAGTTATATGAATGCCGTTACTGATAATACATGGATTGAATTGTTTGGCGACCGTAACGTGCGCGACTGCAAAGCCATGATAGGCGGCTTTGGTAGGGTTGACGGAAAAACGGTAATGTTTATTGGTCAACAAAAAGGTATCAATACCAAAATGCGCCAGCTAAGGCAATTTGGGATGGCTAACCCTGAGGGTTATCGCAAAGCATTGCGCCTCATGAAATTGGCCGAAAAGTTTAATAAACCAATAGTTACTTTTATTGATACACCTGGCGCATATCCCGGACTAGAAGCCGAAGAGCGCGGACAAGGAGAAGCCATTGCACGTAACCTCTTAGAAATGTGTCAGCTAAAAGTGCCGGTAATATGTATTATTCTCGGCGAAGGTGCTTCGGGAGGTGCATTGGGCATTGGTATTGGTGATAGGGTTTTGATGCTAGAAAACACTTGGTATTCTGTAATTTCCCCTGAGTCATGTTCATCTATTTTATGGCGTAATTGGGAAAATAAAGAGCGTGCTGCTGAGGCATTAAAACTTACCCCTAATGATATGCTTGGCAATAATTTGATTGATGGAATTATTGGGGAACCACTTGGTGGCGCACACAATAATATTACTGAGGCACATAACATTGTAAAGCAAGCCATTAAAAAGTACTTAGCCGAAATAGAAAACATTGACCCTGAAAAACGCATCAACCAACGTATTGACAAATTTTGCGCAATGGGTGTTGTTGTAGAGTAATAAAACTAAATGTATTCCATCACAACTTTTATAAGAAGCAAAAGTTTTGTAAAAAACTTTATATACGCAAACCTCGTATTGGCTTGCATTTTAAGTATTGTTTATTTTTGGCTATCAACTTATACCGACCACGGCGAAACAATTGAAATACCTGAGTTAAAAGGCAAAAACTTTGCACAAGCCAAAAGCATCTTAGAGGCCTTAAAGCTTCGCGTTGCTATTATGGATTCGGTGTTTGATGCTGACAAACCCAAAGGCTGTATTATTGAACAAAATCCTACCAAGGGAGGAAAAGTTAAAGAAAACAGAACAGTATATATTACTGTAAATGCTTTTCAAGCTCCACAAGTTACTGTACCTAATTTAAAGGACGCATCCTTGCGCCAAGCAAAAGCAATTATTGAAGTAGTAGGGCTTCAAATTGGCTACGTTAATTACCGGCCTGATATTGCCAAGAATGCAATTTTAAGTTACTCATACAAAGGAGAATCTGTGAAGACCGGCATGCAAGTTCCTTATGGTTCAAAAATAGATTTGGTAGTTGGAGATGGTTTAAATGGAGAGTCAATACCTATTCCATGCTTTTTTGGCTTAAATAAGAATGAGGCGCGCAATAAATTAAAAGATTTTGCGTTATCACTTGGAGCAGAAGTTTTTGACGATTCAGTATCTGATACAGCAAATGCAAAAGTGTATAAACAAAATCCAAATTACAGTGCAAAAGCAACCATTAACAAAGGCAACCCTATTGATTTATATTTTACGGAAGATGAATCCAAAATACCACCAATTCCTAAAGATACAGCTACCAATAATGGCGACTTATAAATATCTTACGCTTATTTTTATTAATTTATTGTTTTTGTGCGATTTTAGTTCAGCACAAGAACAACTGGTTCCCCTTCATTCAAATAAGCAACAAGCATTATCTGTAAACAATTTATTAAATAATGAACGCTCAGCAGCTATCTATCCAGCTAAGATTCATTATATTTTAGATACTTTAAACCTACCATTTGTTGATGATTTTTCGACCAACAAGTCGCAGATTTATCATTACCCAGCATTTCCAAGCGGTAATGTTTCTGATTATAATGTCTATAGTTATGAAATTTCAAGTGCTTCTAACACAGCACTTAACGGACATCCAGCAACAATAAACTATTCGCGAAATAGGCAATATGATAGCACTTGGGTTGGTACAGGTTTAGCCTGGCAACGTTTAGTTGCAGATTCATTTACAATTTCATTTTATTCATTTCCTAAAGTATACCCATTATCGCCATTTATTGCAGATAGTTCATTTACAGCTTGGCGCGGAGGTTTAAGACAAGACAGCGGCACTGCAGTTTTAGTGCCTAATATAGATGCAAGTGTAATATCTCTTGCATTATCTGTTGACTCAATTAAAGTGGTAAAGATAAGCGGTAGTGGTTTTTATGGTAATTGGATGGATACAAGACAGCATGTATTCATCAATAACACTTTCCCAATTAACCAACCAACTATTGGTGTTGCTACATTTGATGGATTGAATGATAGAGGAACCCCGCACGACTCAATGCCCATGTCAACTGGCCGTGCCGATTACCTAACATCAAAACCAATTAATTTGAATTATACATCACCAAAATATCTTTCCTTTTTGTGGCAAAGGCAAGGGCTTGGCGATATGCCAGAGTTTTCTGATTCGTTGATGCTTCAGTTTAGAACACCACAAACAAATTGGCAAATTATTTGGAGCAAAACAGGCGGTGTTGGTGACACAATTTTCACACAAAAAACAATTGTCATTGATAGTATTTTTTTAAAAAATGGCTTCCAGTTTAGATTTATTAATCGCGCTACTTTAAGCGGCGCAAATGACCATTGGAATATTGATTATGTGAGAGTGGTGGCAAATGCAAATGATACCATTATCAACGATTTAGCTTTTGTTACATCGCCCACTTCCTTTCTAAAAAAATACCAAGCTGTTCCTTATTTGCATTACACTTCTGATTTGATGAGTGATACTGTAATTAATTACATCAATAATTTATCTCCAGCTAATTTAGGGCAAAACACAAATTTCGATTATAGGGTTACAGATTTTTTTGGTCAAAATCAAATCGATGCTATATCCATAGCAAATTTTAATTTTGCTGCATCTGAAGTAAACAACTGTAATTTCTGCGAAAGCGCATTGAACCCTCTCCGTGTAACAAGCAATCATCCAAAATTGATTTTTACAACAATGAGCGCTTGCACTGAATATAGAATAAAACAATGGCTAACTCCTCTAAGTTTAACAACTTTAAAAGAGAATGATACCATACAATTTATTCAACACTTCAACGACTATTTTGCTTATGATGATGGAACTGCCGAAGCAGGCTATTTGCTTACAACTCCTGGTGCAAGTATGGCTTTACCTTTCGACTTAAATGTGGCCGACAATATGTTAGGAATGCGTATTTTTTTCGACCCTATCAACGAAGATTTTTCAGAATTAAATTTCTATATAAGGGTTTGGAACGATACAACTGTAACTTTAAATGGCAACCCATTTAAGCGACCTGGACATGTGCTTTATGAATACGGTCCATTCAAACCAAAATATACAAATGAATTTGATAAAAGTGCCTTCGCAGAATATTTATTTACGCAAAACACTCCTTTACCAATTGGTAAGTTTTATGCAGGCATTTATAAGGAGTCGGACTTAGGATTAAACATTGGTTTTGATAGAAATAATAACAACCAACGCAGTATGTTTTTTACACCAACAATTGGAGTATGGGGCAACACGCAGTTTGAAGGTACATATATGATGCGCCCATTATTTGGAAGTTGCCCTAATGGCGTTCCATCGATAATTGAGGAAGTTAAATTAAATGATTTTCAATTGTTTCCAAATCCCACAAATGGTAGCATTACAATAAAAAGCGACAGCAATCAACCATATAGTAATATCACAATTACCGACTTAACTGGACGTAAATTGTATAATGTTCAAAACACATCAAACACCAATTTAATTGATGTATCTGAACTTAACAATGGTATTTATTTAGTAAACATTATGCAACAAAATGGAGAGAGCGTTTGCTTGAAGTTTATTAAAAATTAAGATTACGCCTGATGATAATATTAGCATTCACTAAACATTAAACATTTTCTTGTTTTCTTTGTACGCTTTACGTTTTCACTTACAAAAGATTATTTACCATGATTAAGATAGGAGATAAAATATCATTACCTGATTTTCCATTGTTACTTGCACCAATGGAAGACGTTAGCGACCCGCCATTTCGTGCCGTATGCAAAGATAAAGGCGCTGATTTGATGTACACCGAATTTATTAGCAGCGAAGGGCTCATAAGAGATGCAATAAAAAGCCGCAAAAAATTGGACATTTACGACTACGAAAAACCAATTGGCATTCAGATATTTGGTGGAGATGAAGAAAGTCTTGCTTTGGCAGCTAAAATTGTAGATGCAACAAATCCTGATTTGTTGGATATAAACTTTGGATGCCCAGTAAAGAAAGTTGCCATGCGTGGTGCTGGTGCTGGAGTTTTAAAAGATATTGATTTGATGGTGCGATTAACCGATGCAGTAGTTAAGAGCACAAATTTACCTGTTACTGTAAAAACACGTTTGGGTTGGGACGAAGACAAAAAAAACATTGAGGAAGTTGCTGAACGTTTGCAGGATGTTGGTATCAAAGCATTGGCTATTCACGGACGAACACGTACCCAAATGTATAAGGGTTCAGCAAATTGGGAGCTGATAGCCAAAGTAAAAGAAAACCCTCGAATAAATATTCCAATTTTTGGTAATGGTGATATTGATAGCCCTGAAAAGGCATTAGAATACAAAAACAAATATGGTGTTGATGGAATAATGATTGGACGAGCCGCTATTGGTTACCCTTGGATTTTTGATGAAATCAAACATTTTGTAAAAACAGGAACTCATCTTCCACCACCAACTATACAGGATAGGGTTGATGTTTGTAAAAAACATTTATTTAAAAGTTTTGAATGGAAAGGACCAGTAGTTGGGATTTTTGAAATGCGCCGACATTATGCTAATTACCTGAAAGGTATGCCTAATATAAAAGAGTACAGAGGTAAACTTGTTACTTTAAAAACAGTTGAAGAAATTGTAGAAGTGCTTGATGATATTGTAAAGAACTACGCTGGTTTTGAATTTGAAAAATCTTCAATTGAATTAATTGATTATCATCAAAACTGCCCCATTTAGGTTATGTATTAATTACTTTTTATAAGGATTTAGAGTTAAAAAAAGATAGCCTTGCATTTTGCAAGGCTATCTTTTTTTTGGTTTATATAGAATTAATCAACCTTTATTTTTAATGATGTTCTTTCAGAACTTCCAATGCTCTCGATATTAATTAAATAGATACCACTTGATATATTTTTTGTAGAGTTAATATAGTGTAAACCCCTTGAATTTAATACCTTTTCTTGTGTTATTATTTTTCCTAATGAATTATAAATTGTAACATTTGATTTTTCGTCTTGACCATTATCTTTAAAGTTTAAGAAAACAACACCATCAACGAAACCAGCGTTAATACCTTTATTAGTTAATTTAGAAACTTCTGGTAACTTAGTTACAAAATAGTTATGGAATCTAATATTAAAGTTTTTTGTAGCACTATTATCAGAAATAGTAAAGGTGAAACTATTGTTAGAATTCAAATTTGTTTCATTTCCAGTTTCATCAACTAAAACCAAATAATCGTTTGTAAACTCAGCTGGGTAATTGTTTACTAAATTAGTAACTCCATCAATTGTAATAGTAAATACTCCCGCATTATTTGTAACAAATTTTACAGGAATATTGAAACTATGGTCAAAGTTTTGAAGGCTGTTAATTGTAAAGTCATCATTACCAATATTTGTAGAAACGTTGATTGCTGGGCCACTCAAAGGATACATTTTGTAAGCATCTAAATCATCTAATCCATCGATTGCATTTACATTATCAATTCTAAAAATTGCTTCATCGGTTAATAAAGAACCAGCCTTTGTAACTTTGATACTCACATTTCCATTATTTAAATTTAGATTGGATGCTGATTTTACAAATATTGGTTGACCATTAGATTTTACATTTTCAGTAGCTGATAAAGTAGGGCTGCCACTAGCTTTAATATAGAAACCTTGTGATGATGGAATATCTTTAGTTCCTCCATTAGTTCCTCCTACACCAGTTGTGTAAGTAACATAGTTATTAATATCTATGTTCCAAGTGTAATAAGTATTACTAATATTTGTTTTAGTCCATGCACCATTATCCCAATCAATTGCCGAAGGGTATGGATTTGCAACCAAATTCCAACCATCTGCATTTGGTAATCCATTATTTGTATATGTAACAGGGAATGTAAAATTACCTGTATGTACCGTACCTCTTGCGTCAAACAAAATATCGGTTGTTGTAGTTTGCCCACTTCCTAAGTAAACCCAATATCCTTTGCCTAATTCAATTGAATTGGTAGCATTTGTAGGGGCAACATAGCTAAGTGCAGCGTTTTGATCACCGGAGGCTGTTTCATCATAAGTATAAACTGAAGTGAAAGTACCTGCATAGCTTACGCCAGTAAATCCAGACATCCATATCTCTGTTCCTGCATTATACCAATCAGCTAAGGTGGTATTTGTAATACAAGATCCTAACCAAGTCCAACCAGTGCTTCCTGCTGGAGCAGCACGTTGCATAATAATATCTCCAGTTATTGTACCACTTGTTATTGGTGCAATTCGTCCGGTTCTAGAAACAGATGAAACAAAAGTTACATTTTGGCCATTGGTATTGTAATTTCCATTACTTA
>Ga0114959_10002897_pt1 | contig 13774 bp, 19 predicted proteins | sample C_130625_EF_Meta_FD_87317 | JGI IMG/M metagenome (GOLD analysis project Ga0114959, IMG submission 87317) | Freshwater microbial communities from Lake Croche, Canada to study carbon cycling - C_130625_EF_MetaG | ecosystem: Environmental > Aquatic > Freshwater > Lake | place: Lake Croche, Canada...
GTGTTAAGCGTCACTGCTCTAAGAATCGTCGTTCTTCTAAGCGTTCTTCTAAGCGTATGTAATTTAGTTAATTTTTTATAAAAAAAATTAAAATAATTTTATAAAAAATTTTTATTATCTTTTAAAAATAATAAAAATGGCTCGCTCTCGTAAAACTTCAAGACGTACTTCTCGTAAAACTTCAAGACGTGCTTCTCCTAAAACTTCAAGACGCGCTTCTCGTAGAAAATCTCCTAAAGTTTCAAGAAGACAATCTAAGAAACAATCTCGTAAGAGTTCTCTTGGTAAATATTCAATGATGGACTATGGCTTCATTGGCAGAGATGGTTATGCTTTCATTGGTCGATAAATAAATAAATTATTTTAATTATGTTTCAAAATAATTAAAATAATGATGAAAAATATTTTCAAAGGTTATAAACCCACTTCTCTTAAACCTGACCCAGAACCTGATGTCAAAATGAAAATATTCCGTGCTACTCGCGATGGTAAGAGAGAACAAATTCCTGGTTTAGATTATATTCCTCCTATGGTTGCTAATCCTATCAACATCTCATCTATTGGTATGAAATCTCTAAGAGGTATTGCTGATGTTCCTTTAGAAGCAAGAACAAGTTTTAACTGGGCTGATATCAATGATGTTAGAAAATATAAACCAGATTTAAGCCTACCTTCTGACTTTATTTCTCCTATACGAAATCAAGGTCTATGTGGAAGTTGTTGGGCTGTATCTACTGCAACATGCTTCTCTGACCGTTGGGCCATTGCAAACAAGATAAGTAATCCTCAATTTAGCCCAACCTTCTTGTTATCTTGCGCTTTCAAATATCAAAAAGATGAGCCAGATTTCTCAAACCTTCCTGATTATGCTTATCCTATGCAAGGATGTAATGGTGGTTATCCTTCTGTTGCTCAAGATTTTATAAGTAAAGTAGGCATTTCAACTGACAACTGTTGGAACTATGATTGGTGTAAAGATACTGCTTGCTGGACTACTCAAAGCAAAGGCGAAGGTGGCTCTTATAACCATTTATTGCCTCCTTGTCCTCAATATAATATTTGTTCTAATTACAATAATGGAAAGTATGATACTTATCCATCTGAAAAAATATTCAAATCAAAAATTTGGTCAGATGTTAAAAAAGTTCAAGTTCCTGATGTTTATTACCAAAAAATAGATGACGCAACTCAAACTGTTAAGACAATGTCGAGTGTAGGTGCTTCTAAAACATTTGTAGCAAAAAAAGGTAATACTCAAGATGAAAAGAAAGTATATCACGATAATGTGCTTGATGATATCAAGGAAGAAATATTTAAAAGAGGTCCTGTAGTCGCTTGCTTTGATATCGTGTATCCCACATTCTTTGGAGCCCAAGGATTTGAACCATCGTGGCTGAGAAATACTTGGATTGATGATATATATATTCAAGTAGATAGTCCTAAAATATCAGACTATTACAATTCAACTGATGGCGCTATTGGAGGTCACGCTGTTGTTATTGTTGGCTGGGGTGTTAAGACATTGACCTTTGATAAAGTACCAGGATTTTTAAAGAGAGATCCTGAAGAATCTGATCGTGAATATCAAAGAGTTTTAGGAGTGTATAAATCTTTGAAAGGAATGTCTATACCTTACTGGGTAGTTAGAAACAGTTGGGGCGATGGTGCTATTCCAAATCATACAAATGGTTATTTCAAGATGGCGATGTCTAACTACAGCATTGGTATAAACTTGTTTCCTGCTCTTGACGTTCCTAAAAATAAATATGGACAGACTTACGGAGGTGTTAATGCAATGTTGCCAGAGTTATCTAATGAAGTTGCTGTAAATGTTAATAATAATAACACTAATAAACAACCTGATAACCAACCTAATAATCAACCTGATAAACCAAAGCATTTAACACATATTATTGCTTCTGGACAAGAATGTGGTATAGGAAGTGGCATATTACCTTCAACAGGTAACGCTGGTAATAATAATCAGCCTTTTTATAAAAACAAGTATTATATAATCGGTGTTTCAATAGTAATAATTTTGATTTTAGCCTATCTTTATTATAAATCTAAAAAATAAAACTAATGTAATATGATTTTAAACTATGGACCAAAAAATTAAAGATTCCATTTATAATATACTTTTAAAAAATATACTCAAGAAAGGTTGGAAAGAAGAAGATGATGAAAAAAAGTTTGAACTGGAACTATATCCATATAATTCAAAAATTCCAATTAAGTATAGATATTTGAAGTTAATTATTAAAAATAATGATAAAGATTATGAAGGAACATTACTTGTTGAAAATTTCAAATTCTCCTTGCTGTATAATGACGAAGACTACCAAGATGACTCTGGAGATTTTTTGCAGTTTGAATTTGAATCAAAAAAGAAGCATTTGAAAGAGTGTGTTTTAGATATGCTTGATAAGTTGATTAATATAGATAATTGTAATTCTTGCAATAGAATATATGAAAAGTATAATTTAGATGAAGGAACGTGTATTCATTGTTTATTACAGTATCATATGGATATTATTGAAGAAGATTGTGAGTGTGCTATATGTTTAGATAAGGAAGTGATAAAGTTATATTATAAACTTCCATGCGAACATAACTTTCATTTTAACTGCTTGAGTAAAATGAAAAAACTTCAATGTCCTTTATGTAGAACTCCATTTAATTTTTATAAATAATTTATATAAAGATATTTTTTATATAAATTATATTTTTTTATAAACATCTATTTTGTGCTGCATTATATTCATTAATCGTTGAATCAACTTTACTATTTATATCCTTAATATCATCTGAAGTTAATTTATCCACTGTCTTATTAGACAGAGAAGCAAATATTCTTTTTTCTAAGTCAGTCAACGCAGCTCTATCTTTGAGCTTTAATAATAAATCTAAAGCATTTTGTTTAAACTGTTCATAACTAATAGGAGTTTGAAGATTAAATATAATTCTATAAATTGGATCAGTAGTAGTTATATTATTATTAACATCAATTCCAAATCCACTACGTGTAGCTTCAACTATCATAAATAGTGTTTGTATATCATCTTTTTGTTGATTGCTAAGAGTTGTAGAAGCAATAATTCTATATGTTAAATTTTGAATTATAGGTATTAAATCATTCATAGATATAGGATTTTGTAATAATAATAACTTATTAGAATCTGTTCCGCATGTTCTTTTATATATATCATTTAAAATTTGTTTCATTTGATAAAGAATAGAGTCATTTACAAAAAGGTTTTGGCCATCTATTCTTAATTGATTTTGATTTTTTAATAAAGCTAACTTAAAATCACAAAAACGTTGTTCTTGCATATTATTAGTAGGACAATCTTTTCCTCCATGAGCTTTTTGTGTTATAACAGTTTTTGTTCTTGTTTGAATATTGTTAGAACAGTCAGCCCAATTACTCCAATCACTGACAACACAATCTACAGGTTTAGTTTTAATTTTGTAAAATATATATCCTAAGCCTATTACAAAAATTACAACAAGTAATAATAGTAATAACATTTTTTTATAATTTATATAAAGATATTTTTTATATAAATTATATTTTTTTATAAACAATTTCTGGTTTTTTATAAATAGTTAAGGATACATACCTGGCAATTGTAAATAAAAAGTCGCTAAGTCTATTTACAAATATAAAAGAATCTTTGGAAATGTTTCCTTCTTCTAAAAGTTGAACCATCTGTCTTTCTGCACGACGACATACACTTCTTGCCAAATGTAATGCGCCGTTTGGTAATATAAAGTTTTTAAGTTTTGGCAATAATGAGTCATATTTATCAATCCAATCTTCCAATACCTTGACATTAGAACTTTCAAATTTTGTTTGTTCCAACTTTTTATCAGATGTGGTTGTTTGAACAGGAGTAGCGACGTGAGAACCAAGGTCAAGAAGACGCGATTGAATCCAGGTCATCATATCATTAATTTCATGTTCATTTTCTTCAGAAATATTTGAAGAAACTTCCAAGTAGTACATTCCAATGACGCTTGATAATTCGTCAAGTGTTCCTACCACTTCAAAAAAGTTGGAGTTTTTTGGATGTCTTTCTCCATTATATAATGAAGTAAGGCCTTTGTCTCCTGTTTTAGTGTATATGGCAGCCTTTTTATAAGTTGTTTCAGATGACATTTTAATAATATGAATAATCTTTTTGTTTAATATGAATATTTAGAACAACAAAATAAACGATAAAAGAAAGAACGTTTTTTCTTCTTTCCATATTTTGGCAATTCATCAAAATAAGTTGGTAAAATTACAGATAACCTTTTATCCATTTTTATATATATAATTAAATAAAATATTTTGTTATTTTTTTACCATAATATAAATCATCCAACTTGCAAGAAATTTCTAAAGGATTTAATCCTACGAAATCTTCCAAACTAAATTCAAATGTTCCGTCTACCTTTTCAAACATTGGTAATAAATTTATTTTAATATGCTCATCTACTGATCTTTCAGATATTGTATTTTTTACATCAATATAGAACCTACAACTGAAATTAAATGCTGGATAATTAGCATTCGCCATATAAACAGACAGAGTTCTCAGCGAATACTCATTTCCTGTATATTGTAAATAGAAAATATAAGTCTCTCCTTCTTTAATATTCTCTTCTATAAATACTACATATTTTTTTTCTTCATCTGACATTTTATAATAAAATAATCATATTATAAAATATTTTTTAAAATACTTCAAGTATCCATTGAGGAAAATTAACACCAAGCCAAAAATTACGCTCTTTACACTCCTGCTTTACTCTCTTACCTACTCCTAAACCTTTGAAAATTGTTTCATTGTTTTCACAACACTTTTGATTATAAGCCAGAATCTTCTCTAAAGCATCATCGCTGAGTCTATCATTAACTTTCAATAATGCTTCTTTCAATTGGCTTTTAACTAATCTGGAATTATGCCTATTTCTATTTACAAACTCATCAATCAAATAATAACTACCTCCAAGTTTTCCAAATTTTTTAGAACATTCATCTACAAGTAATGATACATTCTTCTCTGTATCCAACTCAGGCTTTGAAAATGCTTTTGCGGTATTGATATATTCATAATTTTGCAATATCCATTTCGTATCTTCTGTCTCAAAGTTTAAAACATCTACTTGAACTTTTATCATCTTTCTTTGAGTAGGACTTAAAGTTCCTAATGCGTGATATCTATGTTGTCCGTCCATAATATAGAACTCACGTTTTGGAATAATGTGTGCAAGTATGATAGGATGATATAGAATATTACTTACTCGTATTCCTGAAGCGATTGTATTTATATGTATCTCATCTTTGGCACGCTGGCCCCAGAATGGTTGGATATTTAGTTTTATAAAGTCGTCAGCATTTACGACAAATGTTTCTTTAATTCCTATTGAGATTTCAGGAAGTTTATATCCAAGAGTATTTACAATATGATCATATCTATCAAGTTGTTTAGCAGTTTGACCAAATAGTAAATTCATATTTTAAATATATAAAGTATATTTATACATTTAAATTTGTGTGTTGCGGTCTTTCTTATGCTTTAATTTTTGTTCTTTGTAGTATTTAATAAAATTCTCCTTTTTAATTTTTGCAATTTTTCTTTTAATTGACATAACCACCATTTATTAACAATTAAATATTTTTTATTAATAATTTTATTTTGAATGTATCTATAGTCTTCAAACAAGATTTGTTCATCATCTTTTGTCTTGAACTTTTTTCTATTCTTACTACAGAGTATTTGATCTGATGACATGTCATTACTTTGGCAAATAAAAAATCTTCTCATTATTATATTTTGCCAAGATTAATTATTTCTTTTCATTAATATCATCTTTTATTAGTCTGTAATATTCTCGTATTAAATCATCTTGATTGGTTATACTTTTAAGATCACGAATATTTAAGAAGCATAGTAATATCTGTATAAATTTAAACATTTTTTATATTATAAAATAAATATATTAACTGTTATTATTATTTTCTATGTTAAAAAATTTAGACAAGAAATTCATAATTCTTTTTGATGAATAATAACCTTAATAATATAATTAGTAAGAATGATTAGAATGAAATTGGTAATGCTAATCTTTATTTTCCTAAGAAGCATTGATATAAACATAAACCCACTCCTACTACCACACTTTCAAATGATTATAGCGGAAATGATAATGGAGGCTATGATCATTTAATCATCGTGTTTTATGTTCCATAGTGTTAAAATATTTTTGAATTCATTCTTTATATATTTTGGCGCATAATTAACAGGACTATACCACAATATGCTAAAATAAATGTTCAACATAATAGACTCATCTGCTATTTTTTTTCCTATTTCTTTTATTGTATCATCTGACATAATATTATTATAAACTTTTTCTGAGATATTATGATTTTCTTCTCCGTATTCAAACCATAATATTGTATTTCTGGCCATTTTATGACTTATTTCTTCATATGATGGATATGGATTTTTGCTAATAAATGTGTTAATATCTGTTATATCATTGCATTCACATTCTTCGCAACTGCATATGATACATTTTCCAGATTCATTGAGAACATATTCTTTACATTTACAATCTAAACTCTCACAATAAACACAAATGTGTTCGTTATGAGAAATGATAGAATGTGTTAGCATCTTTTTTAAAAATGGTTTGTTCATTTTTTATTAATAACTAAATTTTGTTTATAAATTATTTTTTTATAAATAAAATTATTTTTTTGTTTAATATCTGCCCATGAATGAGATAGGAACGCTTACTCCTTTTTCATTAAGTCGGATAGTTGAATGGCCTCTTAGACCTTTAGTTCCATCGTATTTAATAATCCAGGTGTCAAGTTCATCGTTTTGTTTGATGAGATATTTTTCATCAGTGATTTGTTGGACGATTGTGTTAATGACAGTATGAATGACATCATAGTAGTTGAAGTTATATGAATATCTATTGACAATTGCATACTCGAGAGTTTGTTTAATCACCCTTCGAGTTACTATGGTAGGTTTCTCATTAGGAAATGCTTTCTTGAGTTCTTTGGTAATTTCAGATTGAATTGCGTCATACATATCATCGTTCATTAGTTCATTGTATTTAGGCTCATAAAGCATAGTAGGCACAGAGTATTTGTTGATAAAAACATTATCGGCGTCCATTTTTATTTATATAGTGAAATATTTTAAGTTAAAAACAAAAAAAAATTGTTTAACTATAATAAAATATGTCTGCCTTGATTCTATTCCTTTATTCAAAATATTATCCTAATATTAATATTTTATTAAATCTTGTATCTTCTCTTGACTTTGTCCATTCTATTTGTGTAGATAACACTCGTGTTAGAGATGTGATTATGAGAAGTTCAATGGTATCTGTTAAAAAGGTGCCTTGTTTTATTGTTATCTTTCCTGACAAGACTGTAAATCAGTATGTTGGAGAAGATATGTCAAGTTTTATGAACACTCTTTTAGAAAAGACAAAGGCACCTTCAAATGGTCAGACTAAAACATCTATTCAAGACTTAGTACCTGAAGTTCCTGAAACAGAAATTGAAATTAGAGAGGAGGAAGATGATGAAGACGATGGAGGTAATTTAATGGAACAGATGAGAAGTCCTCCTCCAAAACAACCTCCACCATCTGCATCATTGCCAGCAAAACAAGGTCAAAAGTCTGGAAAGAGTGATATTGGAAGTTTAATTAATTTTAATGAAGGTAAGCCTGCCGAAAAGAAATCTAATACTGTTTCGAGAAGTCGTTCTGAGTTGATGAATAGAGAGCAGGTCAAAATTCCAAAAGGAACAGGACATGAAAACATGCAGTCTTCTTTAGCGGTAGATATATCTACCTCAAAGGCTTCAAGAGATACTAATAGAGCATCTAATATGATTGAGGATATTGATGAAGGCGATGACGAACCAATGTTGTTTGCAAGTGAAGAGAAGTCTGGTATGGTTAAGAATACACACAAGTCAAAGACTGATTTGAAAACAATGGCAATGGAGATGGCAACTGCTCGTGGTGATAAAATAGAATAAATTATTATTATAAATAATTTTTTTTTATAATAATAATAATAATTTTTTTAATAATATTCAGCTTCTTCTTCCTCGGTTTCTTCCGTTTCGTTTTGAATAACACGATGAGACTTTATGAATATGTTGAATTCTCCTAAAGTCAATATATCAAAGACAATGTTAATCATTCCATCTCTTCTAATATAGATAATTACATTGGAACTCATATTTGCGATTTTGTTAAGAGTGGTAATATAAGATGTTTGAACATTTTCTTCCAATATTAATTCGTTATCGGTTGTGTCTTCTCCAACTCTAATCTTTTTAGAGATAACTTCTCCATCGCAAAAAAATACGAGGTGGTAAGGATATGATTTTATATTCATAGTAGTGCTAATGGATGATAAAGACTTTAACTTTTGAAAGTCTTTTCCAGAGCACGTAAGTCTGTGTTCATCTTCATTTTCAGGAACAGAGATGTTGCTTGGAGATGTTTGAGATATTTCTATAAATGATGTGGATTCATTACTTTCGTTTGCGTGGGCGATTGTGATACCGAGTTTGTTTGGTTTATCTTTTACAATGAATAGAGTTACTACGTCTTTCTTGCGAATGGTTTTTATAATTTTATAAAGATGACCAGAGTTAATATCAAAGGCAAAGTTCTTATCATTATGAAAAATAAGAAATTTCTCTTTTTTCAAAACCATAGATAATAATCTATGTTCTTTATGGTCTACTGAGTTTAAGCATAGTCCTTTATTGTTTATTTCAAATACACATCGATGAAGACAACTTGAGAAGAATTCTGATAGTATCTTGATAGCAAAACCATCATTTGTTTTAATTTGGAGTAGATAGTTTGACTTTGAGGACATTTATAAAAAAAATTATTTTAATATGAATTTTATTTAATGTTTAAATAATCTTAATAAAATTAAAAGATGAATGTTATTTTAGACTTGGATAACACAATTATTTGCGCTCTTGAATTTGACGAGTATAAGAGTTTAGTTAAAGATGATGTAAAATATCTTGATAATAACTTTGATTATGCTGATATGGATAAGTCTTTTCGTATTTACTGTCGGCCATATTTGGAGGAATTTTTAGAGTTTGTTTTCAAAAACTATAATGTTAGTGTTTTTACTGCTGCTTCCAAAGATTATGCTTTATTTATAATAGAACATATTATAAAGAAAAAAGTTCCAGATGCAGAATTAGATTTTGTGTTTCACTTTTACCATACTGAAATATCAGAAGCTTATTACAAGTCTCCAAAAGATTTGAGACTACTCTGGGATAAATTTCCTACAAATTTTAGAGAGGACAATACAGTTATTATAGATGACCTCTCTGATGTAAAGAAAGCTAATCAGTCAAACTGTATGAATATAAAAGCATTTGAACTTGTAGATAAAGAAAATACAGTGATAAGAGATGCAGTAAATGATAGAGAGTTATTACATATGATGGAAGTTTTAAAATTATTATAAGACCTTTTTAATATTTTCTGTCATGGAGTGGAATAGTTGAAGGCCTTTATATACATTAAAATCAAAACTTAAAAGTTGTTGATGATATGACTTGCGAACATTTGCTAAGCTTGTTTGCATCTTTTCCTTTTGTGATTGTATCTTTTGAAGTTCATTTGTTAGTCTATATATATTAGAGTCTCTTGCTTTGATATCTTTTTGTTCAACTGTTTTTTTTCTCTGTTCAAATTCAATAAGTTTAGTATATTTACTTTCTTCTTTATAAATATCTGAAAGATTTTTTAAAATATTGTTGAGGTAATCTTTGAGTTGAGATAAGTCCTTTTTCTTTTTATCTATTTGTTTTGGAACATCTACGATAAGTTTAATCTGAGAATCAAGTGCTAAAATTTGCTTTTGGTGGGCATCTCCTAATATACCATAGAATGAAGAATAAAGTTTAATAGAGTCATCAATAAGAGTATCAACACTTTCAAATAAGTTTTCAATATCAATGCTAATACAAAAGCAAGTAGTCTCTATAGGAATAAAGTTCTCTTTTGATTTAATAATGTAGTTGTTGATTTGATTACTTCTATCAATAAGAGTTATAAAGTCTTGAGTGAATATTCCGAATTTATATCTAAGATTTCTAACACATTCCTTAAATTTGTCAAGTTGTTGAAAGTATTGGCTATAATTTATTAATGAAGAATTAAAATTTTTATCTAGAGGAATTTGTTTATAATTTGAAATAGATAACCCGTCTTTAATGACTTGACTATCATCTCGTAAATTTTCGTCTATTTCTTTCATATTGTATGTATTTGAAACAGATAATGATTTTGCTTCATTCTCGTCTGAAAGATTTATTTTATCAATATTAATTATATCAGCTGTGATATCAATATCTTTCTTTGTCATTTTGTAGGCTGAGTTTATGGTGACTATCATATATTCGTGTAAAGTTTCGTTAAATGAGACGAGAAATAGGATGTTTTCTTTTTCACAAGCTATGTGTCTGATGGAGATGTTTTTGTTTTGTAGAAAAGTTTGAAATTTTTTCAATGACTTTGACATTTTTTTTAAAAATTATATTTATGTTTAAATACATACTTTTAAAATAAACAAAAAATATGAAATTTCCTAAAATCTCATCTGTTGATTTAACCTCTCTGCCAACTGACTCATCTGAACTTACTGCTCAGGAAAAATATATTTTTGATACGGTATTTGAACCAGAAGTGAAAATGTTCAGCCAAGATTATTCAAAGAACTTTTCACAGCCTCCTATGATGCAACAAACTATTAAAGAGCATTTTGGATATAAAACTCATCATTCATTGGTTAAGCGTATAACAATAAGCTTAGCTCTTACTCTTATTATTCTTTTATATTCCATAAGTCCATTACCATCAATGATGAGCTTGAAGTTTAATTCTGTATTTACATATGTTATGTTTTTGGCTGTGTTCTTATTGTGCTTTTTAGTATTATCAAAATTTATAAAATGATTTTGAAATATTTTTATTGTTATTTTAATTGACTATAATTAAAATGACTGATTGTTGTGGAGAGTATATTGAGCGTGCTGGAGTAGTAGTTATCTTTAGAAATAAGATACTATTGGTATTAGGAAAGTATGCACAGAAATGGGGTATTCCAAAAGGAGAAGTGCTTGATAACGAACAGATTATTGATGCAGCAGTAAGAGAATTATACGAAGAAACTGGTCTTATTATTGATGAGGATATAAAGAACTTACTGGTTCCATCATTCTCGACAAAATATACTCATTATTTCAAGATAGATATATCTAATATTAATATTAATTATCATCCAAGTATAAAGGATAAAGGTGAGATTAAAAAATGTAAGTTTATGTCTTTTGATGCATTAGAGAGATTGAATAACAAGATGTTAAATCATGATTTGAGACATTTTTGTAAGATTATTAAAAAAATTTTATAATATTTTTTTATATTATAAAATGGGGCAATTAAATTCTAAAAGAAGATATAAAACTCGAATAAAAGAGGTAAGATATCTACTTGAGAATGAAGTAAAGAAGGAAAACATTAATATTATCAAGCATAAGATGATTCATAAAAGTTATTTCAAGTATAGTTATTACAATTCTATACATTATTTTTTATTATCATCTTTATGGCTGAAAAATGATTTATTTTTTAGTATTTATAACTCTTTGATAAATTATATCAAGGTTTTTGAAAATAAAAAAACACATCCATATACAAAGGCCATTTTATATGTAGATAGGAAGAGAACAACAAAATATATGCTTTATAACCCGTTTTTAGACAATAAGAAAGAGTTATCTAAAAAATTAATATTAAAACAAGTAAATATTGGTAATATGAATATAATTGAAGTTGTTATAACTATTAGAAACCATTTATGTATTTCAAAAGATGGTTATAACAACTTATCAAATTTATATCGCCGATTAATTGTAGATTGTATATTAAATTAATTCTCCTCCTTTTCTTCCTTCTTCTCCTCCAATTTGAAAGTAGGTATATAATACTCTTCTTCGATTTTTAGTTCGCTTTGAAGAATAAAATCGTTGCATTTGATAGCCAAATCTATCTCGTGAGTAAAAAATGACTTGTTTAATTGGTTCAAAGATAAATGGCGATAATGTGGAATAGCTTTCGTATTGGCTGTCATAATCATCATGTCCATAACGTGATAGTCCAACTCATCATCTTCTTCATCATTTGAGCCAGATGCTTTTTGTTTGATTTTAGAGATGATAAAGTCAAAGTCTAAAAAGTTGTGTTCAGAGTTTTCATTATATTTGACAGTAATTACTCTGTTGTTTATAAGAAGTTGAATATCGGATGGCATAGGATCTAATCCATTTTTAACGATACGAATTGATTTTAATAATCCTTTTGATTTGATTTTGTATTGGCTATTGGAGTCAAGAGAAATGTGATAAACTCTTTTGTCAAACATATATATTTTAAAAATTGATTATTATTTTTAAAATATTTAATATAATATATAAAAAAATGTCAGATTGTAATATATCTACCAAAGACCTATACTATCACTTGTTTTTGTATCTCAAGGATGGTAAAGTGCCATTTTCTCAAATTCTAACTCATTTGAAATGCAATAAGCCTGACACTGATTACAAAGAATTTGTTCAAAGAGCAAAAGGTATGTATGAAAATGAGTTTGGAGCCGATTCTATAGACCTAATCTCATCTGACTTGGCTGCATATGCTGTCAATAAGTTGTATGGAAAAAAGACAATTGAAAAGTCTGATCTTGTAGATGACTTTTCAAACGCTTTCTATAATATTGATGACGCAAAAGAGATTAGTGAGTTCATTATTAAAGTAATGAATATTGTAAAGACAAAATATAAGCTTACCTTAAGTTCTGATGAGTTGGAAATTATTGAAGATAACTTAGAGAATGAATATCCTGATGATAGATTTTTGGCATTAGGTATTAAGATTTACAAGTCTTATCTTCAAAATAAAGGATACGAACTGCCAACTAAGCATATGACTAAAGGAGAATGGCACTCTTATATAAAGAGAGCTTTATCAGGAAAGACTAGGTCTCGTTCTCGTTCTCCTTCGCCTGCTCGCTCTCCTCGTCCTTCTGTAAAAGAAGAAAAACCTTCAAAAAATAGAATCTTGGATTTTGATACTTGTAAATCCAGAGAATTTACAAAAGATAAACTCCTTGAATATATTACTTTGAAAGGATGGAAAATTTCCAAAAACAAGAATAAATCACAGTTGTGTCAATTTATTCAAGACCAAACAAACAAAGAAAAAGGAAGAAAAGAAGAAGACGAAGAGGAAGAACAAGATAAGAAAGAAGATAAGAAGAAGAAACAAAAGAAGAAAGCAAGAGAAGTTGAAGAATTAGAATTAGACCAAGAGGAGAAAGAAGAAAAAATCACTCCATGTGGAGATTATAAAAACTATAATAATGAAGATGAATTTTATGCTTGTGATGAGAATGAGTTTTGTGATGCCAATAAAAAAGTTTGTATGGATGAAGATGAAGTTGTTGATGAAGAATATAGAAAAATTACATTGAAAAAGGATGATAAAAAGTATGTCTTTTTAGGAAAAAAAGAAACTCTTTTAGGAATTAATAAAAAATATAAAAGTATTTTGTCAGAAAGTAGTGAAGAGGAGAAGGAACGTAAGAGAGAAGAAGAAGAGGAAAGACAAAGAGAGGAAGAGAAGGAACGTAAGAGAGAAGA